>Ga0256842_1003354_pt1 | contig 10721 bp, 8 predicted proteins | sample 4559240metaG_FD_185973 | JGI IMG/M metagenome (GOLD analysis project Ga0256842, IMG submission 185973) | Hydrothermal vent microbial communities from Guaymas Basin, Mexico - 4559-240 | ecosystem: Environmental > Aquatic > Marine > Hydrothermal vents | place: Mexico: Guaymas Basin | collected...
TGAAAAAAATATGATAAAACGCTCTTTGTATTATTTAAGTAGAATGTACACTAATCAATTAAGTGAAGGAGAAAACTATAGAGAGTTACCTAGAACAGTAGCAATAAATATATTAAGATTTAATTATCTAAAAGAAAAAAACTTTCATAATGCTTATAGATTTAAAAATATTAAAAATGATAATGAATTAACTGATATAATGGAGATACATTTTATAGAATTACCTAAATTTAATGAAAACAAAGAGGGTAAAGAATTAGTAAAATCACTAAAAGAATATGATAAAAATAATATTGATATGCTAAAAGCTTGGACTTTATTTTTAAAAAAACCCACTAATGAATATATTTTAGAAATAGAAGATAATATAAATGAATTAAAAGAAGCTAAAAAAGAATTAACTATAATATCAGCAGATGAAAAAAATAGAGAATTATATGAGATGAGAAGAGCCTCTCTACACGATAGAGTTAGTGCTCTTGAAAGTGCAGAGGAATTTGGATATAAAAAAGCTCAAGAAAAATATCAAAAAGAAATATTAAAAGAGCAAAAGGAAAAGGAAAGGGCTTTGAAAAGAGAGAAAAAAGCTCAAAAAGAGAAAGAAAAGGCTCAAAGAGAGAAAGAAAAGGCTCAAAAAGAGAGAAAAAAGCTCAAAAAGAGAAAGAAAAGGCTCAAAGAGAGAAAGAAAAGGCTCAAAGAGAGAAAGAAAAGGCTCAAAGAGAGAAAGAGAAGGCAGAAAGAAGAATTATTAGCGTTATTTTGAATTTATCAAAAATAGGTTTAACAAAAGAAGAAATTTCAGATTCATTAAAACTATCTGTTAAAGATATAGAGCAAATTATAAATAATATTAAATAAAAACTTATTAATCATTGAATTAAATAAAATAAATAAAACTGAAATTAAACTTTTATCTCATAAAACAATAAAGCCTATAATTATTATATTAAAGAATATGAGAGTTAAATCTCACATTCTTTATAAAATATCTAAAAATAAATATAGTATATTACCAAGTAGTATTACTAATAAGAGAGAGGTAAGACTAGCTAATGCTTTAATAAAACTTAAATTTGAATACTATATTTCACCGTTTTTAATACTAAAAGAAAAGAAATTTTTTTATCTAATTGAAAATATAAATACTAACTCTTATTATTATATTCTTGAGTTCTTAATAAAAAATAACTTTTGGTTAATTTATAAATTAGATGCTAATAATAAGAATATATTAGATTATTTGGAGCTTAAAATTAATTCTAATAATTTGTTGATTCAGGATAAATTATTAGAATTAAGAGGATTTATAAAAAATAATGGAGGAATAAAAGGTAGAGAAATAGTTAATATAAAAGAAATATATAAAAAGATTATAAATATGGTTAAGTATTTGTATAAATGGAGATAAATAAAATATGATATACATTCCCAAAAGTGAAAACAATGTAGGGGCAAATTCCCATATTTGCCCATTGTTTGAACGCCATGAGCAAAGACATCTGGCTTTGCGAACAGTGTAAAAGACTTTTTTTAGTAAAAATTATTGAGTTTTAAGTGAAATTTGTATATTCTTATTAAAAAGATGGAGAAAAAGGGCTTTGGAACTGCAAAAAAGAATAGTTGACTTTTTTTAGCTATTATAATAATATGAACGGTCTTTATTAAGAGGTTTTAGATGGCGGATAATATATTTGAACAAAGATTAGAGAAATTAGAGAGTTTAGGAGAACTAATTGGTGTTAAATATCCTAATAATTTTAGTGTAGATACTGCAATTATTTCAATTCTTGAAGAATACAAAAATGAAACAAGAGAAACTCTTGAAACAAAAGAGAAAAAAATCTTTTCTATTGCTGGAAGAGTTATGTTTCGTAGGATTATGGGAAAAGCAGGCTTCTTAAATTTAAGAGATAGAGATGGAGATTTACAATTATATGTATCCAAAAAATCTATTCCTGAAGATGATTTTATTCAATTTAAAAAATTATTAGATATAGGTGATATTATTGGAGTAAAAGGTTATCCATTTGTTACTAAAACAGGAGAATTATCCTTACATGTTACTGAATTTAAGATTTTAACTAAGTCTTTGAGTCCTCTTCCTGAAAAATTTCATGGTTTAACTGATATAGAATCAAGATATAGACAGAGATATGTTGATTTAATTATGAATCAAGATTCAAGGGCAAGATTTATTGCTCGTTCTAAAATAGTTAAAGAATTAAGAAACTTCTTTGATGCTAAAAATTATTTAGAAGTAGAGACTCCAATGTTGCATCCAATTGCAGGTGGAGCTGCTGCAAGGCCATTTGTAACTCATCATAATACTCTAGATATGGAGTTATACATGAGAATCGCTCCAGAATTATATCTAAAAAGATTAATTGTAGGTGGTTTTGAAAGAGTTTATGAAATAAACAGAAATTTTAGGAATGAAGGGATTTCAACTAGGCATAATCCAGAATTTACTATGGTTGAATTTTATCAAGCTTATGCAACTTATACAGATTTAATGGATATGACGGAAGAAATGTTTAAAACTGTTGCTCAAAATGTATTTGGAAAACTTATCTTTGATTACCAAGGTAATACTATAGATTTTTCTAAGCCATTTAAAAGATTATCTGTTTATGATGGAATTAAACAATACTTACCAAATTATCCAAAAGAAATATTTTCAGATATAGAAGTCGCAAGAAAATTTGCAAAAGAGCAAGGTGCTAAAATAGAAGATTATTTTCCATTAGGTAAAGTATTGATGGAATTATTTGAGCATGTAGCAGAAAAAGATTTAATAGAACCTGTTTTTATTACTGATTTTCCATTAGATGTTTCTCCGTTATCAAGAAAAAAAGATGCCGATAATACTTTAGTAGACAGATTTGAATTATATATAGGTGGATTTGAGATTGCTAATGCATTTTCAGAGTTAAATGATCCACTAGACCAAGAACAAAGATTTATGAAACAAATTGAGGAGAAAGAAGCAGGGGATGACGAAGCTCACAATATGGATGCAGATTATATCAGAGCATTAAAATACGGAATGCCTCCAACAGCAGGAGAAGGTATAGGTATTGATAGATTTGTAATGTTACTAACTGATGCTCCATCAATTAGAGATGTCATATTATTTCCACTGTTAAAAAAAGAATGAGTCCAGAGTTATTTATAACTATTAGATATTTTAAGTCTAAAAAAAGAAATATTTTTATATCCTTGTTAACTATCATTTCTGTTTTAGGTGTTTTGATTGCGGTTACTGCATTGATAGTAGTTAATAGTATAGTTGGTGGATTTGAAAAAGAAATTACTGAAAAAGTTATAGATAACGAGCCTCACATATTAATTTACTCCAAAGGCGAAGCTATTGAGGATAATGAGTATTATACAATTATAAATAAACTTAAAAAGATTAAGGATATTATGGTGATAACTCCTTTTGTTTCTTCAACAGTATTAATTTCTTCAGATGATAATTTAAATGCTGTAAAGTTAACAGGGATTGAGCCTAAGTTAGCTAAAAAGTCATTTGGTATCTTCAGAAAGCTTTTAAGGGGTAAAATGGATTATATGAATAATCCAAATCAGGCTTACTTAGATTTAAAAATCAGAACAAATAAATATTTTATTAAAGTTAGAAAGAAAGCTTTAAAAACAGCAAAGTCAAAAGATGAAATCCAAGACTTAAAAAATGAATTAGATTTTTTAGAAAAAGAAAAGATGCTTCCTCCTAAAAATAAATTGCAATGTTTGTATATTGGTAAGTCTTTAGCTGATTCCTTAAGAATAGGAGTTGGTAATTCATTAAAACTGATTACTCCTTTTGGAGATATAGGGCCTACTGGTTTAATGCCTAAAACAAGAAGATTTAGGATTTGTGGGTTGTTTTTTACATCTTTATATGATTTTGATATGACAAGTATTTATACTTCTATTAAAACAGCTAAGAAATTTTTAGGTATTTCAGAAATAACTGGAATTGAAATAAAAGTAAAAGATATTTACAACATGAAAACAGTAACAAAAACAGTAAAAAATAATATAGATAATAAAAGGTTTAAAGTATCAGGGTTTTCTAAAATGAATAAAAACCTGTTTTCAGCGCTAAAATTAGAAAAAAAAGGAATGTTTTTGTTATTGTTTTTAATATTACTAGTTTCATCATTTAATATTATTGCAACGCTAACATTAATTGTTAATTCAAGAAAGCATGAAATATCTATTTTAAGAGCTTTGGGATTTACAAAATCTAAAATAAGAAAGATATACATATATAGAGGTGCAATTATAGGTGTTGTAGGTGTTGTAATTGGAACCATTATTGCTTTTGTAATTCTTTATTGGCTTGAAAATTATTATACAATGAATCAGGAAATTTACTATATTAAAAAACTGCCAATGAAAAAAGATATATTTGAGGTTGTTTCAATAGTTTTTATAACATTTTTTATAACTCTTTTAGCATCTGTTATTCCTGCTTCTAAAGCAGCATCAATAACACCTGTTTATGGTTTAAAAGGAAAGTAGTGTTAAAAATAGAAAACTTAACTAAAATTTATAAATTAGAGAAAAAATCTTTAGTGATTTTTGAAAATATATCTTATAACTTTCCTTTTGGTAAAACGATTTCAATTGTTGGTGATAGTGGAGTTGGTAAATCAACATTATTACATATACTTGGTACAATTGATGAGCCTACAGAAGGTAGTGTTTTTTATGATGATGTAAATATTCTTGATTTATCAGAAAAAAAATTAGCTAAATTTAGGTCTGAACATGTTGGTTTTGTGTTTCAGTTTCATCATTTATTACCTGACTTTAATGCTCTTGAAAATGTAATGATTCCTAATATGGTTATAGAAAAGGATAGAACTTTAACTGAAAAAAAAGCTATTGAATTACTTGATTTAGTAGGTTTAAAAGATAGAATTAAGCATAAACCATCAGAATTATCAGGTGGGGAGCAACAAAGAGTTGCAATTGCAAGAGCTTTAATTAATAACCCAAAAGTAATTTTTGCTGACGAACCAACAGGTAACTTAGATGAAAAAACTTCAGAAAAGATACATGAATTACTTTTTAAGATACAAAAGAAATATAACTCTACTTTAATTGTTGTTACTCATAATGAAAAGTTAGCTAAAAACTTTGATATTAGATTAAAACTAACTAAAGGTAGATTAATAAATTTAGAGGAAAACAATGACTAAAATTATTCTGTTGCTAATGTTTTTTACCATTTTTGATGTTTTGGCAATTCCAAAAATAAAAAAGATAGAATTTAAGGGATTAAAAACACTAAAAAGAAACGAACTAAATATAAAATCATATTTAGAATCTAAAGAAGGTGGAATATATAAACTATCAATTGTAAAAAAAGATATAGAATCATTATTTGATAAAAAATTATTTAATAATATTATTGTAAATTGTAAAACCACTACTGGTTCTTATTGTGCTGAAGATAGTAAAGAAGTGATTTTAACTTATGTTTTAACTGAAAATCCTACTATAAATTCTGTTAAATTCGTTGGTTATAGTGAAGTAGAACTTGAAGACATACAAGGAGTTGTTGACATTACTGCTAATTCTATATTAAATATATCAAAAATTGAAGCAAATATTGAAAAGATATTAGACTTATACAAAGAAAAGGGGCTTTTTTTGGCAGATATTACTTTTGATTTAGTTAAAAAATCTAAATCTAGTGTTGCTGTTATTTTTAATATTAAAGAAAATTCTAAAATAATAATAAGAAGTATTAGATTTGTTGGCAATAAACATATTCCTGCCGAAGAATTTAAAAGAGTTTTGTTAACTAAAGAGGGTGGATATTTTTCTGAAATGACAGATACTGGTATTTTTAAATTTGGTGATTTTGAAAGGGATTTAGCTGTTGTTAAACTATATTGTCAAGAAAAAGGATATTTTAAGGCAAAGGTTTCAAATCCTGCAGATATTAAATTAAGTAGAGATAAAAGAGAGATGGACATTACTATCTTTGTTGAAGAAGGTAGTAAATATTATTTTGGAAAATTTGATGTGAGTGGGGATTTATTATATAAAAAAGAAAAGCTCTTAGCCCCATTTAAAAACCTAGAGAAAAAGGCATTTAAAAGGTCTGAAATTGCAAAAGCAGTAATGGATATTACAAATTTATATAAAAATAAAGGTTATGCTGATGTATCTATTGCGACTCCAATTAGAATAGATGAAAAAAATAAAATTATAGATATTCCTATGATAATAGAAAAGGGTAAAAAATCATATATTGAATCTATAGAATTTACAAATAATACAGTTACAAGAGATAAAGTATTGCGTAGAGAGATGAGAATATACGAAGGTGATTTATACAATCAGAGCTTAATTGATTATTCAAAAGCTAGATTGTTTTCTTTAGGATATTTCGAAACAGTTGATTATTCAATACAAGAGGGCTCTTCTCCTGGATTAAAAAAATTAATAGTAAATGTTAAAGAAAAATCAACAGGAACATTTCAGTTAGGAATGGGCTTTTCTACTGTAGAAAAACTTGTTTTTAATGCTCAGATATCTAAAAATAATTTATTTGGTAATGGCCAAACGATTTCTTTATATGCTCAATTATCAGCTTTACAAAAATATTATTCATTGTCGTTTTCTGATAGATATTTTTTAGATACTTTATGGGATTTTACTGCAAGATTATATAATACCAATATGACTTATAATTATTTTACAAAAGGAACATTTGGTTCTGCAATAACAGTAGGGCATCCAATAACTGATTTTTTAAGAGCATATTTAACTGTAAAAGCAGAAAATGTAACTGTTGGTAAAGATGGTAGAATTAGTACATCAGATGACATTCCTGCTATTTATGGAATGTTTAAAGATGGAAGAACTGTAAGTTTAGAAGGGCAGTTAGTATACGATAGAAGAGATAATAGATTATTTCCTAAAAAAGGTTTTTATCAAGCAGGAACTATAGAAAATGCATCATTTTTATCAGAAAATAAATTTTTAAAATTAACAACAGATACAAGAGTTTACATACCATTATTTTGGAAATTTATTTATAGGTTAAATGTTAGATTAGGTTGGTTACCAAATTCTAAAAATGTTCCTATTTTTGAAAGATTTTATGTTGGTGGAATATTTACAGTTAGAGGTTTTGAGTGGGGAAGTTTATCTCCAACTAAAAATCAGATTTCATCTCCTTATTCTGGAGTAACACCTTTTCAAATTGGCGGTAATAAGCAACTTATCATAAATAATGAAATAGAATTTGATATTCTTGAATCAGCAAGAATAAAAGGAGTTTTCTTTATTGATTCCGGTAATGCCTATATTGAAGAAGATCCTATAAGTATGAGTGGATTAAGGACAAGTTGGGGGTTTGGAATAAGGTGGTTTTCTCCTATGGGACCTCTTAGGTTTGAGTGGGGATTTCCATTTGCTCCAAAAGAAAACGAAAGATCTTATATTTTTGAATTTAATATAGGAAATTCTTTCTAATGAAAACATTAATAAATATTATTATTATAATAATTTTAATTGTTGTTTGGGGTATTTTCTATAAAAGAAACATTAAAGATAAAAAACTTTCTAAAACAAATAAGTTTTTAATTGTTATATTTATTATTGCTTTTAATTTATTATCATTATATATTTTTAATCTTTCAAATAAAAAAACTTATTTTGTAGAATTTAATAAAATTGAAATATCTTTACAGTTAAATAATATTGAAAATTTTTTAACAGATAATAAAGATAAATACAAAGAATTAATGAAAAAGGATAGCGTTAAAATTGCTTCTAACTTACTTTTAAGGCATAATTTTAATTTTAATCCTAAATCTAAAAATCAAGTTAATATTGTTTTTTCAGATTCTATTTCTTATGAAAATCAGAAAAGAGTTTATTTATTAAAAATTTTATTAAGATATCCAACAAAAAAAGACAGAAAAGAAATAGAAACTTATTTAGTAGTAAGAGATGATAAAATATCATATAAAAAACTTGTTACTATTTATGAAAATACTTTAAATGAGTTATTAAATTCAATTTTTTATAACATAGAGCTAAATAATAAAAAACCTGAAGAAATTGTAGAAATATTAAGGCATAAATTTAATTTACCAGATATATACTATGTTAATTTATTTAATCACTTATTAATATTAGAGTCTCCCCCTAAATTACCAGATAGTGTACTTTTAAGATATTTAAATAAGCCTGCTACATTTTCAGAGGCAACAGGCTATGCTATTGTAACTAATAGTTGTAATGTTATTGATAAAATAATTGATAAATCTTTGTTTTTTCAAAAATCTGCGCTTCAAACCTTACTTTCCATAATTATTCAATCTAAATGTAGTTCAGTAAAAGGGTATTTAAATGTTTTAAGCTCATCAAAAAATATAAATCTTTCAAATATGGCAAAAAAATATTTAGAACAATATAATGATAATTTTAAAAAGGAATTCATTTATAAAAATGGTAAAAGAGTGGAAATTAGATGATGGCTCTTGCTCTTATTTTAATTAGTTTTGGCTTGTTTTCTGGAATAATGGCTGGGTTACTTGGAATAGGGGGGGGAATAGTGTTTTTGCCTCTTGCTAAATTATATTTTTTAGATTATCTGGGTTATGATGTCTCTTTTGTTAAAATTTTAATTGCAACTTCAAGTGCTATAATTATTGTAAATAGTTCAAGTAGCTTATATAGGCACCTTAAATTTAAAAATATACAATTTAAATTATGGCCATATTTGTTTTTTCCAACATTAATTGGTACACAAATCGGAGGATACTTCACTAAAATAGCTACTCCAAGTTCTTTAAAGTATATTTTATCAGTTTTGTTGTTACTTTCTGCAATAAAAATGTTATTTTTTAAACAAAAAGAAGCTAAAATTGGTGAAATGAGTAAAAGGAATAAAATTTTATTACTTATTGCCGTTTTTGTTATTTCAATTTTTGCATCTATGCTAGGAATAGGTGGTGGTGCATTTATGGTGCCTGTATTATTTATGTTGTCGGGTTTATCATTTAAAAAGGTTGCTGGAACTGCCCCAATGTTTAAGTTTTTTGTATCAGTTAGTAGTACAATTCTTTATTTAATGTCAACAACAAGTATCACTCCTATAAGTGGTCATATTCAAATAGGCTATGTAGATGTTACAATTTGGTTTTATACTGCAATAGGAGGCATGATAGGGGCTCAATTGGGAGCAATATTATTAAATAAAATCCCTACTAAAGTTGCCAAGAATATTTTTGTTATATTATTGTTTATTTCTGCGTATAAAATGTTATAGATTTCATTTTTTGCCTTTTCATAAACTTTGAAAGTTGATAAACAACTTATCTAAAAGTTTATTACAAGGAAGGTTCAACAGAGAGTGAGTATAGCAATGATAAGGTTTATGATATTAGCTACGAATACGATGGAGTTGGGCGTATAAATGTACCAGAATACATGATAAAATTTGATGAAAATAGTGATAAAACTAGATATAAAATTATTTCTAATCATTTGGGTACCCCTCCGAAGAGGGGAATTTACCTTTGGTTTTGCAGGTGGTATTTATGATAAAGATACAAAATTAACTAGATTTGGGGAGGGAGCCCTCGAGCAACTCCAGCGTGAGAATGACACTTCTCACAAAGAGTTGTGCAGAACCCGGCGGAAGGGGGAGGAAGACTATGATAGTGAAAGCGGAAGATGGACAAGTAAGGAGCCTTTAGGGGTTGCGGGGAGTAGAAGTTTCAGATTCAAAGGTCAGGCTAGAGATATACTTGAAACCAACGAAGTTGCCAACTTTTATGTTTATGTGAGGAATGATGGGGTGAATTATGTGGATTTAGATGGGTTGAAAATTATTTTATTTAATCATTCTAACTTAAATCAATTTGAACTAGATATGTTCTTAAATGACATAGCATCTCATTCTGATTTTTTAAATTATATTATAAATGAGTTAAAAGATTCAGATATAATAATAGCAATTACAAATGACTTAAAAAAGAAACCAATGAATTATTGTTTTGAGCTTATTGATAATATAATATTTATAAACTTTGCAAATGTCTCTTTATATAATGATGGAGTAGTTATGACTCCTTTAGAGTTATTAACTCATGAATTGATTCATGCTTGGCAATACCTACATATTCTTTTGTTAAGTAGGTATAGTGCTGAAAGAGAAGCGATTTATTATCAAAATAATATTCGTAATAAAAGAGGTGATTCTCCTAGAAAAAGATATGGCAAGTGGAGGTTTCCATGATGTATATATATATTATTTGTTTTGAAAACTCAGATTAACTTTTGTGAACAAAGTATAAGTAGAGATACAAAAATAATTAAATGTAACAAACAAGTATTACAAAGTGATTTTCAAAAATTAAAATATTTTAAAGAACTTAGATTTATTGATTTAAATAATTCAAGCTTTCATGATATTTGTCTTTTAAATAACTTGGAGAACTTGGAAACTATTTCTTTAAAAAATACAGAGATTAATAACCTAAAATGCTTAAATAACATAAAAAATATATCATATTTAAATTTACAAAATACTAAAATAGAAAATTTTAAAAATATATTAAATAAAAACTTATTAATCATTGAATTAAATAAAATAAATAAAACTGAAATTAAACTTTTATCTCATAAAACAATAAAGCCTATAATTATTATATTAAAGAATATGAGAGTTAAATCTCACA
>Ga0256842_1003355_pt1 | contig 10720 bp, 8 predicted proteins | sample 4559240metaG_FD_185973 | JGI IMG/M metagenome (GOLD analysis project Ga0256842, IMG submission 185973) | Hydrothermal vent microbial communities from Guaymas Basin, Mexico - 4559-240 | ecosystem: Environmental > Aquatic > Marine > Hydrothermal vents | place: Mexico: Guaymas Basin | collected...
TGAATTTTCACAGACAAAAAAAGTTGCTCCGCCAGCAAACTGACGGAGCGAAATTTAAATCTATTTTCTTACTTAAAACAAATTATTTAAGAAGAATCATTTTCTTAGTTGATGTGAATTTTCACAGACAAAAAAAGTTGCTCCGCCAGCAAACTGACGGAGCGAAATTTAAATCTATTTTCTTACTTAAAACAAATTATTTAAGAAGAATCATTTTCTTAGTTGATGTGAATTTTCCTGATTTGATTTTGTAGTAATAAACACCTGAAGTAACTGTTACACCACGATCATCAGTACCATTCCAAACTACATTATGAGTACCTGCAGTTTGTGTGCCATTAACTAAAGTATCAATTTTTTGTCCGCGAGCATTGTAAACAGACAATTCTACAGCTGCATCATTAACTAAAGAATAGCTAATTGTTGTAGTTGGATTAAATGGATTTGGATAGTTGTTTCCTAATTCAACTGTTAAGTTTAAATCAGTTTCATCAGTACCAAGTTCTTCAATTAAATCTTCAGGAGTTCTTGGATTAATAGAGAATTCAGAATAGCTGTAATCTACACAACCAATAATTCTTCCCCATGTCATACCAGCTTCAATTACGATTGCAGGATCAACTGAATCTAAATAGAAGAAACCATCATCGATCTGGCATTCACCTGTTGTATCTTCAACATACCACTGACCATAGTCATCTTGCACTTCAGTAACAGTAACATTATCGATTTGAACTAAGCAACCTTCCCACATTTCTGCTTGAGCAGGAACAAGTAAATCTAATGCTGTAACTTGTGATGGTGCAGGAACAGGATTTCCTGAGCTAAGAACATTAACAGTACAATATGATAATTCAGTAAGTCCATAATATTCTGCAACTGTACCGGTAACTTCTACTTCATCACCTAATTGTACATATGGTTCTTCAAAATAGTAAACATAGATTCCGTGCCAAGCTCCACCTTCTGGATCTGTAAGGAAAAATTTCCCGTCTGAACCATAGTTAGCACCAGCTACTATTCCAGTAACTGTAACTTCTTGATCAAGTAATGGTGATGGATAATCTCCATCAGGACCAGCTTCCTCTGTGTACTGAATGTCATAAATTGTGGTAGCAAGAGCTAAACTAGCAAATGCAACAATAACAAAAATCATCATGAATTTTTTCATAATCTTACCTTCCTTTTTTAGTTTTGTGTTAATACAAACTTCATTTTCACTTCTCTATATCATACTTTATAAAAATAATCTTTACCTTAAGAAAATTTAAGAAGTAGAATATAGAAAAAAAAATCCTGATCTTACTGTCAAAGTTTTTTTTATTTATCTCATAAAAAAAGTAAGGAAAAACTCTTTAATTGGTTTATTTTCTCACTATTTAGTCTATATTATTAACGTTTATGATTGATTTATCATATTATAAATAATAGTAATCAATATTACTATTCTCTTTTAAAAAAAATATTCATAGTAAATCATTTTTTTATTTTTTTAATGATCAATTTTTTATTCCATCATATTGAAACAAAGCTTTCTTACAGGAAAACTACTTGACACCGAAAACCTTGGAAAATTTTCTTATTTCATATATATTTATAAAGTTAAGATCCATTTTATAACAATTTCAAGGAGTACCTAATGGGAAATAAAAAGCTATTTGATATGAATTTAATAGAGCTGAAAAAAGTTGCTGCCGAAAATGAAGTATCAGGCTATCAAAATTTACGCAAAGTAGATTTAATTCAAAAAATATTAGAGATGAAAGTAATGCAAGAAGGACTTGCTTTTGTAACAGGTTGTTTGGAAATTATGGATGACGGATACGGTTTCCTAAGATTCCAAAAAAATAATTACACACATGGCAGAAATGATATTTATGTTTCAAGTTCTCAAATTAAAAAATTCGGTTTGAAAAAAGGAAATATTGTGTCAGGTCCTGCAAGAGCTCCTAAAGATGATGAAAAATATTTCGCATTAATTAGAGTAGATAGTGTTAATTATCAAAAACCTACAGCAATGCTCGAAGCAAAATCTTTTAACAAACTTACACCATATTATCCTGAGAGAAGATTACATTTAGAAACGACAAAGAATAATTATTCTACTAGAATTATCGATCTTTTCACTCCTATTGGAAAAGGACAAAGAGGCTTGATAGTTGCCGCACCTCGTACGGGTAAAACAGTATTAATGCAAAACATTGCCAATTCAATTCTTACAAATCATCCGGACACTTATGTGATTGTATTACTTGTTGATGAGCGTCCTGAAGAAGTAACAGAGATGAAAAGAATTCTCATTCCCGGAAACTCTGAAGTGATCAGCTCTACTTTTGATGAACAACCACATAATCATATCCAAGTTGCAGAAATGGCGATTGAAAAAGCAAAAAGAATGGTTGAACTTGGTAATGATGTTGTAATTATGTTAGATAGTATCACAAGACTTGCACGTGCTTATAACATGGCTTCTCCATCAAGTGGAAAAATCTTATCAGGTGGTTTGGATTCCAATTCTTTACACCGTCCCAAAAAATTCTTCGGTAGTGCCAGAAATACACTGGAAAGTGGAAGTTTAACAATTTTAGCTACCGCTTTGGTAGATACCGGAAGTAGAATGGATCAAGTAATTTTTGAGGAATTTAAAGGAACCGGTAATATGGAACTTGTTCTTGATCGCTCAATTAGTGATCTTCGTTTATATCCTGCTGTGGATCTTGTAAAATCAGGAACACGCCGAGAAGAATTGCTTCTTTCTAAAGAGGAAGTTAACCGTATGTTCGTATTACGTAAATTCCTAAAAAACATGAGTCCTGTACAAGGAATAGAAATGCTTAGATCTAAAATGAGCGCAACCGAAACAAATGCTGATTTCCTAAAAATGATGAGTCGATAGGGAGAAAAATTTGCCTACTAACTTAGAATTACTTTCTCCTGCGGGTAATCTAGAAAAACTGAAATATGCAATTAATTATGGCGCAGATGCAGTTTATGCCGCAGGACAAAGCTATGGATTAAGAGCAAAAAGTTCAAATTTAACTTTAGATGAACTACGTGAAGCGACAAAATTTTGTCATTCAAAAAGTACAAAAATCTATATTACAGTTAATATTTTTGCTCATAATCGTAATATTGAAGGTTTAGAAAAATATCTAAAATACTTAGCAGAATTGAAAGTAGATGCATTAATAATATCAGATCCGGCGATTTTTGCATTAGCTCAAGAACATGCTCCGAATATTGATATTCATATCAGTACACAAGCTAATGTAACATCTTGGCGCAGTGTAAAATTCTGGGCAGATCTCGGAGCAAGCAGAATAATTTTAGCACGTGAACTCACAATCTCAGAAATAAAAGAAATTCATGAGAAAGTTCCTGAAGTAGAATTAGAGATGTTTGTTCATGGTGCAATGTGTATGTCTTATTCTGGTCGTTGTCTTCTTAGTTCCTTCCTAAACGGACGTGATGCAAACCAAGGGTTTTGTACACAACCTTGCAGATGGGGATATAAATTGGTAGAACCAACCAGACCTAGTCAGGAATTCCCGATCGAAGAAGATGATTATGGTACATATATTCTTAATTCTAAGGATTTGTGCCTTTTTGATAGATTGGAAGAGATTATCTCTGCAGGAGTTACAAGCCTTAAGATTGAAGGGCGTATGAAAAGCCTATATTATGTGGCAAATGTAACAAGAGCATATCGCACTGCATTAGATTTGATTTTAGCTAAAAAAACTGTTCCGAAAAAATTAAGAACAGAATTAGACAAAGTAAGCCACAGAGTTTATACTGAAGCTTTTTTTGATTCATTCAACAGCATGAGTACACAATATCATAAAACTTCATCCTATATCCGATCTTATCAATTTATCGGTGAAATAGTTGAAACTTCTGATCAAGTTAAAATAGCTATTCGTGCAAAATTCTCAGTTGGTGATGAGATAGAATTAATTTTCCCAAATCCTAATGACGATAGAAAAATAATTGTTGAAAATATCTATGATGAAGATGGAAATTCTATTGAATTTACTAAACCCAATACAAACATAATTTTAAAATTAAATGAAGCAATTCCGGAAAATGGGATTGTAAGAATGAAAAAAAATGAAAACTAAAATTTATCTGATTCTTATAATACTAATTAATTTATCATATTTGCTTGCTTTTAATGATGTTGCATCAAGCGAAAATATTGACGGAACAGTGTTAGAAGGAAAATTACTCCAAATAATTGGTGATAATGATGAGAATCCTAATGCACAATCCGCACTTTTCGAACTGGCAAAAATCAAAATGTTAGAAAGAGATTACCAAGCTGCGCATGATTATTTAAAAAGAATTTATGATGAACAGATAATTGATAAAGAGTATTGGCTGGCTAAAGCATATCTTAAGTTAGAAGATTACACCAGAGCAATAATCTCCGCTCAGAATTTTATATGCGATTCTGAAGATTCCACCAAAATTGAATCTGCTTATTTTCTAATTGCTGAAGCTTACCTACTATCTTTCCAATATAAACGTGCTCTAAATACATTGGAAACTTTACGTAATTCCGATTATATCCAAAATTATATTCCATTACTATTTTACAAAATCGGATATTGTCATGAAAAACTGGGTCACATTGAAGATTCCATTCTTGCTTACAAAAAACTGAAATGTGATTATCCATACAACGAAATTACTTTCCAAGCTGAAGAAAGATTGGCAAATCTTGGAAAAAATACTGCCGAAAAAACAGAAACAACTTCCTCAACATATAATGAGGAAGCCCAAACATATTTACAAGCCGGCGCTTTTGGAAGTGCAGAGAATGCCCATAATCTTGGTGCCAGGATTTCTCAAATAGGCTTTAAATACATTGTTTTCGATAAAACCAGCAATGGTAAAAAACTTTATTGTGTAGCAGCTGGCCCATTCGAAAACAAAAATTCTCTTAATTCAGCATTGAATAAATTAAAAGAGAATCAAATTAATACTTATATCATCAAACACTAAACTATTTTTTTTAGGATTATTAATGACACGAAAAATAACTCCAATGCTAAAACAATTTTTGGAAATTAAAGAACAACATCCGGATAAATTATTGCTCTTCCGAATGGGAGATTTTTATGAAACTTTTTTTGATGATGCCAAATTAGCTTCCAAGATTTTAGGAATCACACTTACAGCACGCGATAAAAAAGCTGATAACCCTATTCCTCTTGCCGGATTCCCGTACCATGCACTTGATACTTATTTAGATAAATTGGTTAAAGCCGGTAAGAAAGTTGTAATTTGCGAGCAAATTGAAGATCCTAAAAAAGCAAAAGGACTTGTAAAACGTGGCATTGTTGATATCATCACACCGGGATCTGTTATTGACGGTAATTTGTTAGGTAAAAAAGAGAACAACTTTTTAGCAGCTATTTACAAACCAAATAAACAAAATAAAATAGGAATTTCTCTTATCGATGTTTCTACAGGTGATTTTGTTTTTTCCGAAATAAAACAGGATCAACTCGCCGGTGAATTGATGCGCTTGCAACCTGTTGAAATAATAGTTAAGGATGAAGCTGAAGAATTAGAATTAAAAAGTTTAAAATTGGAATATAATTATACAATCACAATTTTTGATAGTTGGTATTACGACGAAGTTGAAGCGGATAGAATTTTAAAAAATCATTTTGAGCTAACTTCGCTTGAAGGTTTTTCAGCTCATAACAAGCCTTTTGGTAGAACTGCAGCCGGCATTGTACTTGCTTATATAAAATCTTTAAAAAAAGATGAGATTAAACACATAAGCAATCTGCGCTATTACTCTCTTGAAGATTATATGCAGCTCGATGAAGTTTCACGTCGTAACTTAGAGCTTGTTTCTTCTATGCGTTATAATTCTCGCTACGGCAGTTTAATAAGCGTTATGGATAAAACCAAAACACCAATGGGTGCAAGACTTCTTACAAATTGGATGCTAAATCCATTATTAGATAAAAATCAAATTGAACAACGGCTTGATGCTGTTGAAGAATTTATAAATAATTTTGCATTCACAGAAGATTTACGAAAAATCTTAGATTCAATTGGAGACCTAAGCCGAATAATTAGTAAGGTTGGAAGCCAAAGAGTTAATCCTAGAGATTTACTAAGCTTAAAAAACTATCTTGATACAGCTCCTGAAATTGCTGAGCTATTAAAAAATTATTCAGGCGAAAGCATTTCACTTTTACGTGATAAAATCGGGAATTATCAATCCATTACCGACCTTATAGGCGATGCAATAGCTGATGATCCTCCAATTGTAATTACTGATGGGAATATTATTCGAGATGGTTATTCCGAAATGCTTACTGAGCTACGCGAAATAAGTAGAGATGGAAAAAGTTGGATCGCTCGTCTGGAAGAAAGCGAGAAAAAGAAAACAGGTATTCCTTCTTTAAAAGTTAGATATAACAAAGTTTTTGGTTATTACATCGACATAACCAAAACTCATAAAGATAAGGTTCCGGATTATTATATTCGTAAGCAAACGCTTGTAAATTCCGAACGCTATATCAGCCCTCAACTAAAAGAATATGAATCTAAAGTTTTAGGTGCAGAAGAACGAATAAAAAACTTGGAATATAATATCTTTACGGAAATCAGAGAAAAACTTTCCCGGCAAGTTGCTTTTATGCAACAATATGTCGATATCATTGCTCAACTTGATTTACTCGCAAATTTGGCTTATATAGCATATAAAAATAAATATTCTCGTCCTACTTTTAACAAAACAGGTGAAATTAATATTTCAGATTCGCGTCATCCGGTAATTGAAATTTTATTGGAAAATGAAGATTTCATTCCTAACGATGTTCATTTGAATGACACAAATAATAAAATCGCTTTGATTACAGGCCCGAATATGGCCGGAAAATCTACTTATCTACGCCAAGTAGGATTAATAGCTATTATGGCTCAGATGGGAAGCTTTGTGCCGGCTGCGAAAGCTGATTTACCTATTTTTGATAAGGTTTTTACGCGTGTTGGTGCTTCTGATAATCTTGCAATGGGACAATCTACTTTCTTAGTAGAAATGATCGAAACTGCCAATATCTTAAATTCAGCTACAAAAGATTCCTTAATTTTATTGGATGAAATAGGACGAGGAACATCCACTTTTGATGGTCTTAGTTTAGCTTGGAGCATTGTTGAATATATCCATAACACACCAAAAGTGAGTGCAAAAACTATTTTTGCTACTCATTATCATGAATTAACTGAGCTGGAAAGCATCCTGCCAAAAGTAAAAAATTATCATATCTTAGTAAAAGAATGGCATGATAAAATCATCTTCATCCGTAAAATAGAACGTGGTTCTGCTGATCAAAGTTATGGAATTCAAGTAGCACGTTTAGCCGGCGTTCCTAAGCAAGTGATAAAACGTGCAAAATCTATTTTAGCTAATCTTGAACAACATGAGCTTAGCCCTCAAGGCTTAACTGCCGAATCTAAAAAATATTTAGCCCGCAACAGCTCTCAACTGGATATTTTCGATGCTATATTTGAAAAAAATGATGAGAAAAATGAAATTTTAGAAGAAATAAAAAATATTGATGTGAATAATCTCACACCTTTGGAAGCAATTAATAAATTAGCTCAATTAAAGGAAAAACTGTAATATTATGAATAAAAAAGTGATTATTGTCAGTGCCTGTCTAGCCGGACTAAATTGCCGTTATGACGGAAATTCAAATAGTTGTGAAAAAGTAATTGAGATGGTAAAAAACGGGACTGCAATTCCTCTTTGTCCCGAACAATTGGGCGGTCTTGCAACTCCAAGAATACCGGCTGAAATTAAAGACGGTAAAGTGATCACCAAAAATAATATTGATGTAACTATGCATTTTGAACGCGGAGCAAACGAGACATTGAAAATTGCAAAATTGGTTAATGCAGAAGTAGCAATATTAAAGCAAAGGTCACCCTCTTGCGGAGTATCTAAAATCTATGATGGAACTTTTAGTGGCAATATAATATCCGGAATGGGAAAAACAGCAGAATTGCTTTCAAAACATGGAATAAAGCTTATTTCAGAAGAAGATTTGAAATAACACTAAATAATTTTTTACACTTATTAAAACAGCTTAATTTTTAGATCTGGCGACTTATACAGTTGTCAGGTCTTTTTTTTATCTTGGAAAATAAAAATTTTATACCTTCCCAAAATCTAAAATATATATAAACTAAAAAAGCCCCGAGTTTCTGCTCAGGGCTAAAAAGTTTGATCTACTTACCTTTTTTTTTGTGTCTGTTTTTTCTCAGACGTTTTTTACGTTTATGATTAGCAATCTTATAACGTTTTCTCTTTTTACCACAAGGCATGTGTCCTCCAATGTTAATTATAACAGATCTTGATTTGCTTCATCTACTTCTTCTTTAAAAGCACGTGAGAATTTGAAAGTAGGCACTACTCTTGAAGGTACATCAACTTTTTTCTCAGTTTTGGGATTTCTACCAATTCTAGCTTTACGAACTTTAAGTTTAAATGTGCCAAATCCTCTTATCTCAATATGTTTTCCTTCTTTCATTGATTCTTTTACAGATTCCAGAAAAGCATCAATTGCCAAAGCTACATCCTTACGGATAATTCCTGTTTCAGCTGAAACGACTCTTACTAAATCAGCTTTAGTCATAATATATACTCCTTTATAATTATCTTTTTCTTTTCTCTTTGAACCTTCAAATTAATCATGCAGTTATAATGTCAAGAACTTTTGAGATAAGTATTTATAATAATATATGTTACGTTCTGAATTTATTGCATGAAATTTGATTTAAATCTGCTTATAGTATAATCTAATGCTAAAACTTGTCAGCTAGTTTATAGATTAGATTTACATAACCTGAAAAGAAACAACTTCTTATATAAGTCATTCCTTTTCAGCATGTTATATTTTCTCATTTTACCTATTTTTTTGACTGTCCGGTACGTTGTAATTGTAAAATCAGATGCTTTTGAACACTGTGTTGCTTAGGAGCATCTAATTGAACTTTCTCAATTGAGCAAAGGAATTCATAAAGTTCATCCGTTGACATTTCTTTACGATTTATAGGCTTAGATAACAGATCATTTACCCTATTTTTCCAATACTCTATATTTGCTTTTTTCGCATCAAGCATATCCATTTCCACAAACCAATTCAGAATATTTTGTAGCATTACAGTTTGTTTAGGGTTTATAAATTTAGTAATTCTGCCATCATTGGCAATTGCAGTTCCCTGCATTTCCAAATATGATGGTTTTGGCATTATAATATCTCCCGGATCAGCTTCATCCAAGTGAGAATTAAATGTAACTATGAAACGACTGTTTTTGATTATTTTCTTCTGCTCTTCGCAAGGTAATTCGCCATAAAGCATCACAAAATCGGCATATTGTGGTTGTCCTAAATCTAATCCCAATCTTAAGAAACCTCTTAAATTATTTAGATTAGAAGTTGGAAGCACACCGGAACCGGCTTTGAAATCTGATATAATTGAAGCTAAAACCCAAACATTCCAACTTGTTTCTTCAGAAACTTCATCCCGAGAATATACAAACACAGTTTTAACAGGAAGATTCAATTCAATTTCTTCGGGTGCTTGATAATCATCATCAATTTCATTCTCATCAGGCTCACAATAATATTCGATGATTTTTTCTAATGTTTCAGTTAAAGGATCTTCATCAAATTTTATATCAGCATAATCGCTGAAATCAGATTTTTGTCTATTAATGACAACCAAGCGCTTTCCTTCTCTTTGTTCTTTACGAATTAATGCTTGCAAAGTATCACTTATTTTTCCTACTACCACAATTGTATCAGCTAATTTCAGATCTTGGTATGTAGTATTATAAAGCGTAGTATCTTTAAGTTTATCTTCAAAACTCCTTTGATAAGATAGTGAACTTATCTCTGCACCTATATTATTTGCTACTTCTTTCATTATCAATAGCTCTTCATTGGAACAAACAGGAGAAATATAGATTTTCTTAGTTAAAGATTTTTCATTTTCTTCTACTATCTTATCAATAGCGTCATCAACACTTTCCATTTCTTGCCAATGAGTATTTTCTCTTCTATAAGGTACTTTTACTCTATCTTTTTCAAAAATCTGCCATCCAAATTTACCGGCAAAACAAAGATTACGTTCATTAAAGCCTCTTTCGGCAGCAGGCTTTATCTCTACAATTTCATTTCCTAAAACTTTAACGTCTATTTTACATCCGGTTCCACATAAACCACAATTTTGTGTATATGTTTCTGTTTCATGCGGACTTGTTTTAAGATTCTGGTTTTTAGGAAGCAATGCACCAACCGGACACACTTCTATACATTTACCACAGGAAGTACAATCTGTTTCCTTTAAGCTATCACCGAATTCCGGCGCAACATAACTTGTGAATCCTCTATAGATATAGCCCAAAACTCCAGGTCCTTGGACTTCTGTACAAATCCTTACGCACCTTCCACACTTGATGCATTTATTTTCATCTCTTAGTATAAAAGGATGACTATCATCTATTGGATGTTTATTTTCTAATCCTAAGAATTTTTCCGGTTCAATTTCATAATCAGTAGAATATTCCCTCAGTTTACAAGTGCTATTAACATTACATCCGCATTCTAAGCATCGACTAGCTTCTTCCCTTGCTGTTTCTTCATCAAAGCCTATTTCCACTTCTTCAAAATTTGTAGCACGCTTT
>Ga0256842_1003357_pt1 | contig 10719 bp, 11 predicted proteins | sample 4559240metaG_FD_185973 | JGI IMG/M metagenome (GOLD analysis project Ga0256842, IMG submission 185973) | Hydrothermal vent microbial communities from Guaymas Basin, Mexico - 4559-240 | ecosystem: Environmental > Aquatic > Marine > Hydrothermal vents | place: Mexico: Guaymas Basin | collected...
CTCGATCGTTATTTCGTTTCTTCGAATTATGACCTTCAATTCTCCTCACATCCATTAGTATTAACTGTTCTTCAATAGTTTTGAGTTAAAACAGGGCTTAGAATGACGTTTTACCTGCTTTCTTTAGGGCCATATAGACTTTTTCAGGTGTTAGCGGTATGCTATAGAACCTCAATCCTGTTGCGTGGCTGACTGCATTCACTATTGCTGGTGCTATACCGTTTATGGATGGTTCGCCTAGGCCCTTAGCTCCGAAGGGTCCTCTCCTATATTTTGCCTCGACGAATACTGGTATTATCTCATCAGGTATGTCATGTATCGTTGGTATGTAGTATGTTGATAGATTTGCGTTCATTACGTATGCGTCCTTGTTATGTACTACCTCCTCCATTAATGCATAGCCTAGGCCCTGTATTGCGCCTCCTTCAGCGTGAAGCTCAACGCCAACCCTGTTTATTACCTTCCCTACATCGTACGCCGTCACCATTCTGTCAACCTTAACACCCCCTGTCTCTAGGTCGACTGTTACTTCAGCGATTATTGATCCAAATGTGTAGGTTATGTAGGGGGCTCCCTGACCTGTCTCCTCATCCCACTCTGCTGGTGGGGCCCTAAAGTAACCGAACTCCTGGAGCGGTATTCCTAGCCAGAAGCTCTGTTCCACCACGTCGTTCCATGACACTCTCTTCTCTGGGCTTGACCTGCAGTACACGTCGGGCGCCCTTATCTCCACGTCGTCTGGGTCACATCCGAGGAGTGTGGAGGCCACCTTGTTTAGCCTCTGCCTGAGTTTGTACGCTGCATTCACTACTGCTGCGCCACCCATTACGGTACTTCTCGACGCTACGGTGGGGCCTGAGTCAGGGGTTGCTGCGGTGTCTGGTTGCTCAACCCTGAAGTATGAGGGTGGCACACCCAAGATTTCCGAAGCTATTAGGACCATGCCCCACTGCGATCCCTGACCCATGTCTATTAGGCCGACCCTGAACGTTATTGAGCCATCCCTGTTTATTATTAAGGTGGCTGAGGAGTAGTCGGCTCCCTCAACACCTATGGAGTTACCGTGCCATAATAGCGCAATGCCCATACCCTTCCTTAGGGTTCCTGACTGCTTGCTGAACAGCTTCCTCTTCTCGTACCATTTGGAGATCTCAACAGCTTTCCGTATGGCTTCCTCTAACCCAACGCCATGATCCTTCGTGAGGAGTTGCCCGTGTACTGTCCTGTCACCTTCCCTGAGTATATTCTTTAGCCTAAGATCCACAGGGTCCATCCCTAGTTCCTTCGCTAGGGCGTCCATCTGCAACTCTACAGCAAACGCTGTCTGCGGACATCCGAAGCCTCTGAAAGCTCCTGCGTAGACGTTATTTGTATATACTGAGAGCGTATCTATCCTAGCTGCCTCAACATTGTAGGGTCCGGTTGCGTGGACGGTTGCTCTCCACGCCACAAACGGGCCTAGGGATGCGTAAGCACCTGTATCGAACACTATGTTGGCTTCCACTGCCAGTAATGTTCCGTCCCGCTTAGCCGCGTGCCTGTACCACGCCCTCATAGGGTGGCGCTTGCTGTGCCCGATTATCGATTCCTCCCTACTGTGTATCACCACTGCTGGCCTGCCGGTCATTAATGCCGCTAGGGCCGCCTTCGCGCCTAATTCATTAGCTACGTCTTCCTTGCCACCGAAGCCTCCTCCGACTGCAGGTACTATCACCCTAACTTTGTTTTGGGTTATTCCTAACACCTTGGCCACAGCCTTCCTGACGTCGAAGGGACACTGAGTAGTTGCTATTACGGTTACTCCTCCGTCGGCTTCAGGTAACGCTATGGCTGCTTCCGGCTCCATATACGCGTGCTCTTGGAAGGGGGTGCTGTACTCTCCCTCAACAACAACGTCGGCTTCGTTGAACGCCTTCTTAACGTCTCCTTTCCTTATTTTGAAATGCGCGACTATGTCACTACCCCTTTCCTCATGAATTAGTGGATGCTCCTTCTCCTCAAGCGTCCTTAGATCAACCACCTGAAGTGGGTCCGTTATCACAGGTAATTTCTCGTAGTCTACCTTGATTAGCTCGCCGGCCTCCTTAGCTACGTTGGGGTCCTCCGCAACTATGAGGGCTATTATGTCACCTATGTACCTTGCCTTATCCTTAACAAGTAAAGGCTGATCCGGTATTACGTAGCCCACGTCATTGATTCCAGGTATGTCCTTAGCCGTTATTACGCGTAGGACTCCAGGATACCTCTGCGTCTCACTAACATCTATTGACTTTATCCTCGCATGAGCGTGCTTCGTCCTAACGCTATAGACGAATACAGCATTCCTGTAGTACTTGGCGAAGTCTGCCGTGAATAATGTTCTCCCTTTAACCTTCTCGACAGCGTCCCAGCGCTGTATCCTCTTACCTACGTACAGGAACTCCCTGTCCTTATACTTATCGAATATCTCCTCTACTATTCTCACGTATTCAGGTAATTCAGACACAGGCTTCACCTCCTCACCTCTGACTCATCGAAGTATTCCTTACCTTCACGAATGTATTGAGCAGCGAGCTTCACTGCCTTTATGAACCTCAGGTAACTCCCGCACCTGCATAATTGACCGCTTAACGCGTCCTTGATCTCCTCGTCGGTCGGGTTGGGGTTCCTGTCTAGTAACGCCTTTATCGCCAGTATAACTCCGGGAAAGCAGAAGCCACACTGCACTGCGTACGTGTCAAGCAATGCCTTCTGTATTGCGTGGAGCTTTCCTTCAGGTGCTAGTCCCTCAACTGTCAATATCTTGCTACCATTGGCCCTCTCAGCCAGCACTAAGCATGACGGGACTAACTTACCGTCCATTAGGATGACGCAAGCCCCACACTCCCCGCGCCCGCATCCTTCCTTGACGCCAGTGAATCCTAGCTTATATCTCAGCACGTCAAGTAGGCGTTCGTAGGGCTTAACCTTCACTCTATAATCTTTTCCATTAACGTTTAGCGTTATCTCTATATCCGGGTACTTATCCCATTCCTCACGCGGGATCGTGCTCATGTTAATCACCACCTTCAATTCTTGATTTTATTTTGAGGAGTGCGCGTCTTAGAAGAACCTTTGATAGGTCAAGCCTGTACTCTGCTGATGCCCTGTAGTCCGTTATTCTCTTCATTTCCTTAGGTAGGACATCGTTCAGTGCCTGCTTAATTAACTCGTCACTGAATTCATTCCCCTTAAGGAACTCTTCAGTCTTCCATGCCCTCTCCGGGTATGGGTTCCCCATACTGTCGAACGCTATCCTTACGTCCTCAATTATGTTATCATGTAGTTGCATGTAAGCCCCAACGAGGACGTAACCCATCGCATGCCCCCATCTCCTATCGAACTTTATGAAAGCTGTTGAGGAGTTAGGTGGTGCTTCAGTAAAGCTTACCTCAGCTATGATTTCATCATAGTTCCTGACGGTCTGCCTCTTACCCTTGAAGAACTTCGTTATGTCTACTACCCTCTTCCCATTCTTGCTTAGTAGCTTCACCTTTCCGTTAAGCACCAGTAACATTAACACCATGTCAGATAAAGGGTGAGCGGCACCTACGTTTCCCCCGACCGTGGCTATGTTCCTTATGAAGGGTGTGCTGAACTTCTTGCAAACATCGGCTAGGCCTGCATATCTTATGTCCTTAATTAGATCTGACTCACAGAGTTCGGAAATTGTTGTTAGGGCTCCTATCCTGACGGTACCCTTCTCTCGTTTAATGTAGGCTAGTTCCTTCCTTAGCGGCCATAAGTCGAGAACTGTGTTTGCCTTTACTATTCCGCTCCTTATCAATACTAGGAGGTCTGAGCCGCCACCCATCGGTATTAAGTCCTTTCTCTGAGAGAGCGCATTCAGAGCGTCACTAACGTCTTTTGGTATGTAAACGTTAAACCGCGGTATACATACCACCGTCTAAAGTTTAACCTGTTATAATAAAAATATTACCGTGATTGACTGACTTATAATTAATTGTTTTAATAATGTTAATGAGGAGACATTAACTTCTTTCACAGGCGTAAATCCTTTCCATTAACTAGGTTAACTGTTTACCTTGCTTCAAACTTTCCAGCACGGTCCTCACTATGGAGAGCCTGCCTGGAGCTTCATGTCTCCTGAACTTAGCTATAATTTCAGCAATTATGGAGACGCTTATCTCCTCAGGGGTTTCTGCCCCTATGTCTATTCCTGTAGGGGCGGAGAGCTTCTTCAGGATCTTCTCCTCGGGTACGCCCTCAGCAATGAGTTTCCTAATGAACTCAGCAACCTTCCTCCTACTTCCAAGTAACCCTACGTACCCCGTGTTGGAATTCATCAATTCCTTCAGCACCGTGTAGTCAGCGTTAATCTCGCCATACGTTATGACTGCGTAATCATGCTCGGTTAAGTGCTTACTGAGTTCGCTCCCGATGTATTTAGAGTCGCCGACGATCACTTGTGATGCTATCTTCCTAAGGTCTTCGCTTATCACCTCCTCATTAGTGTCCGCCACGATCACGTCGAATCCCACGAACTTTGCTATCCTTGCTAAAGGGCCTCCCACTCTCCCAACACCAAACACAGCCACCTTGGGAACGGGTTTTAACACGTCGATGAACACCTCTACTATGCCGCCACATATTAGGCCAGTGTTAATGGCTCCCTCCACTTCCTTTCCTGTGAACGAGTACTTCAGCGTCCTAGGTTTCCCCTCCTTTATCGCTTTCATGGCTTCACCGATTACATGTTGCTCGAAGAACCCTCCCCCAAGTGTTCCGTAGACCTCACCTTCCTGCGTGACTATGATCTTTGCCCCAACATCTCTCGGCCCTGAGCCCTCCTTTTTTACTATTGTTGCTATAGCTATGGACTTACCTGAGTTTAGGAGTTCATCTGCTTTCTTGATTAACTCGTTATCAGGTAAGCTCCTCCCCATACTAGCTCCCACTGTTTTTACCGTTATAACATCCTAATATTTAGTAAAGTGCGTACCTACTGTGATTAGGAGGAATTAAAATGATCGTGACAGCAGTAATACTTGCTGCAGGTCTCTCAACTAGGTTTCCTGGAAATAAGCTAGTTACTGAAGTGGAGCTCGACAATATTAAAGCTCCCTTGATACGCCATACTGTCAGGAAGTTCATTGAGTCTAGAGTATTTGATAGCATTGTGGTTGTTGTGGGTCACGAGAAGGAGAAAGTGATTGATGCTGTCGGCCTCAATAATGTAGCTTTCGTCATTAACAGGAGGTATGAGGAGGGGATGTCATCGTCCGTTAAGGTAGGTGTGGCTACCGTGATGCCGTACTCGGATATTGTAGCTATTCATCCGGGTGACCTCCCGTTCATTAAGTCAGCTACACTCCGCAACCTGATCTCGGTCGCGTCCACTCTCAGATCAGATGGTGACTTCGTGGTTATTCCTAGGTACGTTAGGACCGGGAAAGGCGGGCACCCCCTCATAATTAGTAAGGGATTGCTTAGACACGTGCTTGAAATAGGGGAGGAAACCAGGGGATTAAAGGGTTTCCTTAGGAAGTTCAGTAACTACATTGTTTACATGCCCACTGAAGATGTCGGCACACTTGCTGATGTTGATACACCGCAGGACCTCGCGAGGATGGCTTCGACTAAATGAGGAAGTCATGCTTAAATTTTTTAAAATATTTGTGCAAAATTAGACAGTGCTAAACACAGGTTTTCTACATTAGTTAGGGCAATATATTTTACACAGTTCAATGAATGATTACATGAGGCGGTAACTTGAGTTTGAGTGACAGGATGATTGAAATCAGATTCCATGGTAGGGGAGGGCAGGGAGCCGTTACCGCAGCAAACATACTGGTTTACGCCGCCTACAAAGCAGGACTATGGGGGCAGGCGTTTCCGTTCTTCGGTGCCGAGAGGCGTGGAGCACCAGTAATGGCATTCGCCAGGATCTCAAGAAGAAGGATTAGGGTAAGGTCCATGATCAGGCATCCCGATATTGTGGTCATACTTGACCCGACATTGCCTAGATTAGTGAATGTGCTGGATGGATTAAAAAAGGGTGGGGCAATAGTCATTAACTCTCCATCGAAGCCTGAGTTCGGTGAGAGCTACAGAATTTATTACGTAAATGCAAGCAAGATCGCCTTAGACTTAAACTTAGTTCTCGCTGGATGGCCCTTAGTCAATACTGCCATACTTGGCGCGCTAGCAAAACCGCTAGGGTTTGACATAGGCGTCATTGAGGAGGCAATCAAGGATTACTTAGGCGGTGATAGAGGTGAAATTAACGCGAAAGCCGCTAGAAGGGCTTACAAGGAGGTGAAGGTCCTTGAGTGAGGGGGAGGTTAAAGGTAAGGTCCTCCCGATATCGAAACCCTGCATAGGTGTCGCAGGTAAGACAGGATCCTGGAGAGCTATGCGCCCAGTGTACGATGACTCCAAGTGTATTAAGTGCAGGCTTTGTTGGCTCTACTGCCCCGAAAACGTTATTGACTTAAACGAGGAAGAGGGGCCCTTCATCAAGATAGACTACAATTACTGTAAGGGGTGCGGGATCTGCGCAACCGTATGCCCCAAGAACGCCATAGTTATGGTTCCTGAAAGGTGATTATGATGGTGGTTAAACCCTTAACAGGTAATTACGCGGCGGCATACGCCGCCAAGCTCTCAAGGGTTAAGGTAGTGGCTGCGTACCCGATAACCCCGCAAACAACAATTGTTGAGAAGCTAGCGCAGTTCATAGAGAACGGTGAGATGGACGCGAAGATAATTAGGGTTGAGTCAGAGCACTCAGCACTAGCCGCGGCATATGGCGCGGCGTCAGGAGGTGTTAGGGCATTCACAGCCACATCATCTCAGGGGTTACTGTACATGCATGAGATGGTGTGGTGGGTTGCGGGCTCGAGAATACCTCTCGTAATGACCATAGTTACGAGGGCCTTAGGTCCGCCCTGGAATATCTGGACCGATCACTCAGACATAATGGATCAGCGTGATAGTGGCTGGCTAATAATGATGGCTGAACATAATCAAGAGGTCTTGGATGAGACAATAAAGATGTTCAAGATAACTGAGGACCCCCGTGTGTTCCTACCTGGAATAGTTGGTCTTGATGCATTCATACTTAGCCATACGACTGAACCCGTCGACATACCTGACCAGGAACTCGTGGATACGTTCCTGCCTCCTAGGAGGCAACCATATGTGTTCAGGCCCGGCGACCCATTGCTGATGGGTAACGTGCCCCGCAACCTTAAAGACAACATGAGGATGAGGGAAGATATTCACAACTCATTGGAAGTAGCTAAGAAAGTTATTGAGGAAGTTGATGAAGAGTGGGGTAAGCTGACTGGGAGGAGGTACGGAGGGTTAATCGAGTGCTACAGATGTGAGGATGCATCCCATTTCATTATTGGGATTGGTGCTTGGGTAGGCGACATGCGTGAGGCCGTGGACTCCCTAAGGACAAACGGCATTAGAGTCGGGTTGATTAAGGTACGTTACGTCAGGCCATTCCCACATGAGGACATACTTAAGTGGGTGGCTAACGCCAAGAGCGTCATAGTCTTCGACAGGTCTGTGTCGGCAGGCTCGGCAGGCCCCCTATTCCTTGACGTTGCCGCCCACTTAATGGCTGCAGGAATCCGCGTACCCGTAAAGAACATTCTAGCAGGGATTACGGGATTGGATGTGACGCATGAGGACATAGCTGACGCTGTACTGAAGTCCGTTGCGGAGGTTGAGGAGACAGGTAAGTTCTCGAGATTTATTGAATGGTATTATGGGAGGTGATGAAGTGTGCCAGTTACATTGAGGGACTTACCTAAGGAGAAGTTCCTCTTACCTGGCAACGCCTCATGCCCAGGATGCCCTGAGGCGCTGGGCCTCAAGTACTTGGGGATGGCATTAGGGAGGAAAGTTATCCTAGTGGTGCCTGCTGGATGCACCTCAATAATTCAGGGCTTAATGCCGGGCGGAGCATTCATCTATCCAACATTTAACGTACCATTCGCGTCATCGGATGCGGTGGCCGCCGGAGTAGCGGCAGCTAAAGAGGTCCTCGGAGATGATGCTGTAGTCGTTGCATGGGGAGGTGACGGAGGGACTGCGGACATAGGGTTCGCAACACTCTCAGGTGCTGCTGAGAGGAATGATAACATAATCCACATCTGCGTCGACAACGAAGCATACATGAACACGGGGATACAGAGATCCTCACTAACACCTTATGGTGCGTGGACTACCACGACATGGAGGGGAAAAAGGGAGAATAAGAAGGAACTCCCACTAATAATGCTCATGCATAAAGTACCTTACGTAGCGACAGCCAGCGTCGGGTACCCACTCGACTTCATAGAGAAACTAAGGAAAGCAGCATCAATCAAGGGCTTCAAATTCATACACCTACATGCCCCATGCCCAGTAGGGTGGAGATTCGATCCTTCAAAAACAATCAAGGTAGCTAAACTAGCAGTAGAGACAGGAATGTGGATCCTATTCGAAGCCGAAAACGGGAAAGTAACCATAAGCCCACCAAGCAGACCCTACGCCGACAAGAGTAAAAGGAAACCGATCGAGGAATACATCAAACTACAAGGGAGATTCAGAACACTAACCAAGGACGATATAAAGATACTGGAGAAAGCAGTTGATGATGCCTGGAACACCATACTAAAACTAGCCGGCAAATAACCCCAACCCTTCTTTTGGAACCCACTTATTTCCCACCCAAATCAACCACGAACCTTACGGAGCAACATAATTCAATCACTTACACCCACACATATTTGAGATAGGAAGCAAGAACCCCGCACCCCTATACTTCTTTTGGAAATTGCCAGTTATTTAGGAAAGGGGTTTGTATAATTGAATAATAAGGAGAATAGAATACTATTTGCCACTAATCCTCTTTTATTTCTCTATTTTCTTAGTATTTCAATAATCCTATCTAAAAGTAGACTGCGTTTTCAAGCTAAATAGCTCTGAATGTGTTTGGAAGTGAACCTGAAGGGGGGTGGGGCTGTGGTAGTGTTATGCATTACACATCCTGTAATGCGGGTTTGTGACCCCTTTAGTTCTTGTGGGGTGGGAGTTTTATCCCACTATAATGGAGGTTCAGGATTCATGTATTTCTTCTTGAATGCTTCCTCAATATCGATGTCAAGGAGGTTAGATACCGAGGATAGCCAAGCGAGGACGTCAGCTACTTCCTCAGCGATTGCTTCCTTATCACCTGAGAGCAGTGCTTCGGCGAGTTCGCCAACCTCCTCAACGAGCCATGTGAATGTTGCGTAGAGTCCACGTGCTGAGTCCCTCCTGTAGTAGTACTTCTTCATGAGGTTCTGAACAAACCTTAATGTGAGTTCGTCCTTACTGCTCAAGGCGTTTCCCACATCGTATGCGTGACGCTCTCGTATTAAGTTTTTAAGTTAAAATAAGAATCACTTTACGGTGCTACGATGCCTAAAAGGAGAGGCACTAAGAGGAAAAAGAGTAGGAGGAAGACCACCGGACCTATGACTGCAGCCGGTCTAGTAAGGTTCTTCGACGATGTTGACGCAAAGGTTAAGATCTCACCCTACGGTGTCTTATGGATCGCGATAGGGTTCTCAGTGCTCGTTGCTGTGCTAGGGTATGTGGTTACGTTCATGATGCCTTAAACACTCTAGGGAGAAGTAAAGTATTCCCTATAACCTGTTAATTTAAGTTAACATAATTAGCTTACTTGAACCATTCGGTCCAAGGTGCTTTAAGCTCGGTACATAAGTGCTCACGACCATACCTCTCCAGAGGTTTCATCAAATGCTTAAACGACTTAGGCGGGGGCAAGTACAGTCCTTCTTCAATGTCCCTCTCAACAGGGACGTACTCAACCCATTTACCCGCAATCCTAAACCCACACTCAACGCACTTAAGCCCACCAGACCTACCAAGCGACTTAAGCCTCCTACCGCAGACAGGGCAACGCGGATTCCTCACAATGTAACTCGGTACGTACCTCAAAACAATCTTCTCAGCCTGAAGCACTGTCCCGATTCCTTCCCAAAACTTAGCTGAGCCACACGCCTTAATCACGTCACCGATCCTAACGTATTGTAACACACTTGAAAGTCTGCTCTCCCTGAAGGAAGCTACGTGAACGCATCCAGAGGAATCACAGACATTAACTAAGGTGGCTCCACCCTCAAGCGTAACGGGTTTAGAGGACACCGTACCGGAGATGCAACCAGTTTGAAACGCCCTAATTGAGTCAGCCTTCCTTAACACGTGGTGGGCATCAGTGTGTTGATTTGTCCTAAATATTACCCATCCCTCGATAGGCTCGCATACTTTAATGATGCTTAATGCTCTAAGCAGGACCTCAGGTTTACTGCCTCGCACACCGCACAGTACCGGGTCTGGACCTCCAGGCGTTATTAATACCCTACCTGATTCAGGGTCAATATTCAGGAAGGTCTCGCCCAGTGTCTCCTTATCCATTATGATGATTGAGTCGTGGTCAATGCACCGTTCTGACCCACGGTTTGACCGGTAAATAAGTAACTCGTAGGTGCAGTCATGGGGAGGTAACCACCCTACGGCCGCCGCAGCACCTACTAATCCCTTACTCCACCCGTTGGGGTACCACGTAATGCTTCTGGACTCCTTAAGAATACTCATCACTATATCTGGCGGGACGTAATCCGTTAAGGCTTTAATGTATAGGGTCCTGAACTCTTCCCCGGGTCTGCCCTTAACGAT
>Ga0256842_1003358_pt1 | contig 10718 bp, 6 predicted proteins | sample 4559240metaG_FD_185973 | JGI IMG/M metagenome (GOLD analysis project Ga0256842, IMG submission 185973) | Hydrothermal vent microbial communities from Guaymas Basin, Mexico - 4559-240 | ecosystem: Environmental > Aquatic > Marine > Hydrothermal vents | place: Mexico: Guaymas Basin | collected...
ACTTTCTGCAATAACAATCATCCTGAGTGATTCCTATTTATCGGAATTTTATCGAAGGATGAAGATAAAAAAATGGTACCCCCGACGCGATTCGAACGCACGACCTGCGGTTTAGGAAACCGTTGCTCTATCCTACTGAGCTACGAGGGCACATAGGAAATTATCGAAAAAAAAATATGTTTTCTGTGTCAAGCATGTCTTAGGAAATTGTGAGTTTTTATATTTTCTAATAAATAAGAATGTTTCAGGATGTGTGCTTGATCTACTTATTTTTGTTGGGAAGAAACTTTTTTCTAGTGGATATATTATAAGAAAAAAATCACATTGGAATAATTACAATTTGACAGTCAAGTTTACTTATTAATCTTTTACAAAAAATAATGAGTGAAGGAAAAATATGTTAGATTTAATAAAAATCCGTCAGGATTTACATCGGATTCCCGAGTTAGGATTTCAAGAATTTAAAACTGTTAAATACATTAAAACAATCTTGTCCAAATTTCCAAATTTAATAATTCACGAGTTTGATTTTCCCGCTATTGTGGCGGAATACAAGGTAAATGATGATGAGTATAAGATTTTCCGAGCAGATATGGATGCATTGCCAATATTGGAAAAAACAGGTGTAGATTTTGCCAGTGAACATATAGGCAAGATGCATGCTTGTGGACATGATGTACATATGACAATATTGATAGGATTAATTGAGAAAGTTATCTCTTCTCTGCCCAAACAAAATATTTTATTTGTTTTCCAACCTGCTGAAGAGGGATTTGGTGGTGCTGAAAGATTGCTTTCAACAAATTTTTTTTATGATTATAATATTGAGTCATGTTATGCACTGCATGTGAATGGGGCTTTACCGATTGGGACAATATCGTCAAAACCGGGAATATTTTTTGCCAATACGCAGGAACTGGAATTATCTTTTAAGGGTGTTTCGGCACATGTTGCTTTCCCTGAAAAAGGGAAAAATGCTTTAGATGCCGGAGTGGATTTTTACCGGAAATTTAAAGTTGAATTACAGAAAAATTTTCCTGAAAAGAAAAGAGTAATTTGCGGATTAGGAAAAATGGAAGCAGGAACCGTGATGAATGCTGTGCCGGCTTTTTGTACTTTTCATGGAACCATCAGAGCTTTTACTCAAGATGATCATTTATCGTTGAAAGAACTTCTCCACAAAGTTGCTGAAGATGTTGCTAAAGAGCATAAATTGGATTTTGAATTAAATTGGCATGCTTTCTATAAAGAAGTAAATAACAACGAAGATTTATTTGTAAAATTGCAACAAGTGATAGGTGGAACTAAATATAAAATGATTACTTCAGAACAAGTTTTTACCGGAGAAGATTTTGGTTATTTTACAGCACTTTATCCGGGATTACTTTTTTGGTTAGGGGCTAATCAAGGTGTATCGCAAGATCTTCATTCAGATAAGTTTTTACCGGCTGAAGAATCTATTGAAGTAGGTGTGGAAGTCTTATATAAAATGATTTAATTGTAATAAAAAAGCGTTGCTTTTAAAAAATAGGAGCAACGCTTAAAATTTTTTTTTAAAAATCATCATCATCTAAATCGATGTCGTCAAAATCATCGTCTTCTTCACCTTGCATCCAATCCGGGCAAAATGCAACATTTTCGGTGTAATCATAACCATCTACATTTTCTAAACCGTAACGTTCCAAAATTTCTTCTTCAAAGATAGAATATTTTACTAAATCATCTTCTACAGTATAAACCAAAATTGGTTTAGTATATTTTCTAAGATTGAAATTCTTGTCGCTGAGCTCAAAAAACTCAAGAATTCTTTTTTTATCTTTTTCAGCTATATACATTATTTTATTCTCCTGTAACACTGCTTTTATTTTATTGACTTCATAAGATTCAACAATTAACTCGTTCACAAAATTAAGTAATGAGAGAAATGTCAAATAAAATGAAAATAAAACTAGTAATTTTTTATCTAATGCTTTTTGTGTTGAATTTATGGGCTTTTCAACCCCAAGAGGCGGATTTTGTATCTAATTATCAATACAGATTATATATATCTTGGTTGACCAAGACAGGTGTGTCAACGCAGGCTGCCGCAGGTTTTTCACAAGATAAAGTCGTGAAAATATTCACCTATAAAGATAAGCAAATAATTGTGGAATATCCTTGGGAAAATCATAAGATTACCAAACAATTACAAAAATTGGAAATTAATCTGAAAATCCGCTCTGATTTTACTATTGATGAATATCTTCATTATACAGAAAACCTGGTGTACCGCTTGAATAGTAGTGATAAACAATTTGCTGCAGATTTTCTAAATGATAAAATTGTTTTCCGATATAACCAAAAAGAGGGTAATATTGCTTTCGATGAATTCTGGAGAATTTATTCTAAAACGGTAATTATTCCTGATGATATTGAGATAATTAGTAGCGAGAAATTTGGTTTTCGTGTTCCTTTCTTAGATGATTATTTTGAAATTTTATTTTCCACTGATATAGATTTGGAAAAATTATCTGCTGAGCTTTCTAAGAAAGAAAGTAAAACAAAAGATGCTTTGGAATTTTTAGAAGAAGCAAAACCAAAAGAAAAGAAGCCGGTGGAAGAGATAGAGCCTACGAAAACAATGCCCGAAGAAAAAGAGAGAATAAATGATAATATTTCCCCCAAGAATAAGATTGAATTACCAATAGAAAATAATTTCGATAACAAAATTTATAATCTTCCGATAGCAGATTTTATAAGAAAAGCACACAATGTAAGACAATCAAAAGAGCTTCTAAATAATAAAATAGATGATGTGGCAGCTTTTTTGAAAAAACAATTTCCTCAGTGTGAACAACAGCAAATTGATGATCTGTTTTATCTAAAAAGAGGAAAGTTTCTGGATTTTAATGGAGATATTTTTGTCCAAAAAGAGATAACTGACGATTGCATAAATATTTTGCCATATTATGATTACCAGTTGGAAAATAGTAAATTAATCTTACCAAATGGGGAAGAAGTAGATGTTTCGGATTTGAGTATGGAAGAAATTGATGCGATTGCAAAATCAATACTGCAATTAATCTATTCTCACAGAGCAATCGGAACTAAGTTAATAAATTTTCTTTTGATACACGATGATGTTCCTACTACTTTAATTGTGCATTCAGATGAGCGAGAATTGTACAATATCTATTCTTATGCCAATCTTTTGCTAATGCTTAGTAAATATTGGGAAAATTCTCAGGTTTATTTTAACCTTCATGAAGTGAAAAAAGTTAATGGTAAAATTGAATTAGTTGGTTATCTTGTAGCTGATGATAACTCAGGGAAATATGATTTGGCAGAAATCTGGTTTAGATTGGATGAAGATTATAGGCTTGATCTAATTATGATGATGCTTTATCAGCAACTGGAAATAGAAAATTAGAAGATTAGGAGAAATTATGAAAATATATGAAACACACGCGCATTTAGATTTTGATAAATATGATAAGGATCGTGATCTAATTCTTAAAAAAGCTCTTGAAATGGGAATTACCTACATCAATAATATCGGATATGACGATAAATCTATTATTGGAAGTTTTGCTTTAGCTGATAAATATCCGCAAATTTATGCAGCTGCAGGATTCCACCCTCATGATGCTACAAAATATGATGAAGAATTAGTTAGAAAATACGCTAAACATCCCAAATGTATTGCTATTGGCGAAATAGGTTTAGATTATTATCGCAATCTATCTCCTAAGAAAATTCAAAAAAAAGTTTTTGCCGAACAGATTAAAATTGCAATGGAATATGACCTGCCAATTGTGGTTCACGATAGAGATGCTCATGAAGATACTTTGGAGATTTTGGAAAAATATATGCCTAAAAAAGTAGTTTTCCATTGCTTTGCCGGAGATGAAATTATGGCACAAAGAGTTTTGGCAAATGGTTGGAAAATGTCATTCACAGGGAATATTACATATAAGAATAATAATTTGCATGGTGTTATTAGGAATTGTCCTAATGACTCATTTTTTATTGAAACAGATTCGCCGTATCTTACACCTGTGCCATTTCGAGGGAAAAGAAATGATCCTACGAAATTACGCTATATAATAGAAAAAATAGCTGATATAAAAAGAATTTCACCTAATAAAGTAGCTGAATATGCTTATGAAAATAGCATTAAATTCTTTTTGCCGAATAAATAGGTGCTTTGTTTTTTGTAAGCTATTGAAATTTATGAAGATATGTAAATGTTTATGAACATGCAAAATTATGGGAATAATTCTAAAATAAAAATGCTTGTCAGAAATTATGCATACTCTTTTTTGGAATCATAAAAAATATAGGGAGGACATTATGGCAGTTAAAATTGATAAAGATACATGCGTTGGTTGCAGCGCTTGTGTTGGCGTTTGCCCGGTTGAAGCTCTCAGTATGGTTGACGATAAAGCTGTAGTTGATGAAGATACATGCATCGATTGTGGAGCTTGTGTTGACACATGCCCGGTTGGAGCTATCACTCTGTAAGATTTAAACATCTTAAAGTTATTAAGCAGCTTTTATCCATATGTTTGGACGAGAAGCTGCTTTTTTTATTGATTAGATTAAATGCTGTTTTTTTAATCAAGGTTTATCTTAATTATGATCGTTTCAAAATTCTTGACTTGAGAGGAGTGTTTTAGAAATTTTCTTGCTAATCTATTGATTGAATTAAATAAAAAAATGGTACAATAGAAACGTGATTAAATCTTATTATTGACAGTTGTTTCGAGATTTAGTTTTTCGTGTGTACACATTTATTTTTTAATATTTACCCTATTTATTTGATTTAATCAAAAAATCTATCTACTTTTATCAATGCTTAAAAAGCAAATTTGAGGAAAGGAAAAATATGAAAAAAAATTTAGTCGCAGATATTGGTAATACTCATATTGTTATTGGTATTTATCATGATGATAAAATAATTCATTCTTTTAGACTGAAAACAGATAAACTTAAAACCGAAGATGAATATTATAATCTTTTATTGGGATTATTGCAAATACATGGTTTGAATATTGATAAAATTACCAATTTTGCTATCTCTTCAGTTGTTCCAAACTTATCTAGAACATTTAACCATTTAGCAGAAAAATATTTAAAGTGTAGAGTAATTAATGTAACTGCCCATCTTGATTTGGGATTAAAATATCCGATGGAAGATCCAGGATTTATCGGTGCCGACTTAGTGGTGAATGCTTTTGCTGCCAAAGAAATTTATAAAGTTCCTACGATAGTTTGTGATTTTGGAACAGCTACTACAATTCAACTTGTTGGAAGCGATGGATATTTTTTTGGTACTGTGATTGCCCCGGGTGTGATAACTTCTGCCAGCCAATTATTTAGCGTTGCATCCAAACTTTCCAATATACAATTAGAATCACCAAATGAACTTTTAGGAACAAATACGATTGATGCTCTTAGAGCCGGCATTATTAGCGGAAACAGATTTATGTTAGATGGATTTATTAAAGAAATAAGAGAAAAATATAATTATTTGGGAGAAATAAAAGCTATTGCTACTGGTGGCATAGCAGAGATGATTTGTAAAGATTCAAAAGAAATTGATATCGTAGATAAAACTTTAACACTCGATGGATTGAATCTAATCTGCAATAAATAATTTATGAAAAAAATATATCCAATATTAATTATTGTTTTGCTTGTAAATATCTGCTTTTTATGGGCTGAAACATTTGAAATAGACTATCATTTACCCGGTACGATTAGTTTCCAAGGAAAGAATTTAGATTTTTATAATTACAAAAATTTCTCTATTGCCGAATATGCAAATTATTCATTTTCCGGAATTTCACAAGAAACAAAATTCCAATTGGATTACGATAACAAACAAATTATATTAACACCTGTTGTTAGTGAAAGAGATAGTATTCAAATATTTCCATCTGTTATAATCTCAATGGATAAATACTATCAGCTTTCGTTTGAGGAATTGTTTTATGAAAATCTACGGAAAGAGGTGCAACAGCAATTTGATAGTGAAGAGCGTACCGAAGGACAAGGATTAATTCCTGAAATTGTAATTAACTTGCCTAAAATTGCCCAAACTAGGACAGTGCGAAGATTACTGGGAAATAAAGCAGGAAGATTAAGCCTTAATGGTAGCCAAAAAGTTACCTTGCAAGGTGGGACAAATTATAATAGTTCACGCGATAGTGAAAAAGATAATAGCAAAGATTGGCAGATGAAAGTTCGCCAAGATCTGATCTTACAATTACGAGGAACTGTCGGAGAAAAAATTCACGTAGATGTAAATCACCGAAGCACAAGTAAAGATGATATTTTATCCGAACCCTCCGAAGTGAATATTCGTTATGAAGGAACCGAAGATGAAATTGTAAAAACAATAGACGGTGGTAATATTTCTCTAAATCTATCAGGATCGAATTATATTACTTATAATGCTTCTTCCAAAGGTTTATTCGGAATAAAATCTGAAATGGAAATTGGAGATCTTTCTATCACCACTATTATGGGGCAAGATCAAGCCAAGCAAGATACAAAAACTTATTCGAATTCAGCAGAATCAGATTCTACCACAGTTTATAGTAAAGCTTATGCTCAAAGATCAATTTATTATGTAACGGAACCGGAAGAATTATACCAAATTTATGCTGAAGGTGACCAATTTCTTATTGGAAACCAATGGCATAATATCCCTCCCGGATGGGCTGATAATGCTATCAAAACAGATGCTGACGGACGCTGGATATTAGCAAACACTGCTCCTCTGTTTTTACCTGATGAAGATGCTGAACTTACTTTGTATGTAGATAACCATATCGGGTCTGATAATACTCTCACACTTTCCGGAGTTGAATGGGATGATCCTGATTATAGCTGGGATGATAATAATGATACCGAATATGATTTTGATATTCTTATCGAAGGTACCGATTATGTTGTAGATTATGATACAGGGCTTATTTATTTAAATTCGAACTTAGATAAAAGATATTCTTTGGGTATTACTTATACTTCAGTTAGTGGGAAGCAATATGGTAATCCGGCAGCAAATCCTGTGGAAGTTAAATTATTACGTAAAACAAATCAAGATAAAATAGATAATCTCCATTATTGGAAATTACAAGCCAGAAATATTTACAGTATGGGATTAGAAGGCATCAAAGCTGATGGCTTTGGACTAAATGTGTATCATGAAAATGAGGCTGACGGTACTTTTGAATATACTGTTCCTGATACGATAAATTTTGAGGTATTACCGGGTGATGGTAAATATTATAATGATTATCTTAGATTGGATGCCGATAATGATCATTCGGTAACAGCTGACGATAATACTATTAACTTAGAAGCCGGCACTATTACTTTTCCATTTATAGAACCATTCAGACCTCTTGGTGATGCTGAAATTTATGATGAGGAAGGTGATTCTGTCCCTCAAAAAGATACTAAAATGCGGATGATGGTGAAAGGAGAAATTGGACGTAATAGTATCGATTTGGGAATGAATATTATGCCCGGCAGTGTTGTTGTGAAACTAGGACCGGATAAAACGAAACTTGTCGAAGGTGTAGATTATATTGTCGATTATGATTTTGGCGATTTAACTATGCTTTCCGAACGTGCCAAAGACACATCCAAAGAGATATTTATAGATTATCAATATAAACCGATTTTTGCAATTGATAGTAAAACAATTATGGGAATACGTGCTGATTGGGATATTTCAGATAATTTTAAGCTTGGAAGTACATTTATTTATCAAAGTGAAAAAGTAAAAGAAGATCATCCCAAAATAGGAAATGAAAATAGAACGGTAATTTTAACTGATATTGATGGCGAGATTAGCTATAAAATACCTTTTATAACAAGAGCAATCGATTGGTTACCATTAATCAGAACCGACGCGGAATCATCTATTTCTTTGGGTGCTGAAGCCGCTATGAGTCTTACCAAAATCTATGGTTCAGATAAACAAAGTGATAAAAAAGAAGCGTATTTGGAAGATATGGAAGCTATCTTAGATACATATCCTTTGGGGATTAATCGTGATAGCTGGGTTCCGGCCAGTAAACCGTATCATGTGTATAATTACGGGCGTGCAATACCAAATTGGTTCAATCCGGAAGAAGTAAGAGCTGAAGAAGTTTATATTCCCGAAACGCTAGCTTCCGATGAAAGAAATGATATTATTCAGATTTTAGCGCTAAGAATGAAACCTACTAACCTTTCCAATCCGGGTATGCAAAATCTCTATTGGTCTGGTTTGATGAAATATATTGGCAATGAAATAGATTATTCCGAAAAGAAATATATAGAATTATTGGTGAAAGTTAATGAAGATCATGAGACATTAGAAAAACCATACGTGAAAATGCATATCGATTTGGGTGATGTGAGTGAAGATTTCTACACTGATTTTGGCGGATTAGGCGTTCTGAATAAAGAAGAACGTAGTGAAACCGGATTGTTTAAAGATGCCCAAGATATTGGATTGGATGGGATTCCGGATGGAGAACTCGGCGATGATCCTAATGATAATTATGACAGTGACGTTGTAATGGTTTATGGAGAAGAAGAATATCCACATATTAACGGGACCGAAAATAACTTGAATGAACTTGATACGGAAGATTTGAATGACAACGGTGTCTTAAATACGGCAGAAATATTTTACGAATATTCTGTAGATTTGGGACGTGATGAATATCTGGAAAGTGAATATAATGGCTGGAGATTATATCGTATTCCGTTACACGGTGATGATAATTTCCAAAAAATTTCAAATAATGCCAATAAAGAACCTAACCTTGAAAAAATTAGTTTTGCCAGAATTTGGTTTGAAATTGAGCAAGAATGCAAAGTGAAACTTGTAAATCTTGATATAGTGGGAAATAAATGGATTGAAGAACCTATTACTACAGATTTCTCAAGCGTAGTATCGGATATTGAATTGGATAATAATGACGAAATTGTCAGTGTGGGAATTGTGGATAATCAAAAAAATCCGCATTATATGCCTGCTCCCGGAACTGTGATCGAAAAAACAGGCGAAAGCTCTTTAGAACAATCTTTAGTGTTGACTTATCAAAACTTGCAAGCAGGACACCGAGGATACGCTACCCAAGAATTTATAGATAAATATAGCTTGTTAGGCTATGAAAGAATTCGCTTCTGGGTTTATGCCGAAGAGATGGAAGATTATCTGGCAGATTATGATCCGCAAACTCTTGTAATCCGTATAGGTGCTAATGAAACAAACTACTATGAGATTCGTAAACCGATTGTAATTAGAGATTATAATGCTGATGTGGATAACGAAATGAATCCAATTATGAAAAGTAAGTATTGGAATGATGAGGATAATCCGCAAATCGATATAAAACTTTCTGATCTTACATTCCTAAAAAATGAGTTGGATGAAACTATTATTGATATGGGAAATTATCTTTATTATGAGAAAAACGGATATGAATTCAGGCGTATAGGAAATCCTACATTATCCAATATCAAAGAGATCTCTTTAGGTTTGGAAGCTAACGAGTTATTTAATGGAACAGTATATTTTGATGATATTAGGGTAGCTAATCCTTTTGAAGAACCGGGATATGCCGGCTTTGTAGATTTTTCTACTTCCCTAGCCGATTTTATCGGATTCAATGCTAACATGGAAGTTAAATCGGAGAATTTTAACACATCTACTGAAAGAAAGAAAAATTATAGTTACGATTCTGAAAATAATTTTAACATAAGTGGCAATATCGGATTACATAAATTTTTCCCAAATCAATGGGGACTTAGTATGCCGGTAGTGCTTACCAGAAGCCAAAGTCTAAAATTATCTCGTTTCAAAGCAAATTCCGATATCTTAAGAGAAAATCTCAGTAAAGAAGATAAAGAGCGTGAACAAACAAAATCTCTTTTATATCGAGGTTCCTTTAATTTCTCTCAAAATCAAAAACCAAATTCTAAGATTGTGGAATATTTGGTGAAAAATACTAAGTTGGAAGCTAATATTCAAAAACGTTTTAGCTCTACTCCAACGAGTGCAGATTCTACACTTACTTACTCGGCAAAACACACTTATACTATGTCTTATAACAAAGATGATGTGGAACTGAAAGTATGGAATTCCTTCTGGAACAAATGGTTTAACACAAATCATAAGATCTATTTCTTCCCAACTTCTATAAGTAACACTATTAATTATAATGTGGAATATCCTGAACGTTGGACTTGGCGTACTGCTACCGATACAATTTCACATTGGGAGCTTAGCACAAATAATGATACAATAAAAACTGTTACTACAAGCTCCAGCATTAATTTCCCTATCACCAGTAATCTTGATCTTAGTTATTCGCTAAATACAAACAGAGATATGTTAAAAGAAAATTATTTTGAAGACTTTAATATTGGTACTGAAAAAACGCGTACGCAAAAAATAGATCTGGATTATGATCCCAAATTAACAGACGGGATTTTAGCGATGAGTTTTTCTGCTTCAGCAGATTATAATGATCGTAGAATTGAAAGCAATACAACTACAGATTCTTTAAGAACTTATTATTATGATGGTGGCGTTACTAGGAATTTTAGCTCTGATTTTGATTTAAAAAATCGTGATCTTTTGGAAAGTTTTAGAGATTGGCTTGATTCTAAAATCGAAAGAAAACAAGAAAATACTAAACCTGAAGAAAAAGAATCGGAAAATAAAC
>Ga0256842_1003359_pt1 | contig 10714 bp, 9 predicted proteins | sample 4559240metaG_FD_185973 | JGI IMG/M metagenome (GOLD analysis project Ga0256842, IMG submission 185973) | Hydrothermal vent microbial communities from Guaymas Basin, Mexico - 4559-240 | ecosystem: Environmental > Aquatic > Marine > Hydrothermal vents | place: Mexico: Guaymas Basin | collected...
GAAATAAAGCCATGAGCAGAATAATCGGTATTGACCTGGGAACAACAAATTCGTGTGTATCCGTCCTGGAGGCGGGGAAACCAAAAGTGATTGAGAACAGCGAGGGTGGCCGTACGACCCCGTCGATTGTTGCCTACACGCCGGACAAAGAAGTTCTGGTGGGACAGACAGCAAAACGGCAGGCCGTCACCAACCCTGAAAACACCTTGTTCGCTGTCAAACGACTGATCGGACGCCGCTACGAAGATCCGACCGTCGAAAAAGACAAGAAGATGGTGCCGTATAAAATTATCAAGGCAAAGAACGGCGATGCCTGGATTGAGGCCGGTGGTAAGAAGCTGTCGCCACAGGAAGTCTCTGCAAAAATTTTGCAAAAGATGAAGAAGACTGCTGAGGATTATCTTGGCGAGTCGGTAAGTGAGGCGGTTATTACGGTTCCCGCTTACTTTAACGATTCACAACGGCAGGCAACCAAGGATGCAGGTAAGATTGCCGGACTTGAAGTAAAGCGGATCATCAACGAGCCGACCGCTGCCGCACTGGCCTACGGTCTTGATAAAAAAGGGGATCACAAAGTTGTCGTCTATGACCTTGGAGGTGGAACCTTCGATGTTTCGATCATCGAAATTGACGAGATCGACGGCGAGCAGCAGTTTGAAGTGCTGGCAACCAACGGTGATACCTTCCTCGGTGGTGAAGACTTCGATGTCAAACTGATCGAGTACATCACCAGTGAGTTCAAGAAGGAGCAGGGTATCGATCTGAGTGGTGACCAGATGGCACTGCAGCGGCTGAAAGAGGCGGCTGAAAAAGCAAAGATTGAGTTGTCTTCAACCGAGCAGACCGACATCAATCTGCCATTTATCACAGCAGATGCAAGCGGTCCGAAACACCTGAACATGAAGATCAGCCGGGCACGGTTTGAATCGCTGGTCGAAAAGCTGGTTGAACGGACAATTGGTCCATGTAAACAGGCACTGAAAGATGCCGGTTTGAAAGCAAGTGAGATCGATAACGTCATCCTTGTTGGTGGTCAGACCCGGATGCCGCTGGTTCAGCAGAAGGTGAAAGAGTTCTTCGGCAAAGAACCACGCAAAGATGTCAACCCCGATGAAGCGGTTGCTATCGGTGCGGCGATTCAGGCTGGAGTTCTCGGCGGACAGGTTGATGACATCCTGTTGCTTGATGTCACCCCGCTGTCACTCGGAATCGAGACCCTCGGCGGTGTCATGACCAAACTGATCGAGAAGAACACCACGATCCCGGCACAGGCAAGCCAGGTATTCTCGACGGCGGAAGACAATCAGTCGGCAGTCACCGTTCACGTGCTGCAGGGCGAGCGGGAGCAGGCGGCATACAACAAGTCGCTTGGTCAGTTCAACCTTGAAGGGATTAATCCGGCACCACGCGGAATCCCGCAGATCGAGGTCAAGTTCGATATCGATGCCAACGGCATCCTCAATGTCTCGGCCAAAGATCAGGTCACAGGCAAAGAGCAATCGGTTGTCATCAAAGCGTCGAGCGGCCTGAGTGAGCAGGAGATTGAGCGGATGGTCAAGGAAGCTGAGGTTCACGCTGAAGAGGACCGTAAGTTCCACGAGCTGGTCACAGCCCGAAATCAGGGCGAAGCGTTGATCCATGCGACCAATAAAACGCTGGAAGAGCTTGGCAGCCAGATTGATGGCGGAACCAGAAGCGTGATTGAATCGGCAATCAGTAACCTTGAGACGACCTTGAAAGGTGACAATGTTGCCGAAATCGAAGCAAAGAGTCGTGAACTGAGCGAAGCTTCGACACGATTGGCAGAAAGCGTACAGGCACAGCAGGCCCCGGCAGGGGCAACGGGCGGAAACGCCGGACAAGGCAACGACGAAGTCATCGATGCTGAATTTGAGGATGTTCCAAATAACAACTGCGCTGCCTGATAACATATCCGGAAATGCCGGTATCCTGAAGTCAACACAGGATACCGGCCATCCGGAGGAATTCAGTTGAATTCCACTGAGATAACAACAAAATATAAAAAATAAATGATGCGAAGGAGGACAGAGCTATGGCGACTTGGCAACAGTTACGTGAAGGAGTTGGACGTGCCTGGGATTCATTGGTCGATGGTTGGAATCAGCTTCATGATCGCGCAGCAGGAGCAATAACCCGCTTCGTTCCCGGTGCAAGCAAAATGTATCCGACCGAGCGGGAACATCAGGAAATGATCCAGCGTAATTCAGGCTGGGGTGTTCTTGCAGCAGAGGTTTTCGACGACGATAAAAAAGTCGTCGTCCGGCTGGAAGCACCTGGACTGGAAGCCGATGAGATCGATCTGCAGGTTATCAACAATATGCTGGTTATTCGCGGTGAAAAAACATTGCAGCAGGAACACAACGATGGCCGCTATCACATTATCGAATGTGCTTACGGTAGTTTTGAACGGGCAATCCCACTCCCTGCTGAAGTTGACCCGGAGAACACCAAAGCAAGCTATAAACGGGGAGTTTTACGGGTTGAGTTACCGAAGCCCCAGGGACAGAAACAGAAAAAAATCAAGATTGCAGCAGATTAAACATCAAAACCAAAAATCGGGGGCACAATCACAATGTGCCTCCGACTTTTTTCCCTTCCTCACTCCAGTCGTGACAAACTTGAACAAATGCCGGTCTTCAGGTATTTTCAAATAAACTTATGTCGCTATGCCGGAGCCAGTAATGACCCTCAACAAAAAAGTCCTGTCCTTGATCTTCTGTATTCTTTGTCTCTTTTTCTCGTTGACCATTTCCAATGCCGCAGAAAAACCAGTCAGTCAGGAAATCAGGGAAAATTCAAAACAGGCTGTCGAAGAAGTAAAAGATATCGGGAAAGAGATTGGAAAAGAGGGTAAAAAAATTGGTCACGATGTCAAAGAAGGCTCAAAAAGCGCCTGGGAAAGTATCAAGGATCTGTTCAACCAGTATTGATTTTCATGACTGAACAAAATAAACCCGACCACTTTGATAAAGTTTAACAGGTGCGGTATGCTTAAGCATGCCGAGTGAATTTCTCACCTTTATACTATATCTTTTCTACGGAATGGCTTTCTTCGCCATCGGGGTTTCAATCACCTCACGGGATACCCGCGCCAGTCAGCTTAAAATTGCCAGCGTTCTCTGGTTATTAGCATTATTTGCCTACAGCCATGCTTTTCATGAATGGTTTGAACTGTATCAGAGTCTCCCCTCTCCGGAGTTTCATGACCAGATCCTTCCGCTGATCAACCGGCTGAAACTGATCCTGGTATTTGTCTCGTTCAGCTTTCTCCTCTTCTTCGGGATTCGAGTTCTGCGAATTGTTTTTCCCGGCAAAGAGTGGCTGTTCAATCTCCTGCCCGTCACCCTGATCACTGGTCTGGTTATCGCTGTTTTTCCTCTACCTGATCTTCTTCTGGATGAGAACTTCACCCTCATCAATAGCCGTATTCGTAACTTTATCGGCCTGCCTGCAGCTGCCTTCGCAGGGCTGGGATTGATCCTCTATTCGAGAACTGTCACTCATACCAGCGACAAAGGAGCACGAAATTTTATCGGGGCCGGGGTTGCACTGATAGCCTACGGACTTCTCACCGGGGTTGTTCCTTCTGGGACCCACGTTCCCCTCCTCTGGAATGCACCTATTGAGCTATTTCGCGGGTTATCTGCTTTTGTCATTCTCCACTTTGTCATGAACGCCCTGTACACATTTGATGAAGAACGTAAACTATTGATGGAGGAACGACTCGCCCGTTTTGCGAAAGCCGAAAAGCTTCACGCCCTCGGCAAACTTGCATTCGGAATTGCTCACGAAATCAACAATCCGCTCACAAATGTGTCGATGAATGTCGAAATGCTCAGAAAAGACCTTGACGGGAAAATTAACCAGGAAAGAGCAATGAAACGACTGGCTGCGATCGAAAGAAATCTCGATCGAGCATCAAAGATCGCGCGGGAGTTACTGGCCTTTTCAACTGAAAAAGAAGCAGAATTCGTTCCAATCTCCCTGAATGATATTATCAGGAGCACCCTGGAATTATTGGGATCACGTAAAAAAGATTACGCCATAACGGTGGTCACGGCAGACATCCCCGCCATTCCGGCAATCCCGTGGAAACTGGAAGAAGTGCTGCTCAACATTTTAGTCAACGCCATGGATGCAACACCGAAAAACGGTGAAATTACGATCTCGACACACAGGAACAACCACAGTCTGCAGTTAAAAGTCTGTGACAGTGGGTGCGGAATCCCGACAGAGTGTCTGACTCAAGTGATGGATCCGTTTTTCACCACCAAAGAGGTTGGACAGGGAACCGGGCTGGGACTGTCAATCTGCTACGGAATTATGGAGCTGCACGGGGGACAGATTGAGTTGGAAAGTCTCCACCGGCACGGAACAACCGTCACCCTCATTTTCCCGTTGAAAGGAACAGACAATGGCTAAAATTCTAGTTGTCGATGATGATCTGGAACTGCGTGAAAATCTGCACGAAGTTCTTGAAGATAACGGGTTCTCTGTGGGATTGGCAGAAAACGGAGATACGGCTTTAGAAAAACTGAGTGGTGACAGCTTTGACCTGGTCCTCCTCGATTCGGTCATGCCGGGGATGGACGGAATGGCAACACTCCCGCTGATCAGGCGTGATCATCCCAAAACTAAAGTCATCATGCTAACCGCTTTTTCGACCATTAATAATGCCGTTGAAGCAATGCGCAGTGGTGCCGATGACTATATGACCAAGCCATTTAAAATTGACGAACTGCTGGTTGCAATCCGCCGCTGCCTCGAAAAAGCAAAATTCGGTCGTTGCGATGAACTGATAAATTCGGATGAAATGTTTAAGTGCCTCGCCAACAAAACCCGCCGTAAAGCTCTTACGTTGCTTCACCATGAAACCCAGCTAAAATTTATGGATATCACCAGAAGACTCGGGATCGATGATCACACCAAAGTGAATTTCCATCTAAAAGCTTTGAAAGATGCCAACCTGATTGAACAGCATAACGGCAAGTATTATCAGCTTTCAGCCCAGGGTAAAAAAATAGTCACCTGTATGAATTCCATTGCTTCAAGCTGAAATCACTCAGGAAATTCTCTTTCTGTGAAGAAAAATTATCAGCCCTTCTCCCGCTGATAAAATCAATTATCTGGAACGATGTCCCGTCCCCCCGCTATTCTCTACTAAAATGATCAACAAAACTGATCAATCTCGATCAGCACTTGTGTTCGTTCCTCGCAGAAAGGAGAAAAGCATGAAATCACGTCATTTGCTTCGTTCTCTGTGCCTGCTGACCAGCCTGCTCTTTTTCGCGGTCGCAGCCCACGCAACCCCAACCCTTACCAGCGTTAAGACCAACAAACCAATCCTCCTCTCGGGTGTTGTTGATAACGCCTGGCAAAAAGCAGCCCCGCTGAAAGTCACATTGGATAATCTTCCCTACGAACCAAGCAATGGTTATCCGGGAATGACAGAGACAACTGTCACTATGAAGTCACTCTACGATAATGAGTACATCTATTTTTTGATTCAGTACGATGATCCGACAAAAAGTCTTGCCCGCTTCCCGTGGGTGAAACAAGCGGACGGCAGCTGGAAGCAGATGAAAAACAAGGACAGCACCGGTCACGACAATACCTACTACGAAGACAAAGTCGGCATGTTCTGGAATATCAATACTGCAGGTTTCTCTGATGAAGGATGTATGATTTCCTGCCATATGGATATGGAAGGGGATACCTCGGCTGGACGTAAATTCACCAACAACCCCGGTGAGACCCTCGATATCTGGCATGTAAAAAATGTCCGAACCAGCCCATTGGGACAAGTTGATGATCAGTTTGTCGACAGCACCAACAACGGAAAAACCAACAAAGGTTGGGGCCGTAAGGGCGATGTTAAAACCGGTGGCGGTTATAAAAACAACTATAATAAAGACAAATCGGGCCCGGCCTACATGAACTTCCCATCATCAGAGTCGGCCAGATATTATGTCCTTCCCAGCCTGAAGACCCCATTTGTCGACATCTTCAAACCGGGTGATGTTGTTCCGGGAATCGTCATTGATGCTTTCGAGGGACCACGTGCCGACATCGAAATGCGCGGAAAGTGGGACAGCGGGAAGTGGACGCTGGAAATCCGGAGAAAACTGGTCACCAGCGGTGAAAAATCCAACATTCAGGATGTCCAGTTCAGTGATCTGAACAAAACTTATTACTTCGGTATCGCAGTCTTTGATAACAGTCAGATCGACCACCTCTACCACGACGGTGTTCTCGCATTACAATTTAAGTAGATAAATCTCTCTCCAAATCGAGTAGGGTGAGGTGAGAATCAATCCAAGCTCACCTCATCCCTCTCACAGAACCGTGCGTACGGGCCTCGTACACGGCTCCTGTTCATTCTTTCTCAGGCCGGGACTTCTTCACTATTACGGATTCATCTGCCACCTCGCACTGCATCAGAAGGCCTTGAGTTTCCTCTTGTGTCTTCCTTTCCCAACCCATCGACCAAATGGATTGAGACAATACGAGGCTTCCCCAGTGACCTCTGGCTCCCTGTAAGCTACCGCATCCTCAATCACGTGACGGGTTATGATCAGGTATCAGGCTTCGCGCTATTTAGCACGCTTACCCTCCCGTACCGCCGAAGCAGGTTCGCTTGCTATGTGCAGCTTACTTCCTATCGCTTCTTTCAGACCCTGCCGTTACCAGCAACGCCCTTGCGATTCGGATTATCTTCCCCCTGATTGGGGTGACGCCTGTTTTTTACAACAGGCCGGGTTTGCCAGCTACGCTGGGCAAACTAAAAAATGAGCCGACTGTGATAACCACAACCGGCTCATTTCAATTAATTCTTTTAAAAAACAGAAATCAACGACCTCGACGTTCAACGCCCGAAAACGAACCGCCCATACCACGGATAGCATCCTTGCCAACGGTCACCCAACCACTGGAGCGCTCAAATTGAGTCACCTGTTTTGAGCTGATCAGAGTATTTAGCAATCCCGGGCTGATACTGTCTTTGACTCCGTTCCTGTAGACAACATTGATTCTGCTGTTTCGCCGCGTAATAGCCATCACCGAACCTCCCCTCTATAAAAGCAGAGTATAATTCTCTGCCGACAAATCACATTCCACAACCCCAGCAAAAAAATTATTTTCTCGACAAGCGTGACGAATATTCCTACCGACCGGAAGCCTCAAGCTCCTTGGCGATTGCCGCCATCAACCGTTCAACGATCAGAAGATGAGTCGGTTTTTTATTTTCAAGTTCAAACAGGTCAGAAAAATCAATCGGCTCACCAAAACGAATCTCACCTTCCTGACCCGCTTTAAAAAGAGTCCAATGGTTGATCCCCGACAATGCCGTTGGAATCACCACCGGACGGTGATCATAAATCAATTTTCCAACTCCGCGGTTTCCCGGCCCAAGTTTCCCGTCTTTATGGCGAGTCCCTTCCGGAAAAAGCATCACTTTTTGTGTTTGTAGCAATTGACCCAGATGTTTTCCTGCCCGGACATCACGCCCACGTTTGACCGGAAAAGCACCCCATGATCGATAAAGAGCCCCGATGAAAGGGTTCTCAAACAACTCCTCTTTTGCTGGAGCCCAGGTCATCTGCCAGGGATGATCTTTAAGCACAGTTGCGGGGATAAAAACCGTATCGTAACCGGAGATATGGTTTGCAGCGAGAAGAACTCCACCAGCACCCGGAACATTTTCGGTGCCGACAACTTTGAATTTGTTGATAGAACTTGCATAAAAACGGATGATAGCCGAACTGACCGTCACCCAGAAACGACGAATTACAGAAACTTTCAATGGACACTCCTGCAAACGGTATAGTCACAAAAACTGCAAAATGGTTCAGGATAAAACTCTTGCAGCAACTGGAAACATCACTCATTATAGCGATCACCTGCTGCGACGACGACAGGTGATACTTTATCACGAAATTAAACTATTTTGACTGAAAAGGATAAGAAATATGGGTTGGTTGTCAGGAATTATCGGTGGAGGCCTCGGGGCCATGATTGCAGGACCGTTCGGGGCAATTATGGGTGCAGCTATCGGTGCAAGCATGGGCGGACAAAAGGGACAGCAACGATTGGGATCGTTCAATCCCTCACAGCAGAAGCAGGCCATTTTTTTTACGGCAGCTTTTTCGATGGTGGGAAAACTCGCCAAGGCCGATGGCCGGGTGTGCCCCGATGAAATCGCCGCCATCGAAAAAATTGCGAAAGAGGCTCTCGGACTCGACCAGCAGACCCGTGCCTACGCGATCAATGTTTTTACGCAGGCCAAAGACAGCCCTGAATCATTTGGTGACTACGCACGTCAATTCGGACAGTTGTTCAGCCACGATCAACAAATCTGTAATTTTATGATGAGCTTTCTCTTTGAAGTTGCAATGGCTGACGGTGAGCTCCACCCTCAGGAAGAAGCCATGCTCCTCGAAGCAAAAACCGCCTTTGGCATCAATGAGAGCATCTATCAATCATTATACAACCGCTATGTCGGGCTCCATTCAACAACGACAAATCTGAGCAAGCATTATGAAAACCTCGGTGTCTCACAAGATGCCAGTAACGCTGAAATCAAAAAAGCCTATCGGCAGAAAGCGATGGAATTCCATCCCGACAAAATTGAGGGCAAGGGTTTACCGCCCGAGTTTATCAAGTTTGCCAACGACCGCCTCGCTGAGATCAATGAATCTTACGATGCAATTATGGCAGCCAGAAATAAAAAATAAGGGGATTTCATGTCTGAATTGACGCGACAACCAGCTTGGCTGGCATTACGAAAACATTTTCTGGAAGTCGAAAACCTTCATCTGCGGGACCTGTTTACAGCAGAACCCCAACGCTTCAAAAGGTTTTCATGTCAATTCAACGATATCCTGTTCGACTACTCCAAGCATCGCATCACAACGAAAACCATTGATTTACTGGTTCAATTGGCAGAACAATGCGGCCTTGAAGAAAAAATCAGTGCCATGTTTGCCGGGGAAAAAATCAATATCACCGAGGGACGCTCTGTCCTCCACACCGCTTTACGTAATCGCAGTAACCGTCCGATTATGGTTGATGGCATCGATGTTATGCCGCAGATTAATCAGGTTTTGGACAAAATGCGGGTCTTTACCGACCGGGTCCGTGACGGGCACTGGCTGGGAGCGACAGGAAAGCCGATCTCCGATATCATCAATATCGGCATCGGCGGTTCCGATCTCGGCCCATTGATGGTCACCGAAGCATTGAAACCCTATCAACACGACAGGTTGAAACTCCATTTTGTTTCTAATGTCGATGCCTCCCATCTTGTTGAGACGCTGCGTGATCTCAATCCTGAGACCACCCTGTTTCTGATTGCATCAAAAACCTTCACCACCCAGGAGACAATGACCAACGCCCATTCAGCAAGAGCATGGCTGATAGATCAGCTCCAGGATGAATCGGCGGTTGCCAACCATTTTGTTGCCATTTCAACCAACCGGAAAAACGTGACCGAGTTCGGGATTAATCCCGACAATATGTTTGAATTCTGGGACTGGGTCGGTGGACGCTATTCGCTCTGGTCAGCGATCGGCTTATCGATTGCCCTCTCCATCGGGATGGATCATTTTGAAGAGCTTCTCAACGGCGCCCATCAGGTCGATGAACATTTCAGGTCAACACCGCTGGACCACAATATCCCGGTGCTGATGGGGTTGCTCGGTATCTGGTACAATAATTTCTTTGGAGCCGAATCACACGTCATCCTCCCCTACGATCAATACCTCCACCGGTTTCCCGCCTATTTTCAGCAGGGTGACATGGAAAGCAGCGGCAAAAGTACAACTCTGGATGGTGAGCCGGTCGATTATTCCACCGGTCCAATCCTCTGGGGAGAGCCGGGAACCAATGGACAGCATGCCTTCTATCAACTGCTCCATCAGGGAACAAAATTGATTCCGGCCGATTTTATGGCCGCAATTGAAAGCCAGAACCCTCTTGGAGACCACCAGCAGATTCTCCTTTCCAACTTCTTTGCCCAACCCGAAGCATTGATGAAGGGGAAAACAGCTGCCGAAGTTCAAGCTGAGCTTGAAGCAGAAGGGTTGGATTTGAAACAGATCGAGCAACTGCTGCCACATAAAATTTTCCCCGGCAACCGCCCCAGCAGTTCGTTCCTTTATCAGAAGTTGACACCACAAACCCTCGGATCGCTGATTGCGCTGTATGAGCACAAAATCTTTACCCAGGGGGCAATCTGGAACATCAATCCCTTCGATCAATGGGGCGTTGAGCTGGGGAAACAACTGGCGAAGAAAATCCTCCCGGAATTACAACAGAAACCACCGGTTGACGGTCACGATTGCTCAACCAATGGCCTGATCAATTATTATCGGCACCACCGGTCAAAATAGTCACATCGGTTTATTGCTTATTGACCGCTATCGGTTACAATTCAACAGCTCAATGTTTTCAGATGCCGGTGGGGATATCGGCAGACGCTACGGAATCTTCAACGAAGCATCAAAAGTCGAGAATCGTGGCCGCTTCATTATCGACCCCGATGGCGTGATTCAAGGCTACGAAGTCCTTACCCCTCCAGTCGGACGCAATGTTAATGAAACCCTTCGTCAGATCCAGGCCTTCCAGCTGGTGCGTGACACCAATGGTGCCGAAGCGACACCATCAGGCTGGAGGCCGGGGAAAAAGACTCTGAAAC
>Ga0256842_1003360_pt1 | contig 10713 bp, 8 predicted proteins | sample 4559240metaG_FD_185973 | JGI IMG/M metagenome (GOLD analysis project Ga0256842, IMG submission 185973) | Hydrothermal vent microbial communities from Guaymas Basin, Mexico - 4559-240 | ecosystem: Environmental > Aquatic > Marine > Hydrothermal vents | place: Mexico: Guaymas Basin | collected...
ATCAAGTTTGTAAATGCACTTTTTTATCAGGCTATAAAAAAAAGGGCATCAGATATTCATATAGAAGTTCAAGAAAAGCGTGGTGAAGTTAGGTTTAGAATTGATGGGATGCTTAGTAAAAATGCAGACCTAGATAAAAAAGTAGTAAATCTTATAATCTCTCGTATCAAAGTTATCTCAAACCTTGATATATCTGAAAAAAGAATCCCTCAAGATGGTCGCACTCAGATAAAGATAGCAGGTGAAACTCTTGATGTCCGTGTATCAATATTACCTACATTTTATGGTGAGAGAGTTGTTATGCGTATACTTATGCAAAGCTCGCAAATTCCACAGATAAATGAGTTAGGCTTTTCTTCTGAGCTTATCGGAGATATGAAAAGATTACTTCGCTCTTCTCATGGAATCATCTTAGTAACTGGACCAACTGGAAGTGGTAAAACAACTTCACTTCACTCTTTTTTACGCGAAGTTGAAGAGCCTGAAAAGAACCTCATAACTGTTGAAGACCCAGTTGAGTATAAGTCTGATAATATTGCTCAAATTCAGGTAAATGAAAAAGTTGGACTTACATTTGCATCAGCACTTCGCTCAATACTTAGACAAGATCCAGATATCATAATGATAGGTGAGATTAGAGATGAAGAAACAGCAGCTATCTCTGTTCGTGCAGCTTTAACTGGTCACTTGGTTTTTTCAACTCTTCATACAAATTCGGCAGCTGCTACTATCTCTAGACTTGCAGATATGAAAGTAGAACCATTTTTAATTTCATCCTCACTTCTTGGTATTTTAGCACAGAGATTAGTCCGTATATTGTGTAGCGAATGTAAAGAAGAAGATATTATCGCTAAAGATTTTGCAGATGATTATGCTCTACATGTAGAGGCTAAAATATACAAAGCAAATGGTTGTAAACATTGTAACTATAGCGGATACAAAGGTAGACGCTCAGTGGGTGAACTTTTAGTGATGAATGATAAAGTAAAAGACCTTCTAAAGACTACTACGGATGAGCATACTATAAAAACTGAGTTAGAAAAGAGTGGACTTAAAACAATCTCTATGAAGTTAAAAGAGATGTTACTTGATGGTGAAACATCACTAGATGAGGCCATTAGAGTTGGTCTTAAAAATGATGCGTAAAGGTTTTACTCTTATTGAAGTAATGGTCTCCGTCTTGATAATATCTTTAGTTATTGCTGGACTTTTAGAGATGCGTGGTAATGGTACACATAAATTATTGAGTCTTAAAAAACAGATAAGTACAAATGAATTTAACTCTTTTCTTATAGGAAATAAAAAATATGGATTTGAATCAACATCGGGAAGTTCTGATAAACTTTTGAGTGAATTTAGGCTTGAGAGTGACTTAAGAAAAGAACTAAAAAAAATAAATATAAAAGTAAAATATAAAATTATAGATAGTATCGATATGGGTTCAGGTATGATATTTGAGATAGGGAAGACTACTTTAAATGTTGATGAATCATCAAGCTCTTTAACTAGGTTGAGATTACAATGAAAAAGGCTTTTACACTTATAGAGATGCTTATTTCTATAAGCATACTATCCATTATGATGATATTTTTATATAAAAGTTATGCCTCATTAAATAGTTCAAATAGTTTACTCAAAGATGAAGTAAATAGCATTAAAAAACAGGAATTAAAAAGGAAGGTTCTATTTTTAGATTTTTCTCTAATTATAAATAACAAGATAAATATTTTAAATAGAGATACCAAAGAAGATGTAGTTTTTATCCAAAGTAAAAACTCTATTCACAAGAGAATAAACCCATATATTACATATATAGTAAAAGACTCTATTCTTTATAGGTTAGAATCATTGGAGAAATTTTATACAGCTAATCTTCGTTTTGACAATGAGTTTGTTTATGATACTCTTGGAGAGGTTAATAGTTTTAGAGTTTATAATTCAAGAGATAAAAATCCATCATTTTTAATAGATATAGACTTTAAAAATGAAGAAGATATACTTATTAAATCTTCGACTGAATAGTCATCTTCTTAGCTTCAAACAACTCAACAGCTTTTACAACCATTGGTGTATCTTTCATCTCATTAGCATCTATCTCTTTTGATGAATCAGCACTTTCACAGTTTGTTATACACGAAGCAGATCCACCTATCTCAGCATCTTCTACCATTGAAGTGCTTTGAGTGTGTTGCATTTGTGGTTGTTGGATTTGTGGTTTTTGTACTTCAGGCTCTTTAGAACAAGCTTCATGTCTGATTTTTGTTTCAAATCCAAACACTTCACGAACAAGTTGTTTGATAGCAGAGTAACCATGAGTTAAAACTTTTTTACACTCCTCATCTGCACAACTCTCCCAAGTAAGTATATTGTTATCATAAGATACAAAACTTATGGTTTTCTCAAAACACTCACCTAGATTAATATTTCTATCTTTTATTTTTGCCACTAGATTTTCAAATATTTTTAGATTTGGATCTATTTGTTTTATAGGCTCTACAATTGGTTTAGGCTCTACATGTAGAGGTGTTGGTTCTTCTGGAGTTTCACTTCGCATTGGAATATTTACTGGACTTGGAGCTGTTTGCTCTACATGTAGAGGCTTAGTAGGAGTAACTTCAAGTGCTGGTCTTGCTATCTCTTTTTGAAGAGATTCTATCATCTGATCTACTTCTTTTATGCGAAGTGCCTCTATCATTTTAAAAAAGATTAGCGATAGGACAAATGAGCCATCAGCATTTATGCTAAATAGATACTTTGAGTCTGAAAGTATACGGAAAAATCTATCTAAAATTAAAGTGGAGAATAGTGCATCAGAAGCATACATACGCTCTTTTAGATAAGCTATAAGTTCATCCACAACCATCTCTGGCTCATAATCTTCTAATACTTTTGTATACTCAACTAACTTTGCATAATCTTTTGCAAAAACAGCTGCAAAAAGTTCAGCTATAAACTTAGGATCAACAAGCCCTAACATATCTGTAACGGTGCGAACATCTACATGATTTTTTGAGTAAATTATAGCTTGGTCTAAAAGTGTTAGGGTGTCTCTCAAACTTCCACTACCACTTCTAGCAAGTATCTCTAGGGCATCAGTTTCATAAGTAATTTGCTCTAAGTTTAGTATATGTGCTAAATGGTCACAGATTTTGTTTGTAGCTATACTTTTAAATCTAAAATGTTGAGTACGAGAAAGTATAGTTGCTGGAAGTTTTAGTGGATCAGTTGTAGCAAGTATAAACTTAACATATTCTGGTGGTTCTTCAAGAGTTTTTAAAAGTGCGTTAAATGCCTCTTTTGTAAGCATATGTACTTCATCTATTATAAATATTTTATATCTAGCACTAGCTGGTCTATACTTTGTTTGCTCAATCAAATCACGAATATCATCAATCTTGCGTGAACTTGCACCATCCATCTCTATGATATCCATATGACGACCTTCACGTGCCATAATACAGTTTTGACAAGTTCCACAAGGTTGATGGCTCACACCCTTCTCACAAATAAGGGCTTTTGCAAAGATACGGGCTGTTGAAGTCTTACCGCTCCCACGAAGTCCTGAAAAAAGGTAAGCGTGAGAGAGTCTGTTTGAATCAAGAGCTAGTGAAAGGGTTTGAGCTATGGTTTCTTGACCTATAAGCTCATCGAAGTTTGTTGGTCTGTATTTTCTTGCTAGTACTTCTGAAGACTCTTTCACATAATGCTCCGATTTTTAATTAAGATGATTTTATCATTAAAAGTGTTAAAATCTTATAAGAAAAATTAAAAGGACTCTCAAATGTTGTCAAAATTAATGCTTGGATTGTTTATAGGATTGTCGTTTTTTGGATGTGCTGCGAAAAAACCCGTAGTTCAGGAGCTAGATGAAAATATTCCAACGATTGAGGCAAAACCTTATAAGCTTGTTAGTTTTGGCAAAAGTAAAATGGCTATCCCAAGAAAAGCTAAAATACTTTTAAAAGATGGTGAATTTGCTGGTTGGGCAGGGTGTAATGCTATGGGTGGAACTTATGAGATAGATTTGAAAAAACAAACTGTTAGGTTTCATCAAGCTCCTTCAACTTTGATGGCATGTCCAGATATGAAACTAGAAACTAAGTTTAGAAAGTATTTACAAGCTGTTGATGGTTATGATATTCGTGGAAAAATTATGATTTTAAAAGTTGATGATACACAAGTGCTAGATTTTATGGAACAATAAGATATACTTATTATTATGAAGATAAATTTAAAAATTATTTTAGTTGGGCTTATACCACTTTTACTTTTTGTATATTTTGCTTATACCTATATGGAAAAAAATGAAGCAATATTAAAAAATCAAAAGTATTTAGAAGAGGTAGAGTTAATTCAAAATAAGGTAAAACTTCTCATAAAAGAGAAACAAGAAGCTATACTTCTTATTAATACGTCATTATCTGCAAATGAAAATATTAAAAAAGTATTATTATCAAAAAATAAAAATAATTTTAAACTAAATGTTTTTTCACAAAAGTTACGAGAAAATTCATCTTTGCGTAATGTATGGTTTCAAGTAATATCTGCTGATGGTGTGAGTTTGTATAGATCTTGGACAGATAAGAGAGGAGACTCACTAGTTAAAGTGAGAAAAGATATAAAGAAAATGGTAGAGTTACCACACGTTATATCATCCATAAGTATTGGTAAGTATGATATGTCTTTTAAATCCATGCTACCAATATATAATAATAATAAAAGATTTATTGGTATTATTGAGACATTAGCAAAGTTTAACTCTATATCAATCAAAATGCATAAATTAGGTTTTAAAAATCTCATACTTGTAGATAAAAAGTATAAAAATCAACTCACTAATGCTTTTACAAAAAGATTTATTGATGGTTATTATGTAGCAAATTTAAATGCTGATAGCCAATTAATAGATATAGTAAAGAAAAATTCTGTACAAGAGTATATAAAAGATTACAAGTATAAAGTAGATGAGAAAAATAATCTTTTTATTACTATATATAAGTTGCCTGATATAAATGGTGATGATATGGCTTATTTTATCTTTTCAAAAAAGTTAGATAGTATTGATATCTCAGAAATTGAGCATGAAAATAAAATTATTTTATTTACATTTATTTTGATATTTGTATTTGTTGGTGTTATGCTTTATTATTTTTATATTATCAATTATAAAAACTTTGTAGAGAAACAAAATAAGATTTTAGAAGATAGCGTTAAAGACAAAACTAGAGAACTTCAAGATAAAAGTGAGATTTTAAAATATCAAGCAGAACATGACACTTTAACAAAACTACCAAATAGACTTCTCTTTTTAGACAGACTTCAACAAGCACTAAAACATGCAAGAAGAAGAAAACAAACTGTAAGTATTTTGTTTCTTGACTTAGATAGATTTAAAGAAGTAAACGATACTTACGGTCATGAAGCTGGAGATAAACTACTAAAACATGTAACCGCAAGACTTAAAGAGAGTGTTAGAGAGGAAGATACTGTTGCAAGGTTAGGTGGGGATGAGTTTACTGTGATATTTCAAAATTTAACGCAAAGAGAAGTTGTAAAAGTTGTAGATAAGATTATGAATTATATGCAGACCCCTTTCCATATAAATAACATAGAACTTTTTACAACTTTTAGTATAGGTATTAGTAATTATCCAGATGATGGAGATACTTCAGAGATACTTTTAAGAAATGCAGATACAGCTATGTATAAAGCAAAAGATAGTGGTAAAAATAATTATAAATTTTATAATGAAGAGATGACAAAATTTGCTTTTGAGAAAGCAGAACTTGAAAAAGATATAAGAAGTGCTTTGCAAAATAATGAATTTGTCCCATACTTTCAACCAAAAATAGATGCTAAAAACTTAAAACTTATAGGTCTTGAGGTATTGGTGCGCTGGATACATCCACAAAAAGGTATGATTTTTCCAGATAAATTTATACCTTTTGCTGAAGAAATTGGGCTAATAGGCAACATAGATAACTATATGATGAGAAGTGCAATAAAACAGCTTATGGAGTGGAGAAAAGAGGGACTAGATACAGGTAAGTTATCTATAAATCTATCGGCTAAACAGCTCTCATCAAAAACATATATAACTGAACTTAAAGATATTATTTATGCTTTTGGTTGTAATACTTGCAATATAGAATTAGAGATTACAGAGAGTCATATTATGGATGATCCTCAAAAAGCTATAATAATCTTACAAGAGATACGAAAATTAGGTATAAATATATCGATTGATGATTTTGGTACTGGCTATTCATCATTGGCATACTTAAAAAAATTACCTATAAATAAACTAAAAATTGATCGTAGTTTTGTGATGGATACACCTGAAGATAAAGATGATGTAGCTATTGTGAAAACTATTATATCTTTAGCTACAAACTTGGGACTTAAAGTGATTGCTGAGGGTGTTGAAACGAAAAAACAAGTCGATTTCTTACTTAGTGAAGGTTGTAACGATATACAGGGTTATTACTTTTCAAAACCACTTTGTGCTAAAGATTGTAAAGAGTTTATACTTAAAAAACCTTATCTACAAGTTTAACCATTTTTTCCCAACAGCTCTTAGTGCTTCTGGATTTTCAGAAGCAAAGAACTCAAGTTTAGGGTTAAAAAACTGATGAGTAAAAGTAAACTTATCTTCCAAATATTCAACGATAGCATCACCTGAATGGATAAGTAAAGGTTTCTTTTTAAAATACTTTTCTAACTCTTTTGATATAAGTGGAAAATGGGTGCAGCCTAAGATTATTGCATCTGGTGTTTTCATTTCGCCAAAATAGTGTCTACATGTAGAGAGTAAAATTTCCCCATCGTAAATATCCTCTTCAACAAGTGGTACAAAAAGTCCAGTTGCTTTTGCTTGAAGATTTTTATATCCTAATTCATTTAAACCAATCTCATAAGCTTTAGAGTTTATGGTTGCTTTTGTTCCAAGTATTAAGATATTTGAGTTTTTATCTTTTAAAGCATTTACAGTAGCTAAGACTCCAGCTTCTACAACCCCAATTACAGGACAAGTTGCTGATTCTCTCATCTCAGATAGTGCGTAAGCAGATACTGTATTGCAAGCTACTATAATCATATCAAGTTCAAAGTTTTTGAAAAATTCTACAGCTTCTATGGCGTAGCGAATGATAGTATTTTTATCTTTTATACCATAAGGGACACGGGCTGTGTCTCCAAAGTAGATAATCTCCTCAAAGAGTTTATGCTCAAGTAAAGATTTTACAACAGTTAAGCCGCCAATCCCACTATCAAAAACTCCTATTTTCATTATGAGTTAGTATTCATGCTTTCTAAAAATTCTTCATTTGTAGGTTTTTTACCCATTGTTGTATAAACAAATTTAAGAGCTTCAATCTCATTTTCTTGTTTATGAATCATTTGACGAAGGATAAACACTTTTTGTAAATCATCTTTAGATATAAGAAGTTCATCTTTACGAGTTCCAGATTTGAGAATATCAATAGCTGGATAGATTCTTCTATCTGCGATTTTTCTATCAAGGATAACTTCCATATTACCAGTACCTTTGAACTCTTCAAAGATAACTTCATCCATACGGCTTCCAGTATCAACAAGTGCAGTAGCAATAATAGTTAAACTTCCACCATTTTCAATATTTCTAGCAGCACCAAAGAAACGCTTAGGTCTGTGAAGTGCATTCGCATCAACACCACCTGAAAGTACTTTACCGCTTGAGGGTGTAGCAGTATTGTAAGCACGAGCAAGACGAGTGATAGAATCTAATAAAATCACAACATCACGACCAAGCTCAACACGACGCTTAGCTTTCTCTATTACCATCTCAGCAACTTTGATATGGTTTTTTGCAGGCATATCAAAAGTAGAGCTATAAACTTCACCCTTAACACTTCTTTCCATATCTGTAACCTCTTCTGGACGCTCATCAACAAGTAAAACCATTAAATCAACTTCAGGATGATTGTTGCTTAAACCATGAGCGATCTCTTTAAGTAGTTCTGTTTTACCACTTCTTGGAGGTGCAACAATAAGACCACGCTGACCTTTACCAATAGGTGAAAACAGGTCTAACATACGACCAGTTAAACCTTTTTCTCTATACTCAAGTTTAAATCTTTCTTCTGGGTAAAGTGGAGTAAGGTTTTCAAATAAAGGACGTTTTTTACTCTCTTCAGGAGGAAGGCTATTTACTGCTTCTATCTTGATAAGAGCATAGTATCTCTCTTGATCTTTTGGAGGGCGAACTTGACCAGTTACAACATCACCGTTTCTCAAAGCAAATCTTTTTATCTGAGTATTTGAAACATATGCATCATTGATAGACTCATTGAAACTTTTATCAATAGAGCGGATAAAACCATAACCATCTTGCATAATCTCTAAGATACCGCTAAATAAGATGAATCCACCTTGTTCAGTTTGAGCTTTTAGAATTTCAAAGATAATATCTTGGCGTTTAAGTTCTTGAGGATTTTCAACTTTAAGTTCAATAGCTAACGCAGTAAGTGCTTCAATACTTGTAGTACGAAGGTCTTCAACACTAGCGCCTTTTACAGGTTTGTGAGTACGGTTATTGTTTTTGTTTCTATTGTTGTTATTGCGGGGTTTTTGTGAATTATTTTCACTCATATAATAGTTGCCTTAGTTTTTAAGATTTTAGGACGAGGAGTTTGATATATTTTTATATCGTTGTTAATGGTGTAATTTTACAACAATGCTACTGCTAAAGTCAAGTTTTCACTATTTTAGATTACTTATAGTATCTACAACACCAGAAATATTGACTTTTGCTTCATTTAAAGTCTTCTGTGTTGATTCTGCAAGTTTACGAACTTCATCCGCAACAACAGCAAAACCACGACCATGCTCACCAGCTCTTGCTGCTTCTATTGCAGCATTAAGTGCGAGTAAGTTAGTTTGGTCTGCTATATCTGAAATGGTGTCAAGAACTGTGTAGATTCCTTGACTCTGCTCTTGAAGTGAAGATAGTTGTTCATTAAAATTAGAACTTTTTTCTTCCATATCGTTATTAACTACTATAGTATTTTCAATCTCTTTTACTAAAATCTCTTTTTCTTGAGTGATTTGGTTTATTTTCTCAGATAAATCATCTATCATTATTGAATGTTCATTATTTAATTTAGCTAGTTTTTCTTGTAGTTCTTTATTTTTAGAGATAAGTGTTTTGTTTTCTTTTTCTATATGTATAACTTTTTTAGTATCTTCTACATGTAGAGGTTCTTGTTTCTCTTTTAGGTGAGTTATTTTATTTTGTAAATTTGTTTTTTCATCTTCAAGATTTTTAATTTTATTTTCATTTGAACGTTTTGCTTTTGCTACAAAAGAACTTTTGTTTATGATAAAACCTAATATAAAAGCAATTAGTGCTGTAAATATTGCTACTACAATTGTATAAGTCCATGAAGTAACTTCAACTATCTTGTCTTCAAAAACCATACGATCTTTATAAATAACTTTAGGATTGTTACTCATAGTAGGTTTTGCTTTTATAAGACTAAGACCATCTTTATTCATCTTTTTATAAAGTGTACGAAGTTTTTCTATTTGTGTAGATGAGAGTTTGTTGTTGCTTTCATGAAGTCTGGCAAAAGTTTTTAAAGTCTTTGCTTCAAGTTCTTGAATATTTTTTATCTTTGTTTTATCAAGTGCTAGTGCTGTTGTGATTTTCTCATGGCTAGATAAAACTAAAAAGTACAGGCTTACTTTTTCTTCAGCACTCAAATTTGGGGCTATTTTGTCTATCTCTTTGTTTAGTTGAGTATAGTTAGTTTCAAGGCTAGAAACAGATGATGCAAAAATGCTTAGAGGTATAATAAATATTAATAAGAGTATTTTCATACTTGTACTATAGCAAGATTTATACCATCTTATGTGTATAGTTCTTTGTTGGATGGCTATTATTAGATATAATATTGACAAGAAAAGTAAATATAAAAGATTTTAAAATGTACAATATTTTAGTAACAAATGATGATGGATATGAAGCAAAAGGTTTGCTTTGTTTAGTTGAAGCACTTAGAGAATTAGATGGCGTAAGTGTAACTGTTGTAGCCCCAGCAAATGAGAAATCTGCTTGTGGACACTCGCTCACATTAACTCGTCCCCTAAGATTTGTAAGTGTTGGTGATGATTTTTATAAGCTTGAAGATGGGACACCTACTGACTGTGTGTATCTTTCTTTGTCTGCTTTATTTGAAGGTAAAAAGCCTGATTTACTTATATCTGGCATAAATCGTGGCTCAAATATGGGCGAAGATATAACTTATAGTGGTACTGCTGCTGGAGCGATGGAGGGAGTTTTGCATAATATCCCATCAATTGCAATCTCTCAGGTTATGGATTTTACTGACCCTGCTGGAGATTTTGCTTTGGCTCAAAAAACTATAAAAGAACTTGTACTAAAGATAAAAGATGAAGATTTCCCACTTCCAGATAGAGAGTTTTTAAATGTAAATATCCCTAAAAAATCAGATAAAACAAAAGATGCAAAAATACAAGTGACTTATGTTGGCTACAGACACTACGCAAATGATTCGCACTTGCATAGAAATCCTCGTGGGGAGGAGTTTTACTGGTTAGGTTTACATCCTCTAAATTTCTCACCCCGTCTACATGTAGAGAATGGTGTGAGTGATTATGAAGCTATCCAAGCTGGTAATATTTCGATAACTCCTATAATGTTAGACCTATCTG
>Ga0256842_1003361_pt1 | contig 10711 bp, 10 predicted proteins | sample 4559240metaG_FD_185973 | JGI IMG/M metagenome (GOLD analysis project Ga0256842, IMG submission 185973) | Hydrothermal vent microbial communities from Guaymas Basin, Mexico - 4559-240 | ecosystem: Environmental > Aquatic > Marine > Hydrothermal vents | place: Mexico: Guaymas Basin | collected...
ACAGCTAGTCCTTCCTTTATAGCTCTTTCGATGAAATTCCAATACCTTCCTGAATGTTCTCCAAGTCCATGAATCAGCAAAATTTTGTCCTTAGATACTCCTTCTTCCCTTATAAATACCATGTTTTCACTCCTTCTTTAATGTGCAAAGCTCTTTATTAATCCACCGATGACCAAATCCCAACCATTTACCATTATAAAAAGTAGCACTTTAAAGGGTAAAGATACAAATATTGGAGGTATCATTATCATTCCCATTGCAAGAAGTATTGAAGCTACAATCATGTCGACAACAATAAATGGTATATATAGAAGAACTCCCATTTTGAATCCAACTTCAAGTTCCCCAAGAATGAAAGCAGGAACAAGAACGGAAAACGGTGTATCTTCAATTTTATCTACTTTTACACCAGCGGAATTTGCAATTACATATATATCATCTTCATTATGATGATTTATAAGTTCTCCAAGCATGAACTCCTTTTCTCTGTCCATTATTCTTTTAAACATTTCTTGGTACCCTATTTCTTTATTCATGTAAGGCACAATGGCATTATTCCACATATCTGCAAAAACAGGTTGCATTATAAGAAAGGTTAAAAATAATGCTATTCCAACCAAAACTTGTGTGGGCGGTGTCATTCTTGTTCCAAGCCCATTTCGGAGAAAAGAAAATACTATAAGTATCCTTGTAAAAGAGGTGAAAAGGATTAGAATACTTGGTGCAAGTGTTAGGACAGTTAAAATAAGAAGTATTTCTAAGGTCACTACTAAAGTTTGGGGATTTTCTCCATTGCTAGGTCCTATGTTTATGTTGATCTGTGGAAGAGGCGGGATTTCTTGAGGAAAAATACCTACAGCCAAAATTACAATAAAAAAAAGGGCAAGAGCTCTTGCCATGTCTAATGTTTCCTCCCAAATCTGTTATAAAAAATCTTTTTGAAATCTTTGTCTGCTGCTTCTTTTACAGATAATTTGCTTGACTCAATGTCATCTAGCTTTTTTAAAATAGTTCCACCACTTTGAGTTACAAGTATATAGTAATAATCTTCCATGAGTCTAACCAAGATTATTGAGGAATTTCTATCTATGTACTTTCTCTCAAGAATCGATACAGTACCCCCTGGAAGATTCCGTAGTAACCTTCCATTTATAATAGCGTATATAACCCAAAGCAAAGCAACTAAAGCTCCAAGAGCAACTAAAAACTGTAGTATAACATTCCACAATAATATTAACCCTCCTCGGCAACTTTCTTTATGGCTTCTATGACCCTTGCTGGTTGGAACGGCTTTACAATAAAATCTCTTGCTCCTGCTTGTATAGCTTCTATAACCATTGCTTGTTGACCCATAGCACTAACCATGATTATTTTTGCATTTGGATCGATTTTTTTGATTTCCTTAACCGCTTCTATTCCATTCATCTCTGGCATGGTGATATCCATAGTAACTATATCGGGCTTGAGTTCTTTATATTTTTCAACTGCTTCTTTACCATTAGAAGCTTCCCCAACAACTTCGTAACCAGCTTTGGTTATGATGTCCTTTAGAAGCATTCTCATAAAAGCTGCATCATCAACTATAAGGACCTTTTTACCCATCAATCATACCCCCTTTTATAATTCCTCTCCGGCTATCTCATCTATTATTCTTGAAACTTCAAGGTAAACGACAAGCCTATTTCCTTTCTTAATAAGTCCTTTTGATTTTTCGCCGTATTTTTCCAGAGATCCTATCCCTTCTACTTCACTTGTAGAAGCCCGAAGAACTCCATTCACACTTTCCACCAGAAAACCTGCTTCTATGTCGTTATATTTTACAACAACAATGCTTTCATATTTAGACTCGTCGACGTAGCTTCCAAGTACATCTGCAAGATCAATTATTGGGACAATTCTTCCCCTTAAGTTTATTATACCTTTTATCATAGGTTTTGACTTAGGAACCGGTGTAATTTCTGGTTTATCAATTACCTGTTCTACGTAATCTACATCAAATGCCATTTCTTGATCACCTATAGAAAAGCTTAAGGCTTCAAATTCCTTTACGGCTTCTTTCTCGTTTACTTCCATCTCTCATCACCTCACACCGCTAAATTGGTTACATCAAGGATAAGGGCAATGCTGCCATCTCCAAGGACTGCTCCCCCACTGAACTCTTTTACATCTCTAAAGAGTTTCCCTAAGCTCTTTATAACTATATCGTCCTGACCTATAAGTGTATCCACAACTACTCCGTATTTTTTATTCCCTATCCTGATTATTACAACATTCATTGATTCCGATTCCTCATCATGGGGAATTTGGAGGGTTTCCCAGAGTTTAATAATTGGAATAACCTCTTGTCTTATAACTACGACTTCTTGATCCTGGACAACCTGGATATCGTCTTTGGTGATTTTCAATGTACTATCTATTGAGGCTATAGGAATTGCATACACTAGATCATTTACTTTAACAAGGAGCGCCTGAATAATTGCCAATGTCAATGGAAGTCTGATCGTGACCCTCGTCCCTTTATCTTTTTGAGATTCTATACTAACACTTCCTTTCAAACTTTCCACAACATTCTTAACTACATCCATCCCTACGCCTCTTCCCGAAACCTCCGTAACCTGATCTTTAGTAGAAAATCCAGGTAGGAATATTAGCTGGAATATTTCCTCATCTGGGAGCGTAGCAGCTCTTGTTTCATCTATTAAACCTCTCTCGATTGCCTTTCTAGCAATCTTTTCTCTATCCAATCCTCTTCCATCGTCAGATACCTCTATAACAACGTTGTTTCCTTCATGTCGTGCGGAAAGGACAATGGTTCCAACTGGCGGCTTTCCTTTTGCTATCCTTTCTTCCTTGGATTCAATTCCATGATCTATAGCATTTCTTAAAAGGTGAAGAATAGGATCACCAATTTCTTCGACGAAGGTTCTATCAAGTTCTGTGTCTTCACCCTTTATGATAAAGTTAACTTCTTTGTTCATCTGCTTTGCAAGATCTCTAACCATCCTAGGAAATCTGTTGAAAACATAAGCGATAGGAACCATTCTTATCTTCATCACAATGTTTTGCAGATCCAGAGTGATCCTAGAAAGTTGGGCAAGCGATTCATCTATTTCCTTTATGTTATACTTCTTCAGTGTTTCAACTATCCTACTCCTAGCTATAACCAACTCTCCCATAAGGTTCATAAGAGTATCAAGCTTCTCTATATCAACTCTAACCGTTTGTGTGATTTTTTTCTTTTTCTTATCGTGATCTTTAGAGGTTGCTGGAGATGCTGGAGATGAAGAAGGAGCTTTTTTTGTTTCAATTTCCTTAGGTTTTTCTTCTTTCTTCTCCTGCTGTTTCTTCACTTCCTCAAGACTCACTTCCTTTATGATTACCCTATCTACATCAGACACAGAAGAAAGAGCTTTTAAAAGCTTTTCTGTGTCTTGCTTAGCTACAACAATTAAATCAACGTCCCAATCGAACTTTTCATCCTCTATATCCTCAACACTTGGATTTGTCCTTAGGATTTCTCCTCCCATATCTTCAATCTTATGGAAAACCAAATACATTCTAGCAGCTTTTAGTTGCGTTCCCTCTTTAAGAAAAACCTTTATATAGTATGTCTTAAATCCCTTTTTCTCAGCTTCCTTTGCCACATGTATTAGCTCATCCGTAACCTCTATAGGAAGACTTTCTTCTTCCTCCTCTTTACTCTCTCCTTCCTCTTCCACACTTTCCTCTCTTTTTTCTTCTTTTCCTGAAGCTTTTCCTCCCCCAGGAGATTGGCCAAGAATAGACTCAAAGTGACCAATTAATCCTTCAACATCAACATCTGTTAGTTCATCCGTGCCTTCTTCTGCTATCATATTAAGCATTTGATCTAAGATGTCAGCACCTTTAAAGAGCTTATCGATGATATCCTCTGTAAGCTTCATCCTACCATTTCTTATTTCGTCTAAAACGTTTTCCATTCTGTGACAAAGTGTCATCATTGTGTTAAACTCCATGGTTCCAGCCATACCCTTTAACGTATGCAAAATCCTAAAAAGCTCATTTATAGCCTCCATGTTTTCCGGGTCCTGTTCTACCTCAAGTAAGATATCATTCATCCTTTGGATAGCTTCTCTACTTTCGTCGATAAAGACTCCTAGATATTCATCTCTCATCATTGCTATCCCCCTCCCAATACAACCCTTCTAAGCATGTCAAGGGCGGTATATACACTTTTATATCTTACAACATTTCTTCCTCTTTTAAAATAGAATCGTTCAATGATTTTATCCGTGTTTTTACCCATCACTCCGATATAAACTGTTCCAACAGGTTTATCTACACTTCCGCCGGAAGGTCCAGCAATTCCTGAGATAGCTACTGCATAATCAGTATTAAACAGATTCATTGTCCCTGCGAGCATTTCTTCTACACATTTTTTACTAACCGCACCGTATTTTTCCAACGTATGACTTTCCACATTCAAAAATTTAATTTTTATGGAATTATCATAGGCTATTATACCACCTTTAAAGACTTTTGATGAACCCGGAACGTTCACTATTTGTCCTGCTAGAAGGCCTCCAGTGCAAGATTCGGCTACCGCTAAAGTTTTTTGCGCATTTTTTAAGAGCTCAACTACTGTATCTTCCATTTCCTTTTCCCCCTCAGCATATACATATCTTCCTGCCTTATTGTATATTTTTTCTACAATAGAATTTACTATTTCTCTCTTCTTCTCGTCAGTTGTCAATCTTAGAGTTATACCTTTTACATAATCGGCTTGGAAAGCTGCTTTTACCTCGGGATAAGCGTATATTATGCTATTTAATTCTTCTTCAAGTATAGATTCTTTTATGCCATAGAATTTTAAGATTCTGGTGAAAAACCTTTCGTTTTTTATGAGTTTTGACTCGGCTTTTGAAAAAACATTCATCATTTCATCAGGGGGACCAGGAAGAAGAACTACTGTTTTTTCATCAACTTCTAGAATCTGCCCGGGTGCACTTCCTACATCATTTTCAAGTACTTCTGCTCCTTCAATAACCATGGCTTCGTTCTTTATCGTCTCTACAACCACTCCTGCAAACTCTTTTACTTTCTTCTCAATCCTTTCATATAGTCTTTCATCAAAGATTACTTTCTTTTCAAAGAACTCTGCTACAACATTTCTTGTTATGTCATCTTTCGTAGGTCCAAGCCCACCTGTAATTATTATCAAATCGCAATTCTTTACGGAACATTCAAGAGCATTTTTTATAGAATTGTAATCATCATCTACTGATATTATCTTGTCAACCTTCCAACCAAATGAAACAAGCTTGGACGCCAACCACTTGGAGTTCTTATCCGTAATTATACCCTCTACTATTTCACTCCCTGTTGTGATTATGCATGCGATGTTCATCCAATCACCTCTTTTTTGGCAATTATACAACACGATGTTACACTAAAGGAAGGAAATTATGTGACGATAAATAATAAAGAAAGGAGTCCACAGGGAGGTGGCACTTATGCGTGTTGATCCTTCAGGAGTAGTGAGAAGCGAAGCCGTAAACGTATCAACTGCTGTAGACAAAGCCTTAAACAGCCAGAAGGGAGCAGTTACTGATAATTTCCAAAATTCTAACGTTAAATCAAACAAGGATGTTTCTAAGGATAATCTCCAGGATGTTTTGGATGTATTCAAAAAGAAATTGGAAAAATTCAAGTTGATAGTCAACACAGAGGCAGAATTCAAAATCGACAAAGATACGGGAATGATTGTTGTTAAAATAAAGGACAAAGATACCGGAGAGGTTATAAGGCAGATTCCACCAGAAGTTATGGTTAAGCTTGCAAAAACCATAGATGAATTTCTGGGGCTTCTCTTTGATGAAAGGGTGTGATAGTTATGAGCGACATTATAAGCTCAGCGGCAAATGCAGTTAATTATAGATACGCTTCTGAATTAGGTTGGTTCCAAATAGGTGGAGCTGTGTCGGGTTTGGACACAGCGTCTATCGTTGATAAAATCCTTGAACTTGAAAGTAAACCCCTTCAAGATTTAAACTTGAAATTTGAAAAGATTCAACTTAAAAGAAAAGCATTTGACGAAGTGAAAAGTAAACTCCAAGAATTAAGAGATATGGTGTTTGATTTGAAACTTCGTTCTAAGATGATGCTTAAAAAGGCCTCTTCTTCCAATGAAGATGTTCTTGAAGCTAATGCCTCAACAATAGCTGCAGAAGGGAATTATTATTTGAAGGTAGTTAGCCTAGCTACTAGTTCTACCCTTGAAGGTGCTGATATAATGTCAAATCCAGGTATAGCATCATCCACAGCTATAAGTGATTTGACATATTATATCTCCCCTCAAGATTCAACCATAAGGATATACAAAAAAGTTGGGAACACAATTGACTATGAAGACGTTGATATATCTACCACAAACACTATCCAAGAGGCTGTTGATAAGATAAATACAGCTCTTGATAACTTGTTTGGTAGTGGTGCAGGTGTTTCCAGCTATGATGAATCAACAGGCAAGCTTATAGTAAAGATAGATACTTCTGTTGCCGGAAGTGATGCCAAATTTTCTATAACTCAGCTCTCCGGAAATTTCTTAGAAACTTTTCACTTAGACGAAAATTATCTAGAAGGTACTGAGGTTAAATCAAATGCCCCAGTATGGGCTATAGGTTCTAACAAAACTCTTCAAAATGTTGCGGACTATCTAGGAAAAACCATCAGTGACGGTACAATTAAAATAAATGGTAAGGAAATAGAGGTAAATTCCTCGGATACCATAGATGAACTTATACTGAGAATCAATGGTTCGAATGCGGGGGTATTTGCCTATTATGATTACCACAGGAACAAGGTGGTATTAACCAGTAAAGAAACAGGGAATACCTCTATAACTGTTGATGATAATGGAACCGGCATTGCTCAGCTTTTAGGCTTGGTCAGCAACGATAATGGTGATCCATACTTTACTCCAGGAAAATCCGCCCATATCCAAGTTAGTGTGGACGGGGTTAACTACTTTGACGTCTATTCTGACTCGAACACAGGGATAGAATTTGAAGGAATAACGTTCGATGTTAAAAATGTTTCCAACACTCCAGTTATAGTTCAGGTTAGAAAAGATTCTGATGAAATAAAGAAAAAGCTAAAAGACTTTGTAGATAAATGGAATGAAATTGTTGGTTACATTTATGACAAGCTTCACGAAGAACCCGTTAAAGATAAATCATGGGATGAAATGAATGACGATGAGAAAATGAAAGGTATCTTGAAAGATGACAGTTACCTAAAGAGTCTATTTGAAAGATTAAAAAGGTTTATGTTCAACTCATTTGATTCTGAAGGAAATTACCATTATTTATTCGAAATTGGTATCTCATCTGGAGATGTCGGCTCAAGTTATGAAAACATGATGAAAGGTCATATAGAAATAGATGAAGATAAGCTGGATGATATTATAAACAATCATTTTGAGGAATTGTGGAATTTCCTTGGAGCATCCGATGATAGTTTCTTCCCAAGGCTTCATAGTTTCTTGTGGGATGTGACGAAGTTTGGAGGAGAAATTGACTCCGTTGCTGGAACAAATGGAAGACTTTGGAGAGAACAAAGATTCTTGGCACAAAGAATAGAAGACTGGGTTATGAGACTTAATAAGAGGAAAGAGGAACTTTGGAAAAAGTTCTCATACATGGAAGATGTTATATCAAGGCTTCAGGCTCAAAGTGCGTGGCTTGCAAACGCTACGGTAAATAAAAAGTAAGCATAGTCGTAGGTTTAACCGTAACTAATAAAGGGGGCAATTGAAGCCCCCTTTTTGTTTTTTTCAGTTACGAAATATCAATCAGCCCAAGGGTCCCATTCTCCGGATAGGTACTTGTCAATTGCCTTTGCTGCTTTCTTTCCCGCTCCCATTGCCTCTATCACGGTGGCAGCACCTGTAACGATATCTCCGCCTGCAAATACCCCTCTAACACTAGTGGCGCCAGTTTCAAGGTCAGCTTCTATGTAGCCCCATTTATTCCTCTTAAGTTGCGGAAATTCGTCAAGAAGGATTCTTTGTGCTTGCTGTCCTATCGCCTCTATGATCATGTCAGCTTCTATGAAATCCTCTTCTCCGGTTGGAACAGGTCTTCTCCTTCCAGATTCATCGGGTTCTCCTAGTTTCATAACAGCGCATTTTACACCGATGACGTTTCCTGCATCATCTCCCACATATTCTATTGGTTGTCTAAGCCAATGAAACTCTATACCTTCCTCAACAGCATGATGGTATTCTTCAAGCCTTGCTGGCATTTCTTTTTCTGTTCTTCTGTAAACGATCATAACCTTTTCTGCACCAACTCTGAGGGCTGTTCTTGCAGCATCCATAGCAGTATTTCCAGCACCTATAACAGCAACCTTTTTGCCAACCGTAACAGGTGTGTCGTATTCTGGGAAAAGATATGCTTTCATCAAGTTAACTCTTGTAAGAAATTCACTGGCTGAATATACACCATTAAGGTTGGTCCCGGGAATTCCTATGAATTTTGGAGCACCAGCTCCAACACCAATAAATACTGCATCATATTCACTTAAAAGCTCATCAACTGGAATTGTTTTACCCACAACTGCGTTGGTAACTATCTTAACTCCGAGTTTCTTTATGTATTCAACCTCTCTTTCAACTATTTTTTTTGGCAACCTGAATTCTGGAATTCCATATACCAAAACTCCACCAGCTTTGTGAAAAGCTTCAAATATCGTTACATCATATCCAAGTTTGGCAAGATCGGCGGCTGCTGTAAGTCCTGAAGGGCCGGCTCCAACAACAGCAACCTTCTTCCCTTTCTTTTCCTTTATTTCAGGTAGTTTAACTTCTCCTTGTTCTGCTTCCCAGTCAGCTACGAATCTTTCAAGCCTCCCTATAGCTACAGGCTCAGAGCCTGGTATTTTTCCGACAACACATTGAGCTTCACACTGATTTTCTTGAGGACATACCCTACCACAAACAGCAGGAAGGTTGTTGTAAAGTTTTATCGTATCAATAGCACCCTGGAAATCACCTTGCTTAATGTGCTTAATGAATGTTGGAATATCTATATGAACAGGACAGCCTTTTACACATGGCTTTGTAGGACATGTTATGCATCTTTGAGCTTCCGCTATTGCTTCTTCTGGTGTGTATCCAAGTGCAACTTCAAAGAAGTTTCTTCTCCTTTCTTCTGGCGGCTGTTCTTTCATAGGAGTCTTTCTTGGTGGTATCTTCAAAGCCATGAAACATCACCTACCTTTTCAAGAAACCTTTCAAGGGCTATTTTTTCTCTTTCTTTATACTGATTCAATCTTCTTACAAGCTCATCCCATTCAACTTGATATCCATCAAATTCCGGTCCGTCGACACAAGCAAACTTGATTTCTCCACCTACAGTAACTCTACAAGCTCCACACATTCCAGTTCCATCAACCATAATTGGATTCAAAGAGACCCACATCTTTGGAATTCCAAGTTCCTTTCCTTTAAGGGCTGCAAACTTCATCATAACTGTTGGACCAACCGCCCAAGCTACATCAAAATTTAATCCTTTTTCTTTAACAAGATATTCCATTCCATCGGTTACAAGCCCCTTCATTCCATAGGAGCCATCGTCCGTTGTTACCAAAACTTCTCCATATTTTTTGAAGTCTTCCTCCATTATCACATATTCCTTGCTTCTTCCTCCAAGTATCGAATAAACTTCATTTCCAGCTTCATAGAGTGCCTTTGCTATTGGATGGAGGGTAGCTATACCAACTCCTCCGCCAATCAAAAGCACTCTTCCATAATTTTCTATCTCGCTGGGTTTTCCAAGAGGTCCAACGACATCTAATATTTCATCTCCTTCGCTCATCATACAAAGCTCATAAGTGCTTTTTCCAACGGCTCTAACAATCATTTTGAAAGTTCCTTCGTCTTTGTAGATGTCTGCTATGGTAAGTGGAATTCTTTCACCCTTCTCATGAATTCTAACAACGATGAAATGTCCTGGCTTTGCGTGCTCGGCAATAAGCGGTGCTTCAATAATAAACTCATGCACCAGATGCGCTAATTTTTTCTTTTTCACTATTTTGTGAGACACTTTCTTCCCTCCCCTTAAATATTTTTGCCACCCTTTTTGCCATATTTCTTATTCTTTTTATATACTCTTGCCTCTGAGACACAGAAATAGCATTTCTCGCATCTAACAGGTTGAAAACATGCGAGGATTTTATTATCTGTTCGTAAGCTGGAAGGTAAAGACTCTTTTCAGCAAGTCTAAAAAATTCCTTCTCATAGTCATCAAAATGCCTAAATAGCATTTCAACATCAGCTTCTTCAAAATTGTATATGGATTGTTGCCGTTCATTTTCAAGGAAAACTTCTCCGTATGTGAGATTCTCATTCCATTTCACTTCAAAAACATTGTCAACCCCCTGCAAAAACATTGCAAGTCTTTCAACACCGTAGGTTATCTCCAGGGGGATTTCTTTTAATGGAATTCCCCCGATCTGCTGGAAATATGTGAACTGTGTAATCTCCATTCCATCAAGCCACACTTCCCAACCTACTCCCCAAGCACCAAGAGTTGGCGATTCCCAGTTATCCTCAACAAACCTAATGTCATGTTTCTTTGGATCTATACCTAAGGCCTTTAAAGATTCTATGTAAATTTCTTGAGAGTCCTTGGGAGACGGTTTTATTATCACTTGAAATTGAAAATACCTT
>Ga0256842_1003362_pt1 | contig 10707 bp, 8 predicted proteins | sample 4559240metaG_FD_185973 | JGI IMG/M metagenome (GOLD analysis project Ga0256842, IMG submission 185973) | Hydrothermal vent microbial communities from Guaymas Basin, Mexico - 4559-240 | ecosystem: Environmental > Aquatic > Marine > Hydrothermal vents | place: Mexico: Guaymas Basin | collected...
TCACATTCTCCCATTAAACAATTAAACCATTATATAATTGAATAATTACATCATTACATAATTTCCACATTCCCCAATTTCCAAATTTATTAATTTCCCCATTAACAATTAATAATTAAACATTAACAATTAACAATTATAAAACCTCTTTCGGATAGCAAATAAAATATTTCCTAATTGGTTTCTTCAGCTTTGCAACACTCAGTTGTTCCGAAACATTTGCAATATCTTTTACCTTTCCGTCTTTAAAAAGTATATCAATACTTCCACCAGTATTCGAGTACATATAATTGCTAGTATGGTCTGTGAAAACATAATAAGCAAGATCAGTATCTGAGATTCCCAATTGCGATTGTGTTTCTTTCTGTAGCTTCTTAAGTCTTGTGGCGGTGAATTCCTTATCGCTATATTCTATTTTAAAGAATTTACGATTTATCATTCGATGCGACAAATCACGCAGTACTTTATCATCAGCATGATAAGCCCAAGTTTTTATTGCAGCCAATATATCGTAATCATCAAGGATAGCATAATTTTGAAGAGCATTTTTATCTTTGTCAAAAGCTTTATCGTCAATGTCGTTTTTTAAGAAATATGATAGGGCAGGAGTAGCAAATAATTCTTCTCCATTTTTGCTAACTTCTTTGGCTCTTTTTAGGATATTCATTAGTAGATGCTCGGCCATAAGCACTGTTTTGTGCAAATATACCTGCCAATACATTATTCGGCGCGAATGTAGAAAACTTTCGATAGAATATATACCTTTATGTTCCACAACTATTTTATCGTCAACCACATCCAGCATTTTTATTATGCGCTGAGTTCCAATTGCTCCTTCGCTAACTCCTGTAAAAAAGCTATCACGACGTAGGTAGTCCATTCTATCAACATCAAGCTGCGAGCTTACCAACTGATGTAGAAAGTGCTTATGATATTCGTCATTGAAAATAGAGATTGCCATGTCCAACTTACCGCCAAACTGTTCATTTAGTTTTTCCATGAAAAGGAGTGAAATTTTCTCATGAGAAACATTCTTTACTATGGAATATTCCAATGCATGAGAGAATGGTCCGTGGCCAATATCGTGAAGAAGTATGGCTATCATAGCAGCCTCAAATTCTTCGTCAGTAATTTCTGTGCCTTTATTCCTTATTGTAATCAAGGCCTCATTCATAAGGAAAGTAGCGCCAAGGGCATGACTAAAACGCGAATGAACAGCAGATGGGTATACCAAATGCGACATTCCGAGCTGCTTAATACGTCTAAGGCGCTGAAAATAAGTGTGTTCAAATATGTCGTAAATTATTCCTTGGGGAATATTAATGAAGCCATAAACTGGATCATTAAGAATTTTTTTCTTGTTTTGTGTACTCATGCTTTTTCTGTTTCAAATTACTGGTATAATGCCATTTAAAAGCTATAAAGATATATATTTAAGACGAAATATATTACTATATTTGCTAATTACTAGCATCATTTTGCAAATTTAACGTTAATTAATGGAAATGCTTTTAAAAACTTGATTTTATTCATAAATTTGCGTTCTCTTAAATTAAATACAATAACTATGGCAAGAATACTTTGGGTTGATGACGAAATAGAAATGCTTCGTCCACATATAATGTTCTTAGAACAAAAAGGATACGAAATGGATGCTATTAATAATGGTGGTGATGCACTTATGTTAATAGGAAAATATGATTATGACTTGATATTTCTTGATGAAAATATGCCAGGTATTTCGGGCCTTGATGTATTGGTCGAGATTAAGAAAATGAATTCGCAATTGCCAGTAATTATGATTACTAAGAGCGAGGAAGAATCCATTATGGAGGAAGCTATTGGTTCTAATATTGCCGATTATTTGATAAAACCGGTTAATCCAAATCAAATTCTGCTTGCAATAAAGAAAAATATTGATGCTACTCAGATTATTTCTGATAAAAACACCATGGATTATCAACGTCAGTTTCGTGAGATTGGTTTGGAAATGACCAACGACCTTAATCCAGACGAGTGGATAAAAATATATAAGCGATTGGTTGATTGGGAGCTAAAATTAGAGAAATCTGAGGATGGTGGAATTTTAGATATTTTTCAGACACAAAAGGATGAAGCCAATACTGTATTCTCAAACTTTATCTCTCGCAATTATGTTGATTGGTTGAATGGTTCGGATGAGCGTCCAGTGCAATCGCAAACCGCTTTCCGAGAGAAAGTATTGCCTCAATTGAAAGAGCATACACCAACCTTCCTTTTTGTTATTGATAACCTTCGTTACGATCAGTGGAAGACTATATACCCTGTGCTTTCTGAGTATTTTAGAGTGGTTGAAGATTCTATTTATTATAGCATTCTACCAACTACAACACAGTATGCGCGAAACGCATTTTTCTCGGGACTTATGCCATCACAAATTGAGAAAAAATATCCTCAATATTGGATTCATGAGCATGAAGAAGGAACTAAGAACCAGTTTGAAGGTGAGCTTTTAGGAACTCAGCTTAAACGCTTGGGCTTGGATATGGATTATTCTTATAATAAAGCCGTAAGCCTTGATCAAGGGCGTAAAATTGCCGATAATATTCATAAAATGTTCAATAAAAAATTGAATGTTATTGTTTATAATTTTGTGGATATGCTTTCGCATGCTCGTACCGAAATGGAAGTTATTCGTGAGTTAGCTTCTGACGAAAAAGCTTATCGCTCGCTTACTCTATCATGGTTTATGAACTCTCCATTATTTGAGATGATGAAGACTGTTGCAGAGAAAAAAGGACAGATTATTATTACTACCGACCACGGATCTGTAAGAGTAAGAAAACCAGTAAAAATTGTTGGTGATAAGGCTACAAATTCAAACCTTAGATATAAGTTTGGTCGTAATTTGGACTATAAAGCCAAGGAAGTTTTTGAGGTTAGAAATCCTGATGATATTTTCTTGCCAAAGATAAATGTGAGTACGGGTTATGTGTTCAGTAAGCAAAGTGATTTCTTCCTTTATCCAAATAATTATAACTACTATAATAAGTACTATAATGATACTTTTCAGCATGGTGGAATTTCTTTGGAAGAAGTGTTGATTCCAATGATTACGCTGAGTGCAAAATAGAATATAGCTATGATAGTAAAATTAGAAGATCTTAGAGAAACCGCAGAAGCGATAATTAGCGAATACGCTGATTATCGCCTTTTTGTGCTTAATGGCGAAATGGGTGCTGGCAAAACAACTTTCTCAAAGCAGTTTTGTGCAGTATTAGGTGCCAAAGAAGAGGTTACTAGCCCGACTTTTGCAATTGCTAATATATATACTAGCGATAAGTTTGGAGAGATTAATCATTTCGATTTTTATAGAATAGAGCTGCCTCAGGAGGCTATTGATATTGGATTGGATGATTATCTTTATAGTGGCAATTATTGCCTTATGGAATGGGCAGATATTATTATCGACTATGTGCCTCGTCCTTTTGTGAAAATTAATATCCTACATACCGATAATATGGACGAGCGCAGTATTGAGGTGGATGTTGTACATAATTAAGAAGCATTTTCTATGTTATATTGGAGTCAACTAGGGTTATCCTGTATTACAGAACTTGGAATTATACCAAATTAATACCAAAACACGCCATATAAATCGTTTATATTTCCCTATTACTGCGTTAAAAATTATTTCCATAGCTACGGCTATGCAAATAATTTTCGCCTTCTAATAGAAAAATATATTCCAATTTATTTATAGCGTATTTTGATACCAAATTGGTATTAATTAGGGCTGTCCTTTAGGGCAGAACTAATAAATGAAAATAAATAAATTTTGGCGGAATTTTTGAAAGCGCAGCCAAAAATTATGACAAAATTGGTTTTTTAAAAAACAGCAAAATACCCAAAGTGAATTTTAGCCTGACCGAACTCAAAATTTGAAACTTCGGATTTTCCCAAAGCATATGCCAGGCTAAAAACTCCTGCCTTAGTTGCAAAATTGAAACTTAGCCCTAATGACTGATGTGCATTTGCCCTAATATCGGCATAGGGATTTACAATTTGCCCGATATTGTAAAATGCTCCCAAATACGAATATTCATCGAGTAAAAGTCGGTATTCCATAGAGTAAATATTATAAAATTTGGCATAAATTGATTGCTCATCAAATCCCCTAAGGGTTTTGAAACCACCAATTCTATAAAGCTCATTTATCATTATGTCTTCGCCTTCAATTAAAGCCATGGAATTTGCCAAGCGTATTGTTTGCCTTGTAAATAGTGGAATAAAATATTGAAGTTCACTATTACCTCTAAAAAGCAGTCCTTCAGTTTTTTCTTCTATCTCATTATTATACTTTATAATCTGCTTATAACCTCCGTCGGCATTTATTTTTATGGAAAACCCTCTTCTAGGATTAAAAATATTATCGAGCCTATTTATATTTAATCCCAAACCTGCTGTTTGAGAGTTTACATCATTCAAATTTGGGTTATTGCTCGCCTTATTATTATTTAGTAGATAATTGCTCTGAAAAATATGAGCATAGGCACTAATATAATCCTGTCCACTCATGGCAAATTGCAAGGCAGGTTTATATTCGATATTCACAAAGGTGCTGTCTTTTTTGTCAATCTCAAAATCCAATGCCACCCCAAAAGGACTGTTGAATAAGTATGGATATTGAATATTAAGCTCCAATAATTGTGAATTATTTCCTGAGCTTTCCCACAGAATAGCAAGCCTTTCACCACGGCCAAAACTATTGATTAGTTTAAGATTAAGATTGCCTGTAAATTGTATTTTCTTGGTTTTATTATCAGGAGCCATTCCAATTATTCCATTAAACTGATTGATCTTTTTTTCTTTCAAACTCAATAGAATATCAGCCTTTCCCTTTGTGAAATCAACTCTTAAAGGTGCTTTTAGATGAAGGAAATCTAATCTTTTAAGTATTTTTTCGGCCTTAGAAACTTGTGACTCATTATACTCACTTCCAATTTTAATTCCTAAATACTGCTGAATAAAACCTGAGCTTATCTTATCGAAATCAGTTAGTTGTAAGGTGTCTATAATTATTAAGCTGCCTTTATTGATTATAAGTTTGGCAGAAATCATATTGTCAATAATCTCAATATTGCTAAGCCTAGTGCTGGCAAATGGATATCCCGAATTTTCGAAGCGGGTGATAATGTCTTTTTGTAATGCCAGCAATTCATTATAGTCGAAATCCTTATTGTCAAAATCAAGAGATTGTTGCTTCAAATTCTGCAACATTTTCCACTCGGAGCTATTGAATTCCAATTTTCGCCAATGATATTTTTGGCCAATACTCAAATAGTAGGTGTACTGATTAGCTTCAATGCCAATACTGTCAACACTTGACTCTGCATAGCCAATGCTCTGTATTTCAGTTATAACTCTATCAAACTCTTTAATAAGACTTAAGCTATCGTTGAAATTACTTTGGTAAGATTGTAATTCGAAATCATTATCAGTATTATTTATTTCAATTTTCAGTACATAATTATTCGCTCTATCGCTAGTCTTATTCTGACCTATAGAGTGCTTTGCCAAAATTACAAATATGGCAATAATTATAGTTAATGTATACCTCAAATTAATGTTTTAAAATAATGACATTTGATTTTTGGGTTTATCGCAGTCCGTTGGTATTTCCCAATTAATAGGTTCAATATTTTTCGAAATTAAGAATTTATTGGTTTCGGAAAAAGGCTTGCTGCCAAAAAAACCACGGTGAGCCGAAAGTGGTGATGGGTGCACACCCTTAATAATATAATGCTTATTATTGTCTATTAGTTTAGCTTTTTTTTGCGCAAAATTCCCCCATAGTATAAAAACTATATCTTCGTAATAGTCTGATATTTTGTGCATAAGCTCATCAGTAAAGTCTTCCCAACCTTGTTTTTGATGCGAGCCAGCCTGTTTCTCTCTTACAGTAAGAGTAGCGTTCAACATCAATACACCTTGCTGGGCCCAATTGCTTAGGTTACCACATTTACTAGCAGGAATATCCATATCATCAATCAGCTCTTTTATAATATTGCGAAGTGAAGGCGGCTGCTTTATTCCATCAGCCACTGAAAAACATAAACCATGTGCCTGCCCATATCCGTGATAAGGGTCTTGCCCCAATATAACCACCTTTAATTCAGTAGTAGGTGTTAGTTCAAAAGCTCTAAAAATATCATCTTTCTTCGGAAAAATTGTTTCCTCTTGATATTCTTTCTCAAGAAAACTCATAAGTGACTTATATCTGTCGGAGGTCATAAAATCCTTCATCATATTAGCCCAACTTTTGTCAATTTTAATCTGCATTATTAAGGTGGTTTTATTGTTTCACAAATTTACAGAAAAACCAATGCAAAGGAGTATTAATTTCTAAATTCGGAAGCGAATATTTATAAATGAATGTTTTTAATAAATTACTATCTTTGTACGTTATAAATATGAATGATAATATTATTTTTTATTATTCGTTTTATTATTATAATTTACTTTTTGCAATACATAAATAATTTAAATTTTATGTTTAATTTATTATTATTTGGAATGTAAATTGCACAAATACAGCTACTTAAAGCGGTTTTTTATGGGACTGATAATGTTTATCATCTCTTTTAATTAAAGAATAAATTTTATTATATGAAAAAGTCAATAATATTAGTAATAGCAACATTCGCAAGCATTTTAATACTTTCGTCATGCCAGTCGCATGGCCCAAAATGCCCAGGTATGTATTCGCAAGTTGATAATGTTGAGATTCAGAATACGGTAACTACCGATAATATCAACTAATAAATATACACTGTTCTATATATTCAAGCTTCCTTTTTTGAGTATTTCAAAACATCAATATGCAATCTTATAAATATCTTATAGTTTTATTATTTATTCCTTTTGGCCTTTTTGGACAACAGGCGGATAAGATTAATGTAAAACCATTATTAAGGTACGAAAAGAGCTTTGGAGTTAATTTTAATTCTGATGGTTGGGGTATTGGTTACAGAATGGGGAAGGCTATAAGCTATAAGAATAAAAAAACCTGGGATTTCAATTTTTCTTTTATTGGTGATAGTAAGCAAGAGCGACAATTGTGGATTTCTTCTCAGTCGTCGGCAAAGAGTTTTTTCTACGGTAAATTAATGCATTTATATGGACTGCAGATTATGCGTGGTCGACAGAAGGTTATTGCCGAAAAACCATATTGGGGAGGAGTAGAGGTTCGTTGGTTCTATTATGGGGGGCTTAATTTGGGAATAGGGAAACCCATTTATTTATATGTTTTCGATCAAACCATAAATAATACTATTACTTTAGAGAGGTATGATCCTGCTGAGCATATGATAGAAGATATTTTCGGTAGAGGTCCATATACAAAGGGACTTAGCGAAATTAGCCTATATCCAGGTTTAAGTTTTAAGGTAGGTATTAATGTGGAATTTGGCCCTTATCAAGAAAAAACCAAAGCTTTTGAAGCAGGTGTAATTTTAGACACCTATGCATTGCCAATACAAATTATGGGACTTAATGAGCCTGAGTACGTTAAGCTAAGACTTTTTCTGGCTTTTAGATTTGGAGGTAGATATAATCGATAGCTAAATAAATGTTGGTTTATTAAGCATAAAATAAGATTTATTGTATTTGACAAATGTCGATACTAATTATGTAATATTGAAGGCATACAATAGGTTATTGTAATGCTTTTAACTTATATTTGTAAATTCTAATTTCAGCTTGGATATTATGAAAAAAGCTGTAAATTAGCGCACTTTAGCACGGAATTAAGATATATATATAAATTACTGAATAATAGATATGAAAACAAAAAGATTACTATTAGGATTACTGACTTTTGCTATAGTAGCAATAGGTGGAGCACTTTATATGGTGCCTAATAATGCCGATGATAGCATGTCTAATGCTATTGAGCATGAGAAAAAGGATGCCAAAGGTATAGCTGGTGCTGTTGATTTTTATCACCGATTAAAGGCTGATGTCGTTACTGGAAATATTGAAGTTGATAAGATTGTTGCTGCACGTAAGGCTGTAAGAAACCTTTCTAGTGCAAAAGCTATTGGCTTAACATGGGAAGAACTTGGTCCAAACAATATTGGTGGTCGTGTACGAGCAATGATTTTTGATAATCAAGATGCTACTCATAATACTATGTATGTTGGTGGTGTTCAAGGTGGTGTGTGGAAATCTACTACTGCTGGTCAATCATGGGTTCAAGTTGAATTAGACGGTAATATTTCAATCTCGTCAATGTGCCAAGCTCCAAACGGAGATATTTATGTTGGTACAGGCGAAGGTTTAGGAAATGCTTCTTATACTAATAGAGGTTCAGGTGGAGTTGGTGCTGGTATTTATTTGAAGGAAGCTGGCGCAAACTCGTTTTCTTTAATTAGTAATACCGCAAGCTGGAGTATTATTAATAGACTTGCTTCTGATAAAAACGGGAAAATCTATGCTGCTACAACTGGTGGTCTGAAATCTACTACTGATAAAGGTGCTACTAATTGGGCTAATGAAAAACTAGGTTCTTTTAAGGATGTAAAATGTATTGAAGGTGAAACTAGAGTTGTTGCTACTAGTGGAAATAAAATTTGGATTTCTAATGGTGGTGGCTCTAGTGATTGGACATCTAGCTCTCCAGGAAGTGGTCAAAGAACTGAAATAGCTATTGCTCCTTCTAATAAAGATATTATTTTTGCTGTTTATTCTAATAATGGCGACCTTGATGGAATTTATAAAACTACTGATGCTGGTGCTAACTGGACTCTTATAGGACAAGGTGGCGTTTCTGCATTTAACTTATTTGGTGACAATCACCAAGGTTGGTACGATAATGTTATTATGGTTCACAAAACTAATCCTGATATTGTATATGTAGGTGGTGTTGATCTTTGGAAAGGTGAAAAAGTAAGTAATAATAATTTATATAGCTGGACTAAGAAAACTCTTTGGTATACTGATATTACTTCTTCAGTCTATGTTCATGCTGATCAGCATATATACTTACAACACCCTACTGATGTAAATACATTCTATCAAGGTACTGATGGTGGTGTTTCTAAAACTACTGATGGTGGTAATAGTTTTACTACTTTAAATACTAACTTTAATGTAACTCAGTTTTACGCTTTGGCAACTCATGCAAATGGTGGTGTATTTGGCGGAGCTCAAGATAATGGTACTGTTTTTATTGATGGTACTGCAACTCACCCAAGTCAAGAACAACGCGCTCGCGAGATTAGAGGCGGTGATGGTGGATGGTGTGCTGCTTCAATTCTAAATCAAGAAGTGCTTTTTGCTACAATATATTATGGTAGTGCAGCTCGCTCTGCTGACTTTGGTGAAACAATGCAGCCTCCTAGTGACCCTGCAGAGTCTGATCTTAGTAAAAATGCAGAATTTTATCCTAAAAAGATGAATGAAGGTTTGGCAGGTGCTTTTGTTACTCCTATCGCATTGTGGGAAACAATAAGATTCCCTAATAGCCGCGATTCGGTAACCTATATCGCTGATAAAGATTATGTAATTGGTGATACTATTGATGGTAGAAGCTCTACAAATAATGCATATCCATTCAGTCATATATTAACTCAGGATTTAGCTTTTCAAGATACAATTATTATTGCTGATCCAGTTCAAAGTCGTTTCTTTGTTGGAACTTCTAAAGGTATTTGGATGACAAAGCAATCGCTTTACTTCGTTAACAAAACTCCAGAATGGTCGTTGGTTTCTAAGAACTCTGTTTCTGGTTCTGCCGTTTGGAATATTCAAGTATCGCGTGATGGTGATGTTCTTTATTATGCTCTTAATGGTCAGTTAGGTCGTTTGACTAACTTACTTGAAGCTCAAGAAGATTCTACTGCTGATGCTAATTCTAGTGCTTATGTTATTCATGATTCTATCATTAAGAACTTTAGTGGTATTATCTCAAGTATATCTATTGATCCTGAAAATGCTAATAATGTAGTTGTAACAATTGGTGGTACTAGTTCAAATTCTATCTACTATTCTACTAATGCAGCTTCTGCAAATCCTACATTTACTGTAAGAAAAGGTAATTTACCTTCAAATACTCCTGTATATGCATCACTTATTCCATTAAATAATCCTAATTATTGTATTATTGGAACTGAGTTTGGTATTTTTACTACAAACAATATTGCTGCTGCAAATCCTATATGGACTAAAGAGAATACTGGCTTCGAAGCGATGGCTCCTGTTTACCAATTGATACAACAACAAAATAGACTTCCTTGGCGTAGAACAGTTACTATGGACCAAGGAAATCCATTAGTACAGATTTATCCAGGTGTTTATAACCACGCTCAAATATATGCTGCTACTCACGGTAGAGGTTTCTTTACTTGTAAAAGCTTTATGAGTATTGAAGAGCAAAATACTGATAAAGTGAAGTATATCGCTGATATCAATATTTATCCTAATCCAGTGGTTGATAATGCTAATATTGAGTTCGAATTAACTTCTAAAGCTGATGTTGTTGTTAATATCTTTGATATCAACGGACGTTTGCTTAACGAGATTAATCTTGGTAGCCAAGCAGGAAAACAAACTATGAGAATTAATACTTCTGACCTAGCTCCAGGAATGTATATCCTACAAATGAGAGCCGGAAACGATGTTTCTACTTCTAAATTTATTAAGAAGTAATAAAATATAAATCTTTTT
>Ga0256842_1003363_pt1 | contig 10706 bp, 5 predicted proteins | sample 4559240metaG_FD_185973 | JGI IMG/M metagenome (GOLD analysis project Ga0256842, IMG submission 185973) | Hydrothermal vent microbial communities from Guaymas Basin, Mexico - 4559-240 | ecosystem: Environmental > Aquatic > Marine > Hydrothermal vents | place: Mexico: Guaymas Basin | collected...
GATATAGAAAATCTTATTAATACTCGACTCGAAGGTACAGAATACTTCTTAGTAAGCATCACTGTCTCCTCTAGTAATGTAATAAATGTATTCCTTGACGGTGACAATGGAATTGACATTAGTTACTGCATGGAGATCAGTCGCTTTATAGAATCACACTACGACCGTGAAATAGAAGATTTCGAACTGACTGTCTCTTCTGCAGGGATTACTTCACCGTTCAAAGTATTCCGTCAATATAAAAATTGCATTGGAAAACCTGTAGAACTATTTTTAAAAAATAATTCAAGAAAAATAGGTGTTATTCTTTCTGCTGAAGAAAATAAAGGAATTGAAATAGAAACTATACCTGCTGATTCAAACAAAAAGAACAAAAAAACACAAAAGACAGAACATATCTTTATTCCTTTTACTGATATTAATATCGCTAAAGGATGGATAATTTTTTAACTGTTTTTTCACAGAAATAAAGCAAAATGGGATATATCAACTTAATAGAAACTTTTTCAGAATTTAAAGAGTTTAAAAACATCGACAGAGAGACTATGATGGTCATTTTGGAAGAAGTCTTTCGTCATATGTTAGAAAAAAGGTTTGGGTCAGATGAAAATTTTGATGTTATTGTTAATATCGATAAGGGTGATCTTCAAATATGGAGAAATCGTGAGATTGTAGAAAACGGAACTGTTGAAGACGATAACACTGAAATAGCTTATTCAGAAGCCATAAAAATAGAACCTGATTTTGAAATTGGTGAAGAAGTTTCTGAAGAGATGAAATTAGAAGACTTTGGCCGTCGCGAAATACTTGCAATACGTCAAAATCTTACTTCTAAAATTCAAGAATATGAAAAAAATAATATCTTTAATAAATATAAAGAAAAGATTGGAGATATTATTTCTGGTGAGGTATATCAAATATGGAAAAGAGAAATTCTTGTTAAAGATGATGAGGATATTGAACTTATTTTACCAAAACAAAACCAAATACCTTCTGATTATTTTAGAAAAGGAGATACAATACGTGCAGTAATTTTACGAGTTGATTTAAAAAATAATAATCCTATTATTACATTATCACGTACAGCTCCTGAATTTCTAGAAAGATTATTCGAACAGGAGGTTCCTGAAGTATATGATGGTTTGATTACAGTAAAAAATATTGTCCGTATCCCTGGCGAAAGAGCAAAAATTGCTGTTGAATCATACGACGACCGTATAGACCCTGTTGGAGCTTGTGTTGGTATGAAAGGCTCTAGAATACATGGCATAGTACGTGAATTAAGAAACGAAAGTATTGACGTAATAAATTATACATCTAATACAAAACTATACATACAACGCTCTTTAAGTCCTGCTAAAATTACTAACATCGTTTTAGACGAAGAAAATAATAAAGCAGAAGTATACTTAAAACCCGACCAAGTATCCCTTGCTATTGGTAAAGGTGGTAACAATATTAAGTTAGCAGGTCGGTTAACAGGATATGAAATTGATGTGTATCGTGAAGGCGATGTCGACTCAGAAGATGTTTCTCTGAATGAATTTTCAGATGAAATCGATGAGTGGATTATCGATACTTTTAAAAAAATAGGTTGTGATACTGCTAAAAGTATTCTGAAATTATCAGAAAAAGAACTTTCAGATCGTACAGACCTTGAAATAGAAACAATTAGAGAAGTAGTTAGAATATTAAAGGCAGAATTTGAATAAACAACGCTGCCGAAAAAAAACGGCGAATGGGTCAGAATAAATTTAAAAGTTTTTATTCGTACTTTCGTGAAAAACTTATTAAAAAAAACAAGACAATAAATAATATTAGAGGGAATAATTCAAAGGAGAATATGACAAATAAAAAAAATAACATCAGGCTAAGCAAAGCAGCAAGAGAATTCAATGTAAGTAGTACTACTATTATTGATTTTCTTCGCAAAAAAGGATATGAGCTGGAATCCAAGCCTAATACTAAGCTTACTCCTGAGATATATAAGATACTTGTTTCTGAATATTCTAAAGAAAAATCAGTTAAAGAAGAATCTAAAAAACACGGACTTTCTTTTGCTAAAAAAAGTCCTTCTTCCCTTGAAGACAATGATACACCAATAATAGATACACCTGTTTCTAAAACACCAGACACAGAAAAACCTCAAGAAGAAATTCTATTTATAAAAAATAGTTCTTTATCATCGTCTGCCTCGAAGAAAAAAAATCCTCCTAAAAAGGAAATTAAAACTCCTAATATCGTAGAAGAAAAAAAAGAAACACCTACAACTGCTTCTAAAAAAGAAACACCTGTAGAAGTGAAAAGTGTAGAAAAAACACCTGTTGAGGAGAAACCTAAAACTACTCCCAAAATAAAATTAGAGAAAAAAACAACAGAAAAACCTGTAGAACAAAGTAAGAAAAAAGATACAAAAACTATATCTCAAGAAACACCTCTTACTACAGATAAAACTACAGAAAGTAAAAAAACACCTAAAACAGAAAGTGCTGAGAAAAAAAGCGCCGACGTTTTTATTAAAAAACCTGATATTACTAAAGAAGATTCTTCTGGCATAAAGGTCCTTGGTACTATTGATTTAAATAGTATAAATCAAAAAACAAGACCTGATAAGAAAAGTAAAAAGGAAAAACAAGCTGAGAAAAAACGTGTTGCAGAAAAGAAAAATGCAATGAAATCGAAAGATGGAAAAAACACTCCAGCTTCTAACCGTAATGAAGGTAAAAAACAAGGCGAAAAGAAAGACAAATCACCTAAACAAAACGATCTTAAGAAAAAAAGTGAAAAGAAAGAGTTTATTAATAAACAAAACTCTCCTGTTAAAGAGGTGAAAAAAGCTGACTCTCCTGTTAAAGAAGTGAAAAAAGCAGAAGATGATGAAAACTTCATCAAAACAACTGTAGAAAAACTTAGTGGACCAAAAGTACTTGGAACTATTGTTCTTCCTGAAAAACCTAAAAAATCAGAGTTTAAAAAACCTGATTATAAGAAAAAGAAAAAACCTGTTGCTTCTTCGGCCGATGATAAGCTTAAACCTAATAAGAAAAAAAGGAAAAGAATCAGAAAGCCTGCTGATCAGAATAAACCAGCAAAAGAACAAGGAGGTCAAAAAACACAAGGAGGTCAAAATAAACCTAATGCAAAAGGTGGTGACAAACAAAGTACTCAAAGACCACCTAGAAATAGAAACTTTAGACCAGGTCAAAGAAATAATCCTAACGATAGAAGAAAAAATGTTGTAAAACATGAACCTACTGAGGAAGAAATCCAAAAACAAATTAAGGAAACACTTGCTCGCTTAAGTGGTAGTGGTAAAAAATCTAGATCTTCTAAGTACAGAAAAAATAAACGAGAAACATTCCATAATAAACAAAAGGAAATAGAATCTCAAAAAGAAAAAAAATCTATTAAGGTAACTGAATTTGTTACTGTTAATGAATTAGCCTCAATGATGGAAGTAGATGTAAATCAAGTTATCTCTACTTGTATGTCGCTTGGTCTAATGGTTGGTATCAACCAACGTTTAGATGCCGAAGCTATTGCTATGGTAGCTGATGAATTCCATTTTGAAGTAGAATTTGTAAGTATTGAAGTTCAAGAAGCTCTTGAAACACAAGGGGCTGAAGAGGAAAATGAAGATGATATCATCCCTCGCGCTCCTATTGTTACTGTGATGGGACACGTTGACCACGGTAAAACTTCTTTATTAGACTATATTAGAAAAGAAAATGTTATTTCTGGCGAAGCAGGAGGTATTACTCAGCATATTGGTGCTTATGAAGTAACAACAGCTGAAGGTAAAAAAATTACTTTCCTTGATACACCAGGTCACGAAGCATTTACTGCAATGCGTGCTCGTGGTGCTAAGGTAACTGATATTGCAATTGTTATTATTGCTGCAGATGATGACGTTATGCCTCAATCTATCGAAGCTATTAACCATGCTCAAGCTGCTGGTGTTCCTATAGTATTTGCTATTAATAAAATAGATAGACCAAATGCTGACCCAAATAAAATTAAAGAACAATTATCGCAACGTAATATTCTTGTTGAAGACTGGGGTGGAAAATATCAAAGCCAAGAAATATCAGCAAAAACAGGTGCTAATGTTAATGAACTTCTCGAAAAAGTACTTCTTGAAGCTGAAATGTTAGACCTAAAAGGAAATCCAAAACTTAGAGCTCATGGTACTGTTATTGAATCTTCTCTTGATAAAGGTAGAGGTTATGTAACTAACTTATTAGTACAAAATGGTACTCTTAAAAAAGGTGATTACATTTTAGCCGGTTCTAATTCTGGTAAGGTTAAAGCAATGTATAACGAAAGAGATGAAGTTATTAATACTGCTGGACCATCTTCTCCTGTTTTAATGCTTGGTTTAGATGGTGCACCTCAAGCTGGTGACCAATTTTATGTGATGACAGATGAACACGAAGCTAAAGATATTGCTTCAAAACGTAGACAACTACAAAGAGAACAAGGTATTCGAACTCAAAAACATATTACTCTTGACGAAATTGGTCGTCGTATTGCTGTTGGTGACTTTAAAGAACTTAACATTATTGTTAAAGGTGATGTTGACGGTTCTGTTGAAGCTTTAGCTGATTCATTACTTAAATTAAGTAACGATGAAATTCAGGTAAATATCATTCATAAATCGGTTGGTGGAATTATTGAATCTGATGTAATGTTAGCTTCAGTCTCTGACGCTATTATTATTGGATTCCAAGTTCGACCTTCTCTCAGCGCTCGTCGTATTGCTGAAGCAGAACAGATTGATATCAGAACTTATTCTGTAATCTACAAAGCAATAGAAGAAATAAAATCTGCCATAGAAGGTATGTTATCACCTGATATTGAAGAAAAAATTGTTTGTAATATTGAAGTACGTGAAACATTTAAAATAACTAAAGTAGGTACTATCGCTGGTTGTATGGTTCTTGATGGAAAAATTACTCGTAATACTCCTATTAGAATTATTCGTGATGGCGTGGTTGTTTATTCAGGAAAACTTGGCTCACTAAAACGTTTTAAAGATGATGTGAAAGAAGTTAGAAGTGGTTACGAATGTGGATTGAATATCGAAAACTATAACGATATTAAAGTTGGTGATATCATAGAAGGATATGAACTAATTGAAGTTGCTAGAAAACTGAAATAAATAATAAATAAATTGATAAAAAATAGAGACTGTCGTTAATGATAGTCTCTATTTTTTTATCCTATCCTACACTTACTAAAACAATAATAATATCATACTTATAACAAAAAAAGGGGCAATCTCCTATGATGAGATTGCCCCTTTTCTATTTCTAAATAACTAATTAGTATATATTCCTACTTTAAATCTTCTTTAATAATAATAGTCTCTTCTCTATCTGGCCCTACAGATAAAATAGATACTCCTACGCCAGTAATATCTTCTATATAACTAATATATTCATTCAACCTAACAGGTATTGAATCAACATCCTTTGCTGCTTCAATATTAGTTCTCCAACCTGCAAATTCCTTAAATACAGGTTTAACATCATAATCAAGATCAAACTCACTTGTCTTTTCTCCATTAATATTATAACATTCTGCTACCTTAATAGTATCAAAATCATCTAATACATCCGCTTTTGTAATAATCAAATCAGTAACACCATTTAACATCACTGAATAATTTAAAGCATTTATATCTAACCAACCACATCTACGGGGACGACCTGTTGTAGATCCAAATTCATGCCCATTATCACGCAACTTCTCTCCATCAGCATCAAATAACTCTGTAGGAAAGGGACCACTCCCTACTCGTGTACAATAAGCTTTTACTATTCCAAAAACACGATTAATCTTATTTGGTGCAATACCTAAACCCGAACATACTCCTGCAGTAATAGTGCTAGAAGACGTTACAAAAGGATAACTACCAAAATCTATATCAAGTAATGTACCTTGAGCTCCTTCGGCAAGAATCTTCTTTCCTTTCTTTAACTCATTATTAATAAAATGTTCACTATTAATAACTCTTAATTCTTTTACCTTTTCTAAAGCTTCAAACCATTGCTTCTCATACTCTTCAAAAGAAACACCATCAAGACTGAAATTCTCATAATCAAATCCGTATGCTTTTATTATCTTAATATGATGAGCTTTTAGTTTTTCATATCTCTCTTTAAAATCTTCCAAAAAAGTATCGCCAATACGTAAGCCTATACGCGCTGTTTTATCAGTATACGTGGGGCCTATTCCTTTTAAAGTAGAACCAATCTTTTGTTTCCCTTTAAATGATTCATAGGCTGCATCCAACATACGGTGAGTAGGTATAATTAAATGCGCTTTTTTTGAAACAAATAAGTTATCCTTTGGTCTAAGACCTTTAGCCTCCAAACCAACTAACTCATTCTTCATGATAAAAGGATCAATAATAACCCCATTACCAATAATATTTAACTTCTCTTTATGAAATATTCCTGATGGAATAATATGTAATACATGTTTATCTCCATCAATCTCTAATGTATGTCCAGCATTTGGACCTCCTTGAAAACGAGCAATAATATCATATTTTGGTGTTAATACATCTACTATCTTACCTTTGCCCTCATCACCCCATTGTAATCCTAATAAAACATCAACTTTCATGTGCTTAATTTTAATTTTTGCAACCTCTTGCTTCTTTCTAACAAAAAATTCTCTACTAACTAAACTGCATTAAAAAAATACTACTTCTTATTCACTTATTCTATTATAGAACAAATAATGTAATATAATATTGCTCTCAAAATTAATCATTTTATTCCAGTAATAAAAAAAGGGAAAAACAAATGATATCATTTTTCCCTCTTTTTATTACTGGTTAGTCTCGTCGTCTGTATTACATTTCCCATAAAATGTTAACGAATGATGAGTAATCGTTACTCCTAACTCTTTCTCTACAGATTTCTGTATCTCTAATATACGCGGATCACAAAATTCTAATACTTTATTTACTTTATGCTTACCGTATTTATCTCTTCCTTCGCAAATAAAATGGTCATGTTGCTGAAAACGATATGAACGCTCAAATTCAGCACAATTATTCCCAAATTGATGTTTAACAACTAAATTACAGTTTAACAATAATTCTATAGTGTTATATAAAGTAGCTCTACTAACTCTATATTTATTGTTTTTCATTCTAATATATAATGATTCTATATCAAAATGCCCATCATTAGAATATATCTCTTTTAAAATTGTATATCTCTCAGGAGTTTTACGATGCCCATTCGCTTCTAAATACTCTGTAAATATTTGCTTTATTGCATCTGTATTTATTTCCTTTTTCACCATCTTATCACTTGCTTTTTCCATATAAGGATTGTCGTTAAATTATTATCCTTTTTGAACAAATTTTTATTCAATATAAATAAGACTACAAATCTAATAAATATAATCAAGGTTAGAATGTTTATTTAGTTTTTTTTCTCTCATCAGAAGAAATCCTATCAATTCGATACACTGAACGAATATTTTTTATCCTCTTTAATCTTTTTATTAGAACTTTTAGGTCTTTAATACCTTTTACATATAATTGAACATCTCCTTTTACTATTCCATCATGTGCACGAACATTTAATGAACGTATATTAATATTCAACTCTTCACTTATCACTTCAGTAATATCTTTTAACAAACCTTTTTTATCTGTACCAACAAATACAATCCCTGTTAATACACTAATATTTCCATTGCTACGTAATTTAATCTTTATTATTCTATCACCAAATTGTGTCATAAGATGAATTGCATTAGAACAATTTATCCTATGTATCTCTATCGAATTATCAGGCTTGATAAATCCCATCACTTCATCCCCAGGTATGGGGGTACAACATTCAGCTGTCTTAAAATTTACTGTATCAATATCTCCTAAAATAAACTCCTCAGGGTAATCTTCTACTCTCTTACTAAGCTTCTCGTTTACATTCTCTTCTTCAACATTTTTACGCATAAAAGAAGGGGTGATATTAAACAAAAAGCTCCTCTTCTGAAAAAAACAATTTTTTATCTCATTCTCTCCTATCTCTTCTTTAGCTATTTTAAAATAAAGATCTATATCATCTTCTATATTTAAAAATTTCATTAATTTATTTATGTTCTCAGCAGTAAATTCTAACTTCTTCTTTTTAAAAAGATCCTCTAATTTACTTTTTCCTTTATCGTAAGAATCCTGCTTCTCTTTCTTTAATGCTTTTTTAATATATTGAATGGCTCTGGAAGTCTTTACTATTTTAAGCCAGCCCTCTTCAGGCTTGGATGTAGGAGAACTAATTATCTTTACTTGGTCTCCTGATTTTAATACATGTGATAATGATTTTATTACATGCTCTACTTCACCATACATCGCAGTATTACCAACCTCCGAATGTATAGAATATGCAAAATCAAGCACTGTTGAACCTAATGGCAATATCCTTCGTTCTCCCTTTGGTGTGTATACTGCTATCTCTTTATCAAATAAATTTAAATTGAATTCATTAACAATATCCTTCGGATTACCTTGATATGTCTTAATCAAATTACTAACTATTATTAACCAATTATCTAATCCACTCTTGCTCCCAGCTGTCTTATATCTCCAATGTGCTGCATATCCCATCTCAGCAATATCATTCATCCGCTCTGTACGTATTTGTACTTCTACCCACTTACCATCATTACTCATCAGAGTAGTATGAAGAGATTCATAACCATTTGACTTAGGATGGGAAATCCAATCACGCATCCTATCAGCTTTCTGTTCATAAATATCTGTTATTAAAGAGTATACCTTAAAACATGCACTCTTCTCATTCTCTCCTTTAGGGTCTATTATTATTCTTACAGCAAAAAGATCATAAATATCTTCAAAAGATATCTTTTTCTTTTTCATCTTCTTCCAGATAGAATAAACCGATTTCATCCTGCTGGTTACTGTATACTTAATCCCTTCCTTACCTAAGGCTAACTTGATAGGATATATAAAATTATTTATTAATGAATCCCTGTCTTTACTAGTCTCTATAATCTTCCTAGATATTGCTTTATAAACCTCTGGTTCAAGATATTTTAACGATAAATCTTCTAATTCAGTCTTTATCTCATATAACCCTAATCTATGCGCAAAAGGAGCAAAAAAATACGATGTCTCAGAAGCTATCTTTAATTGTGAACTGCCTTTCATCGAATCTAAAGTTCGCATATTATGTAACCTATCTGCTAACTTTATCAATATCACTCTAACATCTTTGGTTGTAGCTAATAATATCTTTAATATTGTTTCTGACTGTTGCGATCTCTCTCCCTCATCACCTTCTCTCTCTTTGTCTTTATCCTCTATTATTCTATTTACTTTTGTTAAGCCATCAATAATGTCAGCAACCTTATCGCCAAACATATTTTTGATATCTTCTAAAGTATATTCCGTGTCTTCTACTACATCATGCAATAATGCACAAATTGCCGAGGTCTCGCCTAAACCAAGATTATGAACACATATTAAAGCTACTTGTATTGGATGATAAATATATGGCTCCCCCGATTTCCTACGCACACCTTCATGAGCCTTTACCGCAAAGTTAAAAGCCTTTCGTATATTTGCCATCTTCTCTTTACTGAACTCTCCATGCTTGCCTCCACTTATCAAATGACGATACAAACGTTTTATCTCATGCTCCTCGGCTTTTAAATCTATTACATATTCCATATACAACTATTTATCAATTTGATAATACAATCACCAATCCTAACTTTATAAAATAAATCTATCGAAATAGGTTCCCCTACTATTCTTCTTAATTCGGATATACACAAATATAAAAAATATTAAACTTTATAAAAATATATTATTCTTAATCAAGAAAAATACTTTTTCTTATATGCCATTATCACTTTATTACTTACCTGATTGTTGCTAATATTCTTATCTATCTTTTTTTTCAAAATTATTTCATCTACAAAAAAAATTATATTTTTTACCTCTTTTTAATGACATCATTTTTCTTAACTTTGATGTATAAAATTATTAATATGAAGCGTCTTTTTCTTCTGATAGTAACACTTTTTATATCATATATATCTTTGGCTACTCATCAACGTGCAGCTGAAATTACTTTTAAACATATTAATGGGTTAACATACGAAGTAACTATTCTATCTTTTACTTATGCTCCTAGTCCAGCCGACCGCCCTGAACTAGAAATATTATGGGGTGATGGCACCTCAAGTATCGTTAAACGTGACCTTAAACAAGACCTCACTCCTGTTGTGCGTAGAAATGAATATACCGACCTACATACCTTTCCTGGCCCAGGAAAATATATCTTATCTGTTGAAGACCCTAATAGAAATAGAGGCGTTATTAATATCCCTAATTCTGTTAATGTGCCTATTTATGTAGAAACAGAACTAATTATTAACCCATTTTTTGGATATAATAGCTCACCACAACTGCTAAACCCTCCTCTCGAACAAGGATGTGCCGGCACTACTTATATTCATAACCCAGGTGCTTACGATATTGATGGCGATAGCTTATCTTACTATTTAGTCTCTTGTAAAGGCGCTAATGGACTAGATATCCCAGGATATTCCCTCCCCGAAACAAGTGACTCTTTCTCAATGAATCCTATTACTGGCGATTTGATATGGGATTCTCCTGTTACTTTAGGAGAATATAATGTGGCTTTTATTAT
>Ga0256842_1003364_pt1 | contig 10706 bp, 8 predicted proteins | sample 4559240metaG_FD_185973 | JGI IMG/M metagenome (GOLD analysis project Ga0256842, IMG submission 185973) | Hydrothermal vent microbial communities from Guaymas Basin, Mexico - 4559-240 | ecosystem: Environmental > Aquatic > Marine > Hydrothermal vents | place: Mexico: Guaymas Basin | collected...
ACCTATTCGTTGTACAGGAAAACTTATCAGTCTTTCCTTTTGAGATACGATGGGAACTAATAAAAAAAGGCATCTCCCATTTAAACAATGTAATAATGGTAAAAGGAGGCAATTACATTGTTTCGGGCGCTACTTTCCCTTCTTATTTTTTAAAATCGTCTAATAGCAGTGCTATTATTGAAAATCAAGCAGAGCTGGATATTAAGATTTTTAGAAAATATATTGTCCCAACACTAGAAATTAACAAACGATATGTAGGAACAGAAAACTATTGTAAAACAACTAATGCATACAACAAGGCCATGCATAAATTGTTACCCGAATATAATGTCTCAGTAAAAGAAATTGAACGTAAATGCACTGAAAAAGAATCACATAATTATATCAGTGCTTCCAAAATACGCGAAAGCATAAAAAACAACTCGTTGGAAGATATGCTCGAAGACCTCCCTATCTGTACAAAAGAATTTCTTTTGTCGGACAAAGCTAATGAGATTATTAACAAGATAAAATCAAGTAACGAAAGACATTAAGTCTTTTACCAAAACAAATCATATTTCATAAAAACAATTCATAATTCAAAATAAATTAATATGTTAATAGGTATTAATGCTGTACGAAAAGTATACAATAAAATCGAAAGCAGCGTAGATAAGACAAGAGAATTAACAGGACATCCTCTAACTCTAGCAGAAAAAATTCTATATTCACACTTAGAAAAGCCAACAAAAAAAGCTTTTACAAGATGTAAGGACTATGTAGATTTTCAATTAGACCGTGTAGCAATGCAAGATGCTACTGCACAAATGGCTTTATTACAATTTATCAATACAGGTAAAAATAAAGTTGCTGTTCCCAGCTCTGTTCATTGCGACCACCTTATACAAGCAAAAGTAGGCTCTACAACAGATTTACCTGAAGCAAAAATACTTAACAAAGAGGTGTATGATTTCTTAGAATCGGTATCAAATAAGTATGGCATTGATTTCTGGAAACCAGGCGCAGGTATCATACATCAAGTGATTCTTGAAAATTGTGCTTTCCCAGGTTCTATGATGATAGGAACCGACTCTCATACAGTAAATGCTGGCGGAATGGGAATGATAGGTATTGGTGTTGGTGGAGCCGATGCCGTAGATGTGATGGCTGGCTTACCATGGGAGTTGAAATTTCCTAAATTAATTGGTATTAAACTTACTGGTAAACTTAGAGGGTGGACTGCTCCTAAAGATGTTATTCTTAAAGTAGCTGGCATACTAACTGCTAAAGGGGGTACAGGTGCTATCATAGAATACTTTGGCGAAGGAGCTGAAAGCATCTCTGCTACCGGAAAAGCTACCATCTGTAATATGGGTGCCGAAGTAGGAGCTACTACTTCTATTTTTGCCTACGACGAACATATGGCTGCTTACCTTAATGCTACAGGAAGAGAAGAAATTACTGAAGAAGCAAATAAGATTGCTCATCATCTACGTGCTGATGATGAAGTATATGCTTCTCCTAAAAAATATTATGACCAAGTAATTGAAATTAATCTCGATGAGTTAGAACCTCATTTGAATGGACCTTTCTCTCCTGACCGTGCTTGGCCTATATCTAAATTTGCAGAAGCTGTTAAAAATAACGACTTCCCTACAAAAGTATCTGTTGGGTTAATTGGTTCTTGTACAAATTCTTCTTACGAAGACCTCACAAAAGCTGCATCAGTAGCTCGTCAAGCAGTTAAAAATAATATTAAAGCTAAAGCTGATTTCTTTGTTAGTCCAGGTTCAGAATTAGTACGTGCTACTGTAGAACGTGATGGATTAATAAACGATTTAAAATCTATTGGAGCAGTAGTATTAGCTAATGCATGTGGACCATGTATAGGACAATGGAAACGTGAAGGAGCTGAAAAACAAGAAAAAAATGCTATCATACAAAGCTTCAACCGTAACTTTGCAAAACGCGCCGACGGAAACCCAAACACTCTTGCTTTTGTTGCTTCTCCCGAGATAGTGACAGCATTCGCTATCGCTGGTGATATGTCTTTTAACCCTTTAACAGACACATTAATAAATGAAAATGGTGAACAAGTGATGCTTGACCCTCCTAAAAGTGTAGAACTACCTATCAAAGGTTATACTGCCGAAGATATAGGATATCAAGCTCCTTCAGAAGATGGTTCGAAAGTAAAAATTATTGTTAACCCCGATTCAGAACGCTTGCAACTATTAAAACCGTTTCCAAAATGGGATGGCAAAGATTATACAAATGTGAAATTACTCATTAAAACAAAAGGAAAATGTACTACTGACCATATCTCTATGGCAGGTCCATGGCTACGTTACCGCGGCCACTTGGATAATATCTCTGATAATATGCTCACAGGTGCTGTAAACTATTTCGGCGAGGCTATCAACAAAGTTAAGAATCAATTAACAAAAGAATTTAATACTGTTCCCGAAACCGCACGAGCTTATAAAAAAGCAGGTGTTGATTCTATTGTTGTTGGTGACGAAAACTACGGCGAAGGTTCATCACGCGAACATGCTGCTATGGAACCTCGTAACTTAGGTGTAAAGGCTGTGATTGTTCGCTCATTTGCTCGTATTCACGAAACAAATTTAAAAAAACAAGGTGTATTGGCACTAACATTTAAGAATCCTGAAGATTATAATGTTATACAAGAAGATGATTCTATCGATATCATAGGATTAACATCTTTTGCTCCAAATACTCCTCTAACTATTATTGCTCATCATAGCGATGGTACAGAAGATAAAATAATTGCTAATCATACATATAATAATAATCAAATAGAATGGTTTAAAAGCGGTTCGGCTCTTAACTTAATAAGAAAACAAAACGCATAATTTTAAAAGAAGACAATAATGAAAAAAATAAAAGTAAATAATCCCGTAGTAGAAATCGACGGTGACGAGATGACAAAAATCATCTGGCAGATGATAAAAGATAAATTAATATTACCATACTTGGATATTGATTTAAAATATTACGACTTAGGTATTGAAAAACGTGACGAAACAAATGACCAAATCACTATTGATTCAGCTAACGCTATAAAAAAATATGGTGTAGGTATTAAATGTGCTACTATCACTCCTGATGAAGCACGAGTAAAAGAATTTGACCTAAAAAAGATGTGGCGTTCTCCTAACGGAACTATTCGTAACATCATTGGTGGTACAGTATTTCGCGAGCCTATAATCATGAAAAATGTTCCTCGCCTAGTTCCAGGATGGGAAAAACCAATTATGATTGGTCGTCATGCTTTTGGCGATCAATATAAAGCTACCGACTTTGTTACTAAAGGAAAAGGAAAACTAACACTTACTTTTACTCCTGAAGATGGAGGAGATATCATCTCTCATGAAGTATATAACTTCGAAGATGATGGAGTAGCTATGGCTATGTATAACATCGATAGTTCTATTCGTGGATTTGCTCGTTCATGCATGAATATGGCATTAAGTAAAAAATGGCCCCTATTCTTATCAACAAAAAACACTATCTTAAAAGCTTACGATGGCCGTTTTAAAGATATCTTCCAAGAAATATTTGATAATGAATTTAAAAATAAATTCGAAGCCGCTGGTATCTCATACGAACATCGTTTAATCGACGATATGGTTGCTGCTGCTCTTAAATGGAATGGCGGTTTTGTATGGGCATGTAAAAACTACGATGGCGACGTACAGTCAGACACTCTAGCACAAGGATTTGGTTCATTAGGCTTAATGACTTCTACTTTAGTTACTCCTGATGGAAAAACAATGGAAGCAGAAGCTGCTCATGGTACTGTCACTCGTCATTACAGAATGCACCAACAAGGAAAAGCTACATCTACTAACCCTATCGCATCAATATTTGCATGGACTCGTGGATTAGCCTTCCGCGGTAAACTAGATGACAACCAAGCTTTAATAGATTTCGCCCATTCATTAGAAGAGATTTGTATCGAAACTGTTGAAAGTGGTAAAATGACTAAAGACCTTGCTTTATTAATTCATGGCAAAGACCTTAACGAAAATCACTATCTGACTACAGAACAATTCTTAGACGCATTAGATATAAATTTACAAGCTAAATTATCATAGATATATATCTATAACAATTACTAAAGAGGCTATCTCAAAATAAAAGAGATGGCCTCTTTTATTATAAAAATACAGTCAGCAGTAAATATTTTGTTACAAAAAGAAAAGAGACTACAATTTAAGATAGTCTCTTAAAAACAAACACAAAATAAATACAATACAAATACAATATAACTACGGTTAAAAATCGTACCTGTACCGTACCTGTACCGTATCTGTACCGTACCTGTACCGTACCTGTTAAAATATAAACAATAAGACAACACGCTTTTAATAACTCTATATCAGTGATATATAGAATTACAAATAAAATCACCCAGAACATTATTGCATTACAAGAAAATAATTTAGAAATTTTTTCTTACACAAAACACATTCTATATATCTCTATACATCATCAACCAATTTCCGAAAACAAGACACAATTATTACAAATACGACTTATTTGATTATATTTGTATTTTATAAATAAATCCTCAATGTATCTATATAACAATCTTATAAAAAAATACAGTCTGAAAAAAAAGCAATTTGCTGTATTAATTGACCCTGATGATTATTCACTCACTTCATTACAGAAAGTGATTAACATCAGCACAGAGGCTAATGTTGATTATTTTTTTGTGGGAGGAAGTCTATTAACAAAAATAAACTTTCATGAGATAATTAACTATATAAAAAAGAACAGTACAATTCCTGTTATCCTTTTCCCAGGAAGTTCTATACAAATAGATAATAATGCCGATGCAATTCTTTTTCTTTCCTTAATATCGGGTCGCAACCCTGATTTGCTTATAGGACAGCATGTACAAGCAGCTCCGTTTTTAAAAGCAAGTAATTTAGAAGTTCTTTCAACAGGATATATCCTTATTGATAGTGGTAGAAGCACTACCGCTTCATATATCAGCAATACCACTCCAATACCTTACGACAAAAATGATATTGCTGTATGCACTGCTTTAGCAGGACAATACTTAGGGCAGAAACTCATTTATCTTGACGGAGGTAGTGGCGCAAAAGAGACTATTTCAATAACAATGATATCTGATATTAAAAACGCTATTAATATCCCTTTAATTGTTGGTGGAGGAATAGTAACAGCAGAAAGAGCTAAAGAAATTGCCACTGCAGGTGCAGACATTATTGTTATAGGAAATGCTATTAGTAAGAACACTTCTTTAATAAAAGATGTTTCACACGCCATTCATTCTATCTAATAATAATATATGAGTTATTTTATTCTATCGGTATATCATAATACCCAATAGCTTATAAAAAAATAATATTTTTTAAGCAATATTATACTCTAAGTAAATAATTGTAATTTTACCTTCTACAAAAAAATGTTAACTTAAAATAGAATATAAAATGAACATTAGGCAAAAGCTATTTCTTTTAGCTACAACTTTATTATTAACCATTTCTGGTTACTCTCAAGAAAAAAGACTTACAGTAGAGGACTACTACAATTTTGATTTATATCCTAACAGGATAAATAATATCCAGTGGAAAGGAGAAACCACTTATTATACTTTTATACATAAAAATACATTAATGCAGTGTGGAATCTCCTCAAAAGATACCACTACAATTTTAAGCATTGATAAATTAAATACCTTATTACACAAAAACAACCTAGATAGTGTAAAACGCTTTCCTTCTGTAAGATGGATTAATAATAATACATTTAGAATAAATCACACACACAAATTAATTACAATAAATACAGATAACAACACTATTGATGTTGTAAATAGTTACACAAAAAAAGCAGAGAATACAGAGATTCATGCTAATGGTAACATTGCTTATACTATAGGACAAAATATTTTTCTTTCACAACAAGGGAAAGAGATTCAAGTCACTAAAGACACACAGGAAGGTATTGTTAACGGAACATCTGTTAGTCGCAGTGAATTTGGTATTCATAAAGGATTATTTTGGTCGCCTAAAGGGGAGCAACTTGCTTTTTACAGAAAAGATGAAAGTAAGGTTACCCAATATCCTCTTGTTGATGTTACAACACGTATTGCAGAAGTAAAAAACATTCGTTATCCTATGGCTGGCATGACTAGTGAACAAATTTCTGTTGGGGTGTACAATATTAAAAACGGCACAACAATATTCTTAAAAACAGAAAAACCTTCAGAACAATATCTTACTAATGTTACTTGGGGACCAGCAGGAGAATACATATATATTGCTGTATTAAACCGCGAGCAGAATCACATGAAATTAAATAAATATTCTGCTACCACAGGTGATCTTATTACTACACTCTTCGAAGAAAAAAACGATCGTTACGTAGAACCAGAACATGAACTATTCTTTCTTAATAAACATAACGACTTATTTGTATGGTTCAGCGAGAGAGATGGTTTCCAACATTTATATCTATACAACACTAAAGGAGAACTTATCCGTCAGTTAACAAAAGGTGATTGGGTTGTAAAAAGTATTATAGGACAAGACGCTAAAGGGAAAAAAATATTTATTTCCGGAACTAAAGAGAGCCCTTTAAACAAAGATATTTATGCTGTAACAGTGAAGAATGCTAATATCACAAAGATATCAGCAGATAACGGTACTCATAGCGCTATTTTAAGCAGTAACGCTAAATATTTTATCGACATCTATTCTAGTACAGAGATGGCTCGTGAATATTCTATTACATCTACTAAAGGTAAAAAAGTAAAAACTCTTTTACAGGATGTTAATCCATTAAAAGAGTATGTAGTAGGTGAGATGGAAATAAGTACATTAAAAGCATCAGACGGGACAGACCTATATTATAGATTAATAAAACCAACTGATTTTGATCCAAACAAAAAATATCCTGCAATAGTGTATGTATATGGAGGTCCACACGCACAACTTATTACTAACACATATTTAGGAGGAGCAGGAATATTCTTAAATCATTTAGCAGAATTAGGATATGTAGTATTTACATTAGACAATAGAGGATCAGACAGTAGAGGATTTGCATTTGAAAGTGCCATACACCGTCATTGTGGTTCGATAGAAGTAGACGACCAGATGGAAGGCGTTAACTACTTAAAATCTTTAAACTATGTTGATGATTCACGTATTGGTGTAGACGGATGGAGTTATGGTGGATTTATGACAATATCAATGAAACTAAAACACCCTGGTGTTTTTAAAGCAGCATGCGCTGGAGGTCCAGTAATTGATTGGAAATATTATGAGGTGATGTATGGCGAGAGATATATGGATACTCCACAAGAAAACCCAGAAGGATATAAAGAAGCTAGTTTATTAAACTATGTAAAAGACCTTGAAGGAAGATTATTAATTATTCATGGCACTAGCGATCCAACAGTAGTTTGGCAAAACAGTCAGGCTTTTGTTCAAAAATGTGTTGAAGAGGGCAAACTACTTGATTACTTTATTTATCCAGGTCATGGACATAACGTATCAGGATTTCAAAGAATTCATTTACTTAAAAAGATAGAACAATTTTTTGGAGATAATCTATAAACAAAAATAATAAAGGTCTGTCGAGAAATCGACAGACCTTTCATAACCATTCACAGGGATGTTATGTACGATTACGATGAGAAAATTTTAATGATATTGTAATTGCTTTCTTTTGTAGTTAAGATAGATAAATCCAACTATCGGGGTGAAAAATACTCCTACTAATAAAATTTTAAACCCACCAATTTTTTCTTTTTCACATTCAAATATTAAAGGGAAGAGCAATAAAATATCTAAAACGATTAGTAAATCTATTAACATGGCACATTATTTTTTATTCAGTAACAAATATAATTCACAAAAATTATAAAAACCGAGTAAATTACCAAGTGCGCCTATCCAGTTAATATTCGTTACTACTTATTTATCATTTGCAATTTTTACACTATTATCACAACATCCCTAGTTCCAACATTGCCTCATCCGACATCATACTTTTATCCCAAGGAGGATCAAAGGTTATTTCCACCTCAACGCTATTCACCATTTCAATACCTTCTATCCTCTCTTTTATCTCATTAGGCATAGAATCGGCAACAGGACAGTTAGGAGCAGTAAGAGTCATCACAACCTTTACATTAAACTCATCATCAATAGTTACTTTATATATTAAGCCTAAATCAAAAACATTAACAGGTATTTCAGGGTCATAAACTCTTTTTATTTGCGACTCCACCTGTTTTTTCACCATTTCATATTCTATAGTCATAGCTCAATTATTTATTTTGATATGCCACTGCATACATTTTAACCTGCTTCATCATCGACACTAATCCATTAGACCGTGTTGGAGAAAGATGTTCTTTTAAACCTATTTGATCAACGAAATCCATATCGGCATTAATAATCTCCTCAGGGGTATGTCCCGAGAAAACACGTATCAACAAATAAATAATACCTTTTGTAATAACAGCATCGCTATCAGCAGAGAAGACCACTTTATCATCTTTTTTTTCGGCATACAGCCATACCCTACTCTGACATCCTGCAATTAAATTTTCTTCAACCTTATTTTTCTCGTCATAAACATCCAAGGTGTTACCCATTTCAATTAGGTAATTATATTTATCCATCCAGTCGTCGAACATTGCAAATTCTTCAACAAGTTGATCAGCTTTTTCTTTTATAGTCATAACACAATTTTTTAAATAAAAAACATACTATCCCAGCATATTGATAGCTACATTAATAGCATTAATAAAAGCATCTATCTCTTCCTTAGTATTATACACAGCAAAAGAGGCACGCATTGTTCCCGAGATGCCATAATGATCCATTACAGGTTGGGCACAATGTGTTCCAGTACGAATAGCCACCCCCATCTTATCAATGATTGTTCCTAAGTCGTATTGATGTATACTACTATGTAAAAAAGAAATTACGGCAGCTTTATTTTTGGCAGTACCATAAATCTTTATCCCATCAATAGCGAGCAATTTTTCTGTTGCATAATGTAATAGTTCCTTTTCGTGATTAAGAATATTATCTACACCTAAGCCTTCCATAAAATCTATTGCCTTTTCAAAAGCCACTACACCTGCTATATTTGGTGTTCCAGCCTCAAATTTATATGGCAATTCATTATATGTTGTTTTAGTAAAAGACACACTTTCAATCATCTCTCCTCCTCCTTGATATGGAGGCATTTGTTCCAGCCATTTCTCTTTTCCATAAAGAACCCCCACGCCAGTAGGTCCATACATCTTATGAGCCGAGAAGCAATAAAAATCACAATCAAGATCAGTTACATCGACTTTTTGATGTGGGATAGCCTGTGCGCCATCAACTAAAACAGGTATATTTCTCTTATGAGCAATATCAATAATCTTTTTAACAGGATTAATAACCCCTAAGGCATTTGATACATGAGCTACTGCAATAATCTTTGTATTAGGGCTAATAATATTTTCCAGTTGCTCCACTTGCATGCTACCATCATCACTAATAGGAAGAACCTTTAATACAGCACCATATTGTTCGCAAGCCAATTGCCAAGGAACAATATTAGAATGATGCTCTAATTCCGAAACAATCACCTCATCGCCTTTGTTCAAGAAAGCTTTTGCAAAGGAGCTAGCAACAATATTTATTGAATCAGTAGTTCCCTTAGTAAAAACAATCCCCTTTGTAGTTGGTGCATTAATAAATGACCGAACACGCTTTCGGGTATTCTCGTAGGCATCAGTAGCTAGTTGACTAAGATGATGCACACCGCGATGAACATTACTATTAATTTCGGAATAATATTTTACTATAGAATCAATAACCTGAATAGGTTTTTGTGTTGTAGCACCATTATCGAAATACACTAATTTCCTATTATTAACCTCTTGATCGAGTATAGTAAACTGTTCTCTAATTTTATTAATATCCATCATTATAATTCTTATTGTCAGATATACATCAAATACCTAAGCATTAATCTTACTCATATCAATATTAAAACACACTGGTTTTTCTATATTACTACAATGCAATACACATTGATCACAAACAGATAATTCACCACGCAGTCTTTTCTTCACAAGATTATCCATTCTTTCTCTCAATGCTTCTATCTTAATTTTTTCAATTACATCAGCAGTAAAAGCATACATTAATAGTAGTCTAGCATCCAGTTCGCCAATACCCCTTGATTTAATATAAAACATAGCCTCTTCGTTCAGTTGACCAACAGTAGCGCCATGACTACATTTCACATCATCGGCATAAATCTCTAAAAAAGGTTGAGTATAAATAGTTGCTTTATCTGTTAAAGCAATATTCTTATTACTTTGAAGAGCAACAGTTTGTTGAGCATCTTTCCTAACAAGTACATGACCATTAAACACTGCTACGGCACTATCGTCAGCAATACCTTTAAACAATTGATTACTGGTACAATTAGGTACAGCATGATCGATAAAAACCTGATTGTCTACATGCTGATCTCTATCTACTAAGAACAATCCTTTCACATCAGAATTAGCTCCTCTTCCAAGCATCTTAACATGAGTCTCATTTCTAATCAAACCACCATTCAATGTTATTGAATTAGTAGATATATCTGAATCGGCATACTGGTGTACAAATAGAGAGTTTATTAAAGTAGAGTTATTATTAATA
>Ga0256842_1003365_pt1 | contig 10705 bp, 8 predicted proteins | sample 4559240metaG_FD_185973 | JGI IMG/M metagenome (GOLD analysis project Ga0256842, IMG submission 185973) | Hydrothermal vent microbial communities from Guaymas Basin, Mexico - 4559-240 | ecosystem: Environmental > Aquatic > Marine > Hydrothermal vents | place: Mexico: Guaymas Basin | collected...
AACTCAAGTTTAAAGCTGGAATTCATTGTGTTGTTTTCCTTATCTCTACACCTTACATAGAATGTGTATCTGTTGCCCACTTTCACAGAGACAGTTGCTTTGTGCTCTGTTTTGTTGCCTGTAAAATCGTAACGCATAGAGTCATAAGAAGCATCCTGAGTGTCATACTTGCATGTTGTACTTTCATCAGTGACTACTTTTAAATCAGCACTGGTTATTGAAGAGCCAATTAGATCACTGCTTGGGGAGTGACCAACAATACTTGGAGTTACATCCACACTGTAGCTTGTCCAGTGCGGCACTCTAAATACAAGCACTCCTGTTGTGCCATTATAATAAGTAACATTGCACACAGAATCATTGCATGGTTTTCCATTCATCAACAACTTATGTTTTATCCCTGATATAGTGTAAGAAGATGGCACATTATACATTGTAATCTCCGCACTTTTATTAAGGTCCTTTAGCACTTGAGAGTTCATGTCAACCTCTGCATGCTCAAATTTTAAGTAATTGCTAAGGTTCATCAAAGCATGAAGGAATGCTTCATCTAAAAGGTTGACAGGTTCAAGGAAGCGTATCTTTGCTTCTCCAGGTTCTTCAAATGTTAGATTGGTAACATTTGAAAAGTCAGTAATGGTTGACCAATCAGTTGTATTGCCTCCTAACTCTGGATAGTAAGCATAGCTCTCATTGTTCAGCGGATTTATGTTAATTGCCCCTCCAAAGCTCACATAATCAGTTGCATTTTTCATAACGGGTGTTAAGTTAGTTGAATGAGGACTTGCATTTACCTCCAAAATCCAACCCTCCTCTGAATTGTTTCTATATCTTGAGTAGTTGCTAATTTGCAAGGTGCAGTTCTTCGTCTTCCAGATGGTCAGATTAGAAGAATCAGTGGGACTTGCACTGAGATTACAAACCAGTCTCATACTATCATTTGGTGCAACCAAAACAGCTTCATATGTTCTAAAGAGCGATGGAATTATCTCAAATGCTAAGCTGACATTGCTGTTGTTGTAATAATAATACCAATCATTAGTTGAATTATTATCAATCAAACTTGTGAAGCTGTTGTCTTTGTAAATACCAATAAGATTCGCACTTGGCGTGCAGTTAACATGCTGCCCTGTTGAATTTATAGGTGCCATATCATAGTATGTTAAAGAGTTAGTGTCTCTGTCATATAAGAAGAGCGGGCAGGTGTCATGACTCCAATAGTTGTTGGCTATGTTAGGATTAGAAATGTTTTCAGTGTAGAAATACATGCCAAGCTCTCCTGCACTTGAATTGTAAGATATGTTGTTGTTTTGGAAGCTTACTGTGTTTAAAGTTGCATTAACTATTATAACTGCTTTTGGATCTCCTACCACAGCGGAATCTGCAAAGTTTACAATGTTGTTGTTACAGGTGAATGTATTTATATTTCCAAATAATCTAAGATGATGTATTTTAGAGTTTGTTATACCAACAGTAACTGAGTCTGCGATAGTCATATAAGAATCAGAGCTTGTTGACGATAAATTCATAGTAACATTATTAAGAGACAAACTACCCACATTTGATGAGTAATAGCCTCCAAGTTCAACATTTTGCAGAGATATACTTTCTCCATTTTCTGCTGTTAATCCTTGTGATTTAGATTTGTCAAAGAACTTTGAATTCATTGCGGTAAGGTATCCAAACTGATTTTGGAGATAAAGAGCATTTCCTGAGTTAATATCTGTAATATTATTTAAATAGATACTATTTGAAGGTCCATATATAGTGATACCTGAACCAAATCCAAGATTTACATTGTTTGGGTCGCTGCCAGAAATCACAACATTTTGTATGTTTATTGAGCTGACATTCTTAAAGTATAACGCTATTTTGCCTGTTGAAGCAGTTGATTTTGTCAAAGTATTTGTCTTTATAGATGCATTAGTTAAAGTGAAAGAGGTTGTATTATAAACTAAGATTCCTGACTTATCTTCGCTAGTGTCCCTTGCAGCCATTAAAGTTAAATTAGTAATTTGAGCAGGCGAAGATTTGAGGATTATTCCATTATCATTCCAATACAATTTAGGGTTTGTTATAGTTATTCCTGTTGAGTTACTTGCATATATTCCTGCGTACGAAGCATTGTAAGAGGTTATATTAATCAAGTTAATTGTATTTGAGTTATAAATAGCCAAATCCTTTGTATTGTTGAAGATGCAATTTGTAAGTGTTGTATTTGTGTATGAACCACCACTCCCAATATAAACGCCTATTACACTTCCATTGCTCTCAATTTTATGTCTGCCACAGCTTAGAGTAATATTGTCATTATAGATTCTTAAAGCATATGGTCCAGTCGTGCAGTTCAAATCTTTATACAAGGTTGTGCTTTGTGTTATGCTGTCTCCACAATCACAAGCATAATCTGTAAAAGCAAAGTCATTGTATGGATATCTATCTATAACCTCTGCAAAATTACTATCCTTGCCGGGTATGAATCCAGGGCATACATTACCGTTGTAACCCCAATAGTTACCCATACCATTATAATCCAGGAAAAAGTTAGAACTCGGTTGAGATGTTATGTTTACACCATAATTATTTGCATATATCCAATTATGGAAAATGTGAATACTTCCTAAACTATCAGGCACTAAGTAAAAAGCCAAATTATTATTTGTTATGTTGTTGTTATTGATGTAAACTTCTGAGTTAGATAAGTTGAGATGTAAAGAAGTTGAAATACCTACCTCATGATTTATGATTGTATTGTCTTTAATTGTGATGTTGTCGTTAGTATCTACACAGGAGAGGGAACCATCAAATTTAACGCCTATTGGTGAGAAATCGGTTAAGCCACCCGTAGCATTTAAGATATTATTTGTTATGCTTATGTTGGTGTGGCAAGATAAATGTAAATCTTCTATTGCATAATCTTGTACAGTTGGATTAAAAACATTGTTAGTAATGTTAAGTTTATCTGTTGTTAATCCATCAACATAAATTCCGATTACATGATTATGCGCAAGTATAAAATTACAATCATGCACGGTCACATTCATTGAATTTTCTACATCCATCAAGTAAATGGATGAGCTTGAAGAGGAGATGTGAATGTTGGGCAAACATGAAAAGTCCACATTGTCTTTCTCAATCTTTAAACCATTACCTGAGCATGAAAGGTTATGTCCTAAGGTCCAAGAGGAAATAACCGTGTCCCCGCAGTTGTAATCTCTTAAAAACCATTTTGATTCATCTGTATAATCTGAAGAGTTTGATGAGTTATAGCAATGAACATTTATAGAATAATTATATCCTGGATTAAGAGAAGAGACAGCTAAGGTTGTTGTGTGAGTTGTTGTATTTTCGCCATTTGTAAAAATAGTTTCTGATATTGCCTCTGTTCCGTTCTGATAAGTAACTTTATAACTACAATTTGCATTTATATCTGTACTTATATTTAAAGTAAAGTTCTGCCATTTGTAGGTTCCATTTGTGGTGGGATTATTCCAAGTCATAGACACAGTTGCTCTAACAGAATAAGCAAGTAATGTTGCAAGCATAATTGTAACTAAAACTAAGATTTCTTTTTTCATGTTCATATTTACACCCCTCATTCAAAAGTATGGTTAGATAACATAACCTGCTTTATAAATATTTCGGAATTAGCAAAATATCATGTAAAAAGAAATGATTGTGTCAGCAAAAATAAAAATACGATAATAATATACAAATGAAGAAACAAATAATAAGTTTTATATAGGAGTTTATCTTTCCCACTTTTTACTATACTGCTTGGGGGGTGGTTAGAATTAGTTTGCCAAATGGATTTATTCAGGTAGCAGAGGTTAAAGGCAGCTTTGTCATAGAAACCATGCTTGAAGTGAGAAACAGCAAGGTTTTTATGAGAGCGAGAAAGAGGCCTATCCAAAGGGCTTTTTACTTGGACTAAACAAAGATTAATATATTTTGCTTTTTTCCTCTGCTTATGCTTCCAAAGTTTTCAAGTGCGGAGATAAAGCAGCTGAGTTTAAGCTTCTTAATCGTATCCTTAGTGTTCCACATAGCTTTTTACATCCCATTTAAGTATTCTCTTATTATTGTAGGTCTTGGATTTGTCTTGCACGAATTGGCTCATAAATTCATGGCAAATTGGCTCGGCTTGAAGGCAGAGTTCCACTACGATTTGAGAATGCTCATTATTTCACTTCTTGCCAGTTTCATGCATTTTGTCTTTTTAGCTCCGGGATATGTTGAAGTGAAAGGCAGAATAAATATAAGGAAGAATGGGTTAATTTCATTAGCAGGACCTATGATGAATCTCCTGCTGGCAATGATCTTTCTGATTTGGAATTCTCCAATGTCAAAAATAGGAGTTGCCATAAACGCTTGGCTTGCGTTTTTCAACCTGCTTCCATTTCCAAGCTTTGACGGTATAAAGGTCCTGTTTTGGAACAAGCTCGCATATTTCACTTCAATGGGGTTAGCACTGTTCTTCGTATTTGCTTATCACATTTAGTCAGGTGTGGTTATGATAAAGAACAGCTTCATATTTTTGAGAGGAGTAGGGTATAAAAGAGAGAGGAACCTTTGGAAGTTAGGCATTAAAGATTGGAATGATTTCTTATCAGCGGAGAGGATAAAAGGAATTTCAAAGATGAATAAAAGAAAATTTGATGCTCAAATCAACGATGCAGAGATCGCATTTTCAAATAAGGAAATGAATTTTTTTCTAAAGTATTTTCCAAGGAGAGAATTTTGGAGGATGTACCCTTGGCTTAGAGAAGATGCCCTATATTTTGACATAGAAACTGATGAGTTCGGAAAACTGCTTGTAATATCCATTTCAGATGGGGAGCATGTTAAAACATTCGTCAGAAATTTCAACATGAACTTCAGAGAGTTGTCGCTGATATTCTCAAGAGCAAAGATGCTTGTTTCGTTTAACGGTTCAAGTTTTGACCTTCCTGTATTGAGACATTACATAAAAATTCATGATAAGATTCACTTTGACCTTAGACATGCTTTTGTTAGATTAGGTTACAACACTGGCTTGAAGGAAATTGAGAAAATTTTTGGGGTTAAAAGAGATGATGATGTTGCGGATTTTCACGGAAGGGATGCTTTGGAATTTTGGAGGTTCTTTAAAAGTTCGGGAAACAAAGATGCTCTAAAATTGGTCATAAAATACAACAGATATGATGCTGTAAATCTTGAAAGTTTAGCAGAGATTGCTTATTCTGAATTAAAGAGAAGAACATTTGAGTCAGAATTATGAGGAGAAGGTGTGCTTTAATTCTTCAAACAGTTTTCTTTGCTCTCGAGTTAATCTTTTTGGTATTTCAACTTCAACTTTTACAATGAGGTCACCTGTGTGGCCTGTTTTTGAATTACGCACGCCAGCATGTCTTATTACCAATTCTTCACCTGGTTGAACTCCTGATTTTATACGAAGAGTTTTAGAACTGCCATCAATTAAAGGAATCTTTTTCCTACATCCAAGAACAGCCTCAGGTATGCTGAGCTTTAGGTTGTAGTAAAGATTATCTCCTTTTCTGTAAAAGGTTTTATCATCTTTGACATGTATTATGACATAGAGGTCTCCGGGTATGTCGGCAAGGTTGCCTGCACCTGGAATCCTAAGAGCGTCTCCTTCCTCAGCACCTGAAGGAATCGTCAACTTGATTGTTTTCTCTTTTTGAATGTATCCTTTACCGTTGCAGACAGGACACTTTTTCTTTATGATCTTTCCACTACCGTTGCACTTTGGACAGGTAGTTGTCGTTGTAAATATGCCAAAAGGTGTTCGTCTTGTTTTCCTTATGTAACCAGAACCGTTGCAAGTAGGACATGTCTCAAATTCTTCAGCACCAGTCCCCTGACAATGAGGACACTTCTCGCTGAATTTTACTTTAAGCTCTTTTTCTGTTCCAAGAGCCGCTTCTTTTAAGCTTATAGTTAAATCCTTGTAAATGTCGTCTCCTCTAACAACTCTTTTACGGTTCTGCCTCTGGCCGAAGCCGAAGAGGTCTGAGAAACTTCCAAATATGTCGTCAAAGTCAAAGTCAAAATCTTTGAATCCAAAACCGCCGGCTCCTCCTTGAAAGCCGTTGTTTTCTGTTGTGCCAAACTGGTCGTACTGTTGCCTTAATTTGTCATCGCTAAGGACGCTGTAAGCTTCGTTTATCTCCTTAAACTTCTCCTCTTTCTCCTTGTCACCTTTGTTTAAGTCGGGATGATAAAGCTTTGCAAGCCTTCTGTAAGCTTTTCTTATCTCTTCCTTTGTTGCATCTCGGCTTACACCTAATATTTTATAGTAGTCCTTAGCCATGTTGCACCCTTTTTTAGAGCTTTGCTTCCCTTATTTTCTTGTCAAACTCTTTGAGGGTAATGCCCATCTTTTTAAGAAGCTCCTTCTCAAGTTTGTATATCTCTTGATTGGCTTTTTTAACAAGCTCATTTGTTTTGGCATCGTTCATCTTTGAATATCTTTTGTCCCAGATGTCAAGCCGTTTTTTCAACGGCACAATTTTGTCTCCCTCGCATCTCTTGTCAGCATAGTATATTATTTTTGATAAGAGTGTTTTTGGTCTGTCAGAGGTTATTATTTTAAAGTATGTGTGCTGTCGAGTTGGCACAGCATACTTTTTCAGGCCTTCTCTCTTAAGAATTTCATATCCTAAGACAGCGTGCTTTATTTTTCTCTTATCAATGTTCAGTTTTTCACAGATCCTCTCTGCTTTTTTGCGGTTTTCTTTCAAAGTCAATGTCTTATCTATGTCGTGGAGGAGAGCTGCATTTTTCACATCTTCAAGGTTTATTTTACTGCTGCTGTGCTGGTTTATAAGCTTAGCTATCAACAAAGCAACTCTCGCCACAGCTTTTGAGTGTTCAATTATGTTTGGGTATTCTTTGTATTTCTTCAGCAGCTTTATCGGCTCAACTGGTTTTACTTCTCTGCTCATCTTTAGCCCTCACTTCTTTTCAGAGTCGTTAGAGTGCTCCTCTTTAAATTTAGCGTCATAAACCTTGTCGCTGTTGTTTTCCTTTGAAGTGTTTGAGGTTGAAGCACTGCTGCTTGCCGTGTTTGTCGCAGAAGCATTTTTATACATCTCAACACTTGCGTCCTGAACAACCTTGCTTAAAGCATCCATCTTCTCTTTTATCACTGCAACATTCCTCTCCTTTTTATTCATCTCTTCTTTAAGCTCTTTGAGTTTGTCTTCTATTGGCTTCTTCTTTGCATCAGGAATTTTATCTTTAAAATCTTTAAGCATTTTTTCTGTTGTGTAAATTAATGTGTCTGCTTGGTTTACTGTTTCAATCTCTTCTTTTCTCTTCTTGTCTTCTTCCGCATGCATCTCTGCTTCTTTACGCATTCTTTCAATCTCTTCTTCTTTAAGCTTAGTTGGTGCAGTTATGGTCATCTTCTGCTCTTTTCCTGTTGCAAGGTCCTTAGCAGATACATGCAAGATTCCATTTGCATCAATATCAAAAGTAACCTCTATTTGAGGCACACCTCTTGGTGCTGGCGGGATTCCTACAAGGTCAAACTGACCTAAGAACTTATTGTCAGCGACCATAGGCCTCTCTCCTTGGAATACCCTAATAGAAACAGCTGGTTGGTTATCTGTTGCTGTTGTAAATACTTTTGATTTTTTGACTGGAATTGTCGTGTTTCTCTCAATAAGTTTTGTGAATATTCCTCCTAATGTTTCTATACCTAAGCTTAGAGGAGTCACATCTAAGAGGAGGATGTCTTTTACTTCCCCTGCTAAAACTCCTCCTTGAATGGCTGCTCCCATAGCAACGCACTCCATAGGGTCAATTCCTCTTTCAATCTTCTTGCCAACAACCTCTTCAACAAACTTTTTGACAATTGGCATCCTTGTCGGACCGCCTACAAGAATGACTTTATCTATGTCATTTGCTGTGAGCTTAGCATCTTTGAGAGCTCTTTCTATGGGTCCCCTTGTTTTCTCAATGATGGGTTGAACGAGGGATTCAAGCTTCGCTCTTGTTATTTTCATAACAAGATGTTTGGGTCCTTTGTCGGTTGCAGTTATGAATGGAAGGTTGATCTCTGTTTCAAGAGTTGAACTGAGTTCTATTTTTGCTTTTTCAGCAGCTTCTCTCAACCTTACCATTGCCATATCATCATTCCTTAAATCAATACCTTCATTTCTCTTAAACTCATCTAAGATGTAGTTCATTAGAGCTTCATCCATATCTCTACCGCCAAGTTGGGTATCTCCTGCTGTGGATTTGACTTCAAATATCCCGTCGCCGAATTGCATAATTGTAACATCTAAAGTTCCTCCACCGAAGTCAAACACAAGGATCTTTTGCTCTTTGTCAGATTTATCAATTCCATATGCTAAGCAGGCGGCTGTGGGCTCGTTTATAATCCTAACAACATCCAAACCTGCTATGGTTCCTGCATCTTTAGTTGCTTGCCTTTGGTTGTCATCAAAGTAAGCAGGGACTGTGATAACCGCTTTCTTGACTTCTTGGCCAAGATACTCCTCAGCGTCCTTTTTTATTTTTTGAAGTATGAATGCTGAGATTTGTTGAGGAGTGTATTTTTTGCCATTAATATTGTAAGTGAAGTTTGTTCCCATCTTTCTTTTCACTCCTGTGATTGTTCTGGATGGATTGCTAACTGCTTGTCTTCTCGCAGGTTCTCCTACGAGTATTTGTCCATCTTTTGTGAACGCAACTACACTGGGCACTGTTTTTCCTGCATAGGTCGGCCCCTCAGCACTTGGTATGACTACTGGCTTACCTCCTTCTAGGACTGCTGCACAGCTGTTGCTTGTTCCTAAATCTATTCCAATTATTTTTTCCATATTCTCACCTCATAAGCTTTTTATTTGAGCTTTACTCCAGATAGAGCTTTTTTACGAATTTCTTCCTTTCTTTCAAATGTGAGCACTCTCCTTTTATTGGTGGGTATTATCCTCACATTCTCCATGAGTTTAACCAACTTGTTTATTTGAAAATTGTCGTAGGGTTCTAAGCTTGCAAGGGCTTCATAGATTTCCCTGTCAGTTGTTTCTATCTCATATATTGATGATTTGCAGATAACCAAATCGTCTATATGCTCATCTACGCCTAAAAAGTATTTTAAGAGATTTACAGAGTTAAGATGAAATACCTGCCTTTCACTTGTTTCATCTATGGGAATGTTCATTCCAATCACCTCGCAGTATCTTGTTAGCTTCCTCTTTTAGCCTCTCTATTTTTAATTGTGATTTTGAGATAATCTTGTTATTGATAATTTTATTCAGCTTTTCCTTGGGCACAACTTCTTCAAGTTTTCCTCCAGGAATAACATCCTTATTAATATCCAAATACACCTGCCATTCTCTAAGAGTGGTTGGATCCTCAGAATCAATTATAAAATTGAGGTCAAACCACTCTATGAGATCCTTAGCTAAAAGTGGGTGATTAGATAATTTACAAAATAAAGGCCTTTTTTCGTTAAGTAAGCATCCAAATCGTTCATCATAAAATATGCACTTACCATGCGGAAGCTCAACCTCCTCCTTGTCGAGTTTTAGGGTTTTCTTATCCTGTTTTATGCGGAATATTTTTTTCCCAAACCTCTCTGTTGAATCTAAGCATTTTTCTCTTAATTCCTGCTCATCAAGTTTGAGAAACTCAGCAATTTCTTTTATTTCTTCTTCAAGCACATAGCCAGAGCTGAATTTGCAGTGTTCAAAGTTCTGCTTCGTCTTCTCGAAAATTTTCAAAACTTCTTCTTTCGGAGTTTGTTTTGATATGAGCATTCAATCACCTTTGGATATTTTTACTTTTGCAGTTCTTATAACTTTCCCATTAAGGGTATATCCCTTCTGAAGCTCTTCTATAATCTGATTCTCTGGCTTGTCTGACTTTTCTGCAAGCAAAACTTCATGAAGCTCTGGATTAAATTTGCCCTTAGCTTTTATTTCTCTCAAACCCAAACTTTTTAGGTAAGAGTGCAATTGGGCGTATATAAGCTCAACCCCTTTTCTAAATTCCTCATTGTTTTTATCGTGCTTCAATGCTACTTCAAAACTGTCTAAGATTGGCAAAAGCTTGATTATAAAATCTTTAAGTATAAAATCTTTCAACTCATCTTTCTGTTTTTCAACTCTTTTTCTGTAATTGTCAAACTCTGCTTGAAGTCGTTTCAACTGTTCCACAAGCTCTTCGTTCTCCTTTGTTTTTCTCTCCAACTCCTCTTTCAGATTTTCCTTAGTTTTTTCCTTATTGGACTTACTAGACATATTCACACTCCGTTGATTTAAAATCAACTAAAAACATCTTAAATGAACTAGTATTTAAAGTTTTCGTTTAAGTGAAATTTACATGAGGGATTGATATGAGAAAACTTTTTAATAAAATGCAACTTCTCTAAAGTTATGACTACTTTAATAGCTTCACTCGGCTCTGGCAAGGGAACTTGGGCAGAGCTGTTCAAATTAATGAAAGCTGAGGATTGGGATAAGATTATTCTAATCGCAAATCCATTTTTCAGCAGGAGTTTTCAGGAAAAAAGTGAGCACAACGAAAAGGTTCTTGTCCTAACAGTAGATTATGAAAAGGAAAAAAGCAAGGACATAATTGAGAAGTTGAGTCAGGTCTTCAACAAGGAAGTTGTAGGTGTTGAAGTTGCCTTAAACATGTCATCAGGGACAGGAGAAGAGCATATGCTTATACTCGCATCAATACTGAA
>Ga0256842_1003366_pt1 | contig 10704 bp, 7 predicted proteins | sample 4559240metaG_FD_185973 | JGI IMG/M metagenome (GOLD analysis project Ga0256842, IMG submission 185973) | Hydrothermal vent microbial communities from Guaymas Basin, Mexico - 4559-240 | ecosystem: Environmental > Aquatic > Marine > Hydrothermal vents | place: Mexico: Guaymas Basin | collected...
TTTGTATCGAAAAAGACAAAGATTTTCATTTTTTCCACCTCCTGTTGGGTAGATTTATAGTAAGTGTTCCAGCAGGAGGTTTAAATTTTAACAAAGTTTTCTATCACAAACAAAACGGCAAATAGCCTACTTCTTATTGACATGTTTTATAAGTCTCGATATAATGTTCGTGCTATGAAGACATCCAGCAAGCGAGGTGATTCTGGTTATGTAGTCAAGTTCGTTCCGATAGGTCCCTCCGCGCCAAAAGAATTTAGATTTTCAAAGTTTGGATTTTTGGCTTTGATTGTAGGTATTATTGTTTTTCTGGCTTCGGGTGTGGTATCCACAGTGGCATTTATGAAGTCAAATATCGATAAGCGGAGGCTTGCATCTCTCGAGCGGGAAAACCGGGAACTGAAAAACTCATTGGCGGTAATCCAAAGCAAGATTGACAGTCTTGGTGCCATTGTGGACAGTCTTGCGAAGGAAAACGTGTCCCTCAAACTGATGGCTGGCATCATCGATTCCTCGGCGCTGATGGTCGTGGACGATCGTATATCCCTCGCCACCGACCTGAGAGGCGTAGGTGGTAATGCTCCCACAAAACCACAGGAAGAGGTCGGGGAACAGATTGATCAATTATTGGGACTTGCCAGAAAAGAGCGAATATTGATGACCTACGTCGCTGATTCCATCAAAAGGAAACAGGAATATTTCGACCATGTGCCAAGTATCATGCCCACCTTCGGCGTGTTCACTTCGGGATTCGGATACAGGCGTGACCCATTCACCGGGAGAATCAAACTGCATGAAGGACTGGATATAGCCGGGCCAGTCGGCACTCCGGTTTACGCCACAGCCGATGGCGTCGTTGTCAAGGCTGAGTGGCATCATGGATACGGCAAACTGGTCGAGATCGATCACGGATACGGTTTCCGCACCAGATATGGGCATCTTCACCAGATATACGTCCATGTCGGACAGAAGGTTAAAAGGGGACAGAAGATCGGCGCACTCGGCAACACCGGGCGTTCCACAGGGCCACATCTCCATTATGAAGTCAGGATAAATGGCGCTCCCAAAAATCCTATAAGATTCATTTTGCCTGAGAAACAGATAGTTGATTGATGTCATCAAAGGGAGCGGGAATTTGCGGAAAATCCTCTTACTTATCCCCCTGATTGGGGGATTTTTTAATCTTCAGGCTTACTACTTTGGTAAAAACAAGGTTCAATACAGGGATTTTGATTGGCAGATTGTGACCACTGAGCATTTCAAAATTTTCGTTTTGCCCGAAGAAAAACACCTTGTCCCATTTGCCTCATCCGTCCTCGAATCCACCTTCACTGAATACGTCCATGAACTTCACATCAACAAGCTCAACGACAAAATACCTGTGTTAATCTATCCCTCTCCCAACTCCTTCAAGCAGACCAATGTAACGCTCGACATAATCGAGGAGTTCACCGGCGGGTTCACGGAGGTCATGAAAAACCGTGTGGTTGTGCCGTTTAACGGCTCATATCTCGATTTTCAGCACGTGCTCAGACATGAACTCGTCCACGTCTTTCAGTTCCACATATTCTTCAAGGGGATAAGGACTTACTACATCCCGCCCTTCACCATGTCGATCCCACTATGGGTGATGGAAGGGATGGCAGAATATTTTTCATGGGGCGGCTGGAGTCCCGACGCCGAGATGTTTATGAGGGACCTCGTTTTGAACGACAAGGTTATTCCAATAGAGGAACTTGCTTATTATGGCGGCTGGATCATCTACAAAGAGGGACAGGCAATTTTCTGCTTTTTAAACGACGTTTATGGGCCTGAAAAAACACGAGAATTTATCTATCAGCTAAAAATGAGCGGGAATGTGGACAAGGCCTTCAAAAAAGTCACCGGCAAGACCGCCGTTGAGCTTAACGAGGAGTTTTCCATATACCTGAAAAAGAAGTTCTACCCCTCGGTGGAGGAGTTTGATCTGCCCGAATCCAGTCGAAAGATCGAACTGCCCCATGGTGAATCATTCCTGAATTTCGGCGTGCTATCGCCGGATGGAGGCAGGATCGCCCTGATTTCGGACATCTCAGGCTACACCGACATCTACATCGTTTCGGTTTTCGATGGGGAGATAGAGAGAAAACTGGTCTCCGGAGAAAAGTCACCTTCCTTTGAGAATCTGCACCTCGTTCGACCGGGGTTGGACTTTTCGGATGACGGAAAGTATCTGGTCTTTGTGGGGAACAGGGGTGGATATGACGCAATTTACATCTATAACGTCAACAACGGTAAAAAGGTGCGGGAAATCCGCCCGGAGGAGCTGATTGTTTACGAAATGACCGATTCCGGAGAGGTGGCCACCGGAAAACTGCCGATAGAGGCGGTCTATGAGCCATCTTTCTCCCCTGATGGGCAAAAAATCGTTTTCGTTGGCATCCAGAAGGCCATTTCTGACATTTACATGTATGACTTTAAGATTCAAAAACTTCACAGGCTTACGAACAATCTGTTTGACGAAAGGACACCGGTCTTCTCAAAGGAGGGCAGTGAAATCTATTTCCTATCTGACGCATGCGGGGAGTCATGGGACGGGCATTTCGGGAGCTATGCCATCTTTTCCTATTCGCTGACCACCGGGAAAGTCAAAAGGCTATCCCCCCATTACGGCAACATCAATTTCTTGACGCAGTTGAACGACTCTTTGCTGGGATTCATCGGACTTTACCGGGGGGCCAACAACGTCCTCGCCTTCAGCATCAGCAGCGGCGAAGTCTATCAGGTAACGAACTTCCCCACGGATATGAAACTTGTCTCATCGAGTTCGGACTTCTCGGAGCTGGGTCTTTCGCTCATGTGGGAAGGCCAATGGTCATATTTCGTGATTCCGACCCCTGAAAAAGGAATAAAACCCATAAACTATCCCGAAACTCCGCTCGAATTTGTGAAATTGGACAGGGGGGAGCATCTCAAAAGTCATTATAAGACCAAATTTTCGGTGGATTGGATACAGGGCAATCTGGTGTATGCAACCTCCCTGGGCTTTTCCGGCTGGATGACCATCGGGCTGTCCGATGAGCTCGGCAACCACAGGATATCTATCGCAACGGACAGGTATTCCGGCAACACCAATTTCTATTTCCAATATGCCAACCTGACCCACAGGACCGACCTCTATGCGTCGGTTTTCCATTACTGGTCATACGGATTCCTGGACTACTTTTCGGTTTTCAGAGAGAGAAACATCGGTGTATCCACGGGCCTGACCTATCCGTTCAGCAAATTCTCAAGGATAGACCTGGATGTAACTTTCAAACATCCGACACGATATGTTTACGAATACGACGAAAATCTGGGCATGTTTCTGCTTTCGGATATAAAATCTTACAATTCAGTGGAAATCACTGGCAGTTATGTCCTTGACCGCGCCCTTTACTCGTTCTGGGGGCCACTATCCGGTGATCGCGGGGCCATTGAGTTTCACACGGAGTTTTTGACACCTTTCAAATACTCGTATGCACTTTTTGACTACAGGAGATATTCCCGAACAATACCTCGATACTCCACAATGGCTTTCCGGTTCATGGGCGGGATGACTTACGGCGAGCAGGCGCCCAAATTCTGGCTCGGTGGATATAACACTTTGCGGGGATATTATCCCTATGAGTTCAGCGGCAACAACTTTGTTCTATTCAACGCCGAGTGGCGTGTCCCGTTCATCGATACGCTGAAAATAGCGTTCCCCATCCCTTTAACTTTCAGCGGGATCCGGGGGGTGTTATTCTTTGATGCCGGCGCAGTTGATCTCGATAAAGGCTTCAGGCCATTTGAGCGTCAGGCAGACGGTTATCTGGCTTTCAAGGACATAAAGGCAGATATAGGATACGGTTTCAGGATTTACATTGCGCCCGGAGTGGCATTAAGGTTTGATTTTGCAAAGAAATACAACATTGCCGAGTTGAAAGGCCAAACTATGTACTATTTCTCAATTGACTGGGATTATTAGCGTTTTCTTTCGGCCTTTTTCCTTGTCCATTCCATCAATTCCTCATAGCACATGGTGTTGATGATCGCATCGGGCGTGCTCCAGCCTCTGCGTGCGGTGCCAACGCCCAGAACCATCATCCAGAGCTGGCCGATGTTGTGTGTATCCGTGCCGATCGAGAGCTTCACACCTATTTCGTTGGCCTTCCTGACATTGACGTCCCTCAGGTCAAGCCGGTCGTAGTAGGCATTTATCTCAAGGGCCGTGCCGGTTTCGGCCGCCTTTTCGATAACCCTGTCGATGTCAACCTGATATCCTTCACGCTGGGAGATCAGTCTGCCGGTGGGATGACCGATGACATGGACATATGGGTTCTCCATCGCCCTGATGATCCGTTCGGTTGCGTCCTCGTCCTTCCGCCAGATGTGGATTGACGCCACCACGAAATCGAGTTCCTTGAGCACCTCATCCGGGTAATCCAGCGTTCCGTCTGGCAGGATATCAACTTCCGTGCCCGCAAGGAGTTTAACGCCGTCCAGTTTTCTGTTGAGCTCTTTTATCCTCTCGACTTTTTCCATTAACCTATCGATATCGAGGCCGTGAGCGTATTTCGCGCTCACAGAGTGGTCACAAACAGCTATGTATTCATAGCCCATCTCCTTCGCCTTCTCAGCAATCTCCTCAAGGGTGGCAGTGCCGTCGGAATACTTTGAATGGACGTGCAGGTCGCCCTTTATGTCCTTCATCTCCACGAGGTGCGGCAATTTACCGGCCATAGCAGCTTCGATCTCGCCCCAATCTTCCCGCAATTCCGGAGGCACCCAATCAAGTCCAACGGCCGCATAAACTTCCTCCTCTGTTCGGCCGGCAATCTTTTCGCTTCCTCGGAAAACGCCGTATTCGGAGATTTTGAGGCCTTTGGATTTAGCAATTGTCCTGAGGTGGACGTTGTGTTGTTTTGAGCCGGTGAAATACTGAAGTGCTGCGCCGTAACTCTCCTCAGGCACAACACGCAGGTCAACCTGATAGCGGTCGTGAAAGATTGCGGAGCCTTTCGTGTCGCCGGCCGCAAGGACGCGGGTGACGCCCGGCAGATGCACGAAATAGTCGATGATCTTACGCCCATCTTTGCCAGTAGTGAGGATATCGAGGTCACCGACCGTTTCCTTCATACGTCTGAAAGACCCGCATGCGGAGATGTGTTTGACTTCAGGCAACTTACCAACGAGCTCAATGATTTCGTTCACAAGCGGGAAAGCAAGCCCGATCGGGATCCTATCTCGCATCTTTTCGTAAAGTTCGAGGCCTTTCTTGATATTTTCTATCTTTTTCGGCCCCATTCCCGGCAGTTTGGCCAGACTGCCATCCTCAAGGACGCGCTTGAAGTCCTCGATCGTCCTGACACCCAATTTTTCGTAGGCAAGCCGGAGGGTTCTCGGTCCGATGCCCTGCACATCCAGCAGGGTCAACAGTTCCTGAGGCACCTGCGACATAACCTCTTCGTATTTGCTCATTCGGCCGGTATCAAGGTATTCCGCTATCTTTTTGGCTATCCTGTCACCGATTCCCGGAATGGCTTTCAGGGCCTTGATCCCGCCTCTACGGTAAACCTCCTCGATATCTTCGGGATAATCCTCAAGGACACGCGCTGCTTTCCTGTAAGCGATAACTTTGAACCTGTTTTCGTCAAGGAATTCAAGGGCATCGGCCATACGATCAAACATTTCCGAAAGTATCTTGTTCTTATTCATCTCCGTTCCCGTCACCTCCAGATTTAGCTTTAGCTATACTGTAATTGAATAGCTAATGGTAATGCGGACTGCAAATATGCGGTTTGCTTCGCTAACTCAAATCTCTCTCGGTAGCTCCGCATATTCGCCTGTTGTCCGAACAACAGCACCGAAACAAGCTGATGAGCGAAGACCGCCTAAAACTACCCTTTACTTGCCTCCTTTAAGCCTTTCTATTTTTAATTTTAATTCATCATATGTCCTGTTAACCAAAAGAGGTTGTATAAATATACTGGATGTAATCTCCTCCTGTCACATGTCACATCTTTTATTATCTGGGATCACGTTGCTTTAAAAAAATTAAAGCTTTAACATATCGACCTCAATGAAATATGTAGTTTTCTAAAGGTTTGCATAGATTCACCGACACGAAAAAGGAGCAAGGGGAATGGCAATCATAAAAGGGTTTAAAGGCGGTGTGCACCCTCCTTACATGAAAATCACCGCCGATAAACCGATAAAAGGAGTGGATGTCCCTGAAGTCCTTTATGTTCCCTTGAGCCAGCACGCGGGTGCCCCTGCCAAACCCCTCGTCAAAAGGGGGGATAAGGTTCTGGCGGGTCAGAAAATCGGCGAAATAGCGGGTTTTATTTCCGCCAATGTGCATGCCCCCACGTCTGGCAAGGTTAAGAATATCCTCGACCATCCCCATCCTGTAGCCGGCCGCAGCACTCCGGCGGTGATAATCGAGGCCGATGGCGAGGATAACTGGATCGAGCTCAAAGAGAGAGAAGACTACCTGAACACCGAGCCGAAGGAAATCGTGGAGATCGTCAAGGAGGCCGGGATCGTCGGCATGGGCGGTGCAGCTTTCCCGACACACGTCAAGCTTTCCCCACCACCGGATAAGCCCATCGAATTCGTGATCATAAACGGTGCAGAGTGTGAGCCTTTCCTTACAGCTGACGATCGACTGATGCGGGAATTTGCAGACGAAATAGCGGAAGGCTCCTACCTAATCCTGCGCGCTGTTGGCGCCCAAAAGGGATTCGTCGGCATAGAGAGCAACAAACCTGAGGCCATCGAGGCGATGCGAAAGGCGTTCAGCCAGTTCCCGCAGTTTGAAATCGTGGTTCTGCCGACGAAATACCCTCAGGGTTCGGAAAAGCACCTCATCAAGGCGATCACCGGGCGCGAGGTGCCGTCAGGCGGGCTGCCGATGGACGTCGGGGTCGTTGTGCAGAACGTCGGGACAGCGAGAGCCATCTATCAGGCTGTTAGATACGGGAAACCACTGGTCGAACGCGTCACAACGCTCACCGGCGACGCAGTAGCTGGTCCCGGTAACTACCTGGTAAGGATCGGAACCACATTCCGCTATCTCATCGAGAAAACCGGAGGATTCAAGAGCGATCCTGCCAAGGTGATAAACGGCGGCCCGATGATGGGCATCGCTCAGTACACCCTCGATGTGCCGGTTATAAAGGGCACATCCGGCATAATCGCATTCACCGAAAAGAGGGTGTTCCTTGCGGAAGAAGGCCCATGCATCAGGTGCGGGAAATGCATCGAGGTCTGTCCGATGTTCCTCATGCCCACCACAATGGCAAAGCTGATCAAGGCAGGCAGGTTTGATGATGCCCGTAAAATCGGGCTTTTCGACTGCATAGAATGCGGCTCGTGCTCTTTCGTTTGCCCCGCCAACATCCCTCTTGTCCAGTATTTCAAATACGGCAAGGCTGAGTTAAGGTTGAGGAAATGAGGAGGAATTTCCATGCCTAAAAAACAGGAAGAGAGAAAACTTTTGATAATCACGCCGTCCCCCCACATCAAAAGCAGGGCGGACACCCGCAAAGTCATGTGGACGACGGCGCTTTCGCTGTTACCGCCTGTGGTTGCTGGGGTCTATTTCTTCGGATTTCACGCGCTCCTTTTGATAATTGTCTGTGTAGTCTCCGCTGTTGCGAGCGAGTGGTTGTTTCTTAAGGCACGGAACAAGGACACCTCGGCTGCGTTTGATGGGAGCGCTGTGATCACCGGAATCCTTCTCGCACTTGTCCTTCCGCCAAAACTTCCGCTCTGGATGGGAGCGGTCGGAGCGGCTTTCGGCATCATTTTCGGCAAACAGGTTTTTGGAGGACTCGGCTACAATATCTTCAACCCGGCACTTATCGGCAGGGCATTCCTGATGGCCGCTTTCCCGGTGGCGCTCACGACGTGGGTTAAGCCGTTCTACTGGAGATTTCCCCCCGACGCCATAACGACGGCCACACCGCTGGCACTTGCGAAGTTCAGCCATCAGATGACGCCTTACCTCAAGCTTTTCTGGGGCAACGTGGGCGGCTCTATAGGCGAGACATCGGCTTTCGCCATCCTGATCGGCGGCGGCTTTCTGATCGCACGAAAGATTATCGATTGGACACTTACAGCCTCGTATGTGGGAACGGTATTCGTGCTTGGCGGAATCCTCTGGCTCATAAACCCTCAGAAATATCCTGATCCCCTGTTTCATGTGCTTGCCGGTGGGTTGTTGCTCGGTGCTTTCTACATGATCACGGACCTTGTGACCTCGCCGCTGACCCGTAAGGGACGCATCGCTTACGGCATTCTGGCGGGCATCCTTGTGATAATCATCAGGTTGTGGGGCGGCTACCCGGAAGGCGTAATGTTTTCCATCCTTATTGCGAATGCTTTCAGACCGTGGATTGACAGGATTTTCGTGCCCAGAAGGTTTGGGACAGGGAGACGCCCTGGAGGGAAACGATGAAAGTCGAAGTCAAAATGGTAGTTGTGCTCACCGCCATCGCTCTGATTTCAGGCGGTGTGTTAGGAGTTGTTTACACAAAAACAAAACCGAAAATACAGCGTAACCTCGAACTTGCCAAAGAGAATGCCCTCAAAAAGGTCGTCGCTAACGTCCATTCATACGAGACGAAGGACCTTGACCGCTATACCACGGTTTTCATAGCAAAGGATGAGGCTGGACATGTGGTCGGATATGGAGTCCTGATTCAGGGGTCCGGCTTTCAGGGGGCGATAAAACTCATGGCCGGTTTCGATACCACGGGCACGAAACTCACCGGACTCGAAATCATCGAAAACGTGGAAACCCCGGGACTCGGCAACAGGATCACCGAAGACTGGTTCAAGAAACAGTTTCAGGGTCGTATCCCCCCGATAAACGTTGTCAAGGGTAGGAAACCGGAGAACGAGCATGAGATTCAAGCCATCACAGGCGCAACGATATCCTCAAGATCCGTCGTCAGGATTGTCAATCTGGCTCAAACCAAGCTTGCCAGCGTTATCGGCGCCGCACCTTCACCTGAGCCGAAGGAGCAGGAACCGGTTGACACCTCATCCGTCAGCAAAACGCCCGCCCATGAGGAAGCCGAACCGCTTGCTCAACGGACAGGCAAAAACCGTGTCCGCCGTCCCGAAAAGGTGCAGGCCGAACAGCCCGATACTATCTGCTTGAAATACATGTCGAAATTCGTTCAGAAGATATTGAAATGCAAACGGATTCCCATGCCCGACAGCCTTGATGTGTTCGTCGCCTATGGGCCAAACGGCAGGGAGATGGTCGGCTCAATGGTTGAAGGAACCGGCTTCATGGATCGGATAAAGCTCCTCGTCGTTATGGAAAAGCCTGATTTTCGAGTTGTAGGCATCGACATTCTCCAGATGGCTGAAGGTGAGGCGTTCGGCAAGGGTCAGGATTCCGCGTTCTGGAGCCAGTTCATCGGTCACCCGCTTCCCGTTCAACTGAAAGGCGAATCCGAGACCGGTGACATAGATGCCATTTCCGGAGCGACAGAGACGTCCAGAACGGTTATTGCTCTTGTCAACATGGCGAAAGTGAGGGCCGAGAAGGCCCTTACCACGCTCAAAAGCTGATGGAGGGATGAGATGAAAAAGGCATTTGTCAACGGACTTGTTAAGGAAAACCCGGTGCTGGTGGCCCTGTTAGGGCTGTGTTCCGTGTTGGCGGTCAGCAACACCGCCATAAACAGCCTCTTCATGGCAGGGTCGGTGACTTTCGTGCTGGTTTTCTCCTCGTTCATCATCTCCATTATTAGAAAACTCATACCCGATCAGGTTAGAATCCCGTCGTTCATCGTGGTCATCGCCACATTCGTCACCATTGCTGACCTGTTTCTCAAGGCATACTTCCCTGAGATTTCCAAAAACCTCGGCCCATTTGTCCCGCTTATCGTGGTGAACTGCATCATCCTTGCCCGTCAGGAGGCCTTCGCATCCAAAAATCCCGTCCACTATGCCGTCGCAGATGCTCTGGGCATGTCTATCGGCTATGCATGGGTGATCATCGTGTTAGGTATTGTGCGTGAACTGCTTGGTTTCGGAACGGTTTTCGGACACAGGGTGCTCGGCAGTTGGTTCCATCCATTCGTGGTGATGCTTCTCCCTCCAGGTGCTTTCATCACACTGGGTGTTATGGTCGGCATAATGAGATGGCTTCAGGCCAAAACAGCTAAGAGCTGAGGAGGGCGAACATGAATAACCTTTTGATGATCCTTATCGCCACAATTCTGGTGAACAACTTTGTGTTCAGCTATTTCCTCGGTATATGCCCGTTTCTGGGCGTATCGGGCAAAGCGAGTTCGGCCATTGGGATGGGGTTCGCCGCAACCTTCGTCATGACGATGACCGCATTCGTGACGTGGCTGATAAACCATTACATCTTGATCCCTTACAACCTGAAGTTCCTTGAGACCGTGTCCTTCATTCTGGTGATAGCAAGCCTCGTCCAGTTTGTTGAGATGTTTCTGAAAAAGACCATTCCGGATCTTTACAAGGCATTGGGCATATTCCTGCCGCTTATCACCACGAACTGCATTGTGCTCGGACTGGCGCTTTTGGGTTCCATGAGGAACTACAACCTTCTGGAAAATGTGATTTTCGGTCTCGGTGCCGGACTCGGTTTCACGCTTGCACTCACGATAATGGCCGGAATACGTGAAGAGATCGAGCACGCTGATGTCCCCGAACCCC
>Ga0256842_1003369_pt1 | contig 10696 bp, 17 predicted proteins | sample 4559240metaG_FD_185973 | JGI IMG/M metagenome (GOLD analysis project Ga0256842, IMG submission 185973) | Hydrothermal vent microbial communities from Guaymas Basin, Mexico - 4559-240 | ecosystem: Environmental > Aquatic > Marine > Hydrothermal vents | place: Mexico: Guaymas Basin | collected...
CCATTTAATTTTCATCTTCATAATTTTGAAATATTTATCTGTCCAAGAGATTCCTTGATTTTTAAATTCAAAACTCTGTTTAATGTAATGAGATTTTTTAAATTTAGGAAATCCTTTATTCCCACCTTCACGTTTTGAGTCGAAAAATTCTTTTAGAGTTTTGTCTAAATTTTTAGCACTTTGTTGCAGAACACCAGAATTTAATTTATAATTTCTGATTATTAGTTTAGTTTTTATATATTTTTCGATTGATTTTTGAGGAGTGAAACCTTTTTTGTACTTAAGATCTTTAATTTTTAAATTCAGTGCATAATTCCAAACTTGATTTGAGAGAAAAAATACTTTATCTAAGTGTTTTTCTTGAGTTTTATTTGGATATATTCTGTATTTATAATTAATTATCATACAAAGATTTTATCAAATTTTTGTTTATTAGTCAAGAAATTCATCACCGCCCTAAAGGACGATGCTTTCTTTCTTGAAAAGAGAGGTAAAGAAAAAATTTTAAGTTGATAGATGAATATCAGAGAAATAGACCTAATTTATATATTTCTTTAGATGGTGAAACATTTTTAGTTTTAATTAGTTAATTTTAAAAAGTTTTTTGAGAGATGTTTTCTTTTAATATCTTCTTTTATACTAATTTCAGTATTTATTTTAGCATTTAATATTTCATGTGTTATAGGAGTATTTAAACCTATTTTATGTCTTATTGATTCTGAGTAAAATACTCTGTATAGATTATATCTATTTTGTAATCTTTGTTTTATATCTTTTGAGTAATAAAATAGATGATATTCTATAGCATGATCACCCAAATCTGTTATATATAATTCAAACTTTCTATCAAACAAAATAGTTATACCTGTCTTATGTGTTTCTGTTTTAATAAAAGCTTCTTCACACATACTCTCTACTTTTTCATAAGTCATTTCCTTACCATCAGTGCCTATATAACCTATTTTAAATATCAATTTCTCTCTTAATCCTTTAGCTGAGGACATTTTACTTAAATTATTAATTGTTGATTTTCTAATCTCATTATTAGGCTTTATTACTTTATGGTGATTAACATAATTTCTTATGGTTGTGTTAAATATACCTATCTTATCTACGATACCATAAATACCTAATTCTTCTATTTCTATGATCTGTTCTTCTTGAAACATATTTGTAAAAATTATGACTAATCCTGAAAATAGATCAGGAAACCATATATTACTTGTTAAACCTAATAATAGACCTGTTACACCTAATATTGTACCTGCCTCAAATACTTCACTTAAACCACTTATATCTACAACAAGAATGAATGTTATAATTATAGTCATTAATAAAGTTAGTAGCTTTAATCCTCTTTTTGTTCCATTTTTCTTTTTGCTAATTACTTTTATGTCTATAATGTGTTTAATTACATTAAATGTTATAGTTGACATTAATAGTATAAAACTAAGTTTTATTAATTTTACTATAATAATATAATTATCATCTTCATGTGAAATGTCTTTTGAAAAAATTATATCTTTCACAACAAAGAATAAAAACATCCATAACATTGTTGATCTCAGAATCAATATTATTTCTTTTGTATTCTCCGTTTTGTTTGTAATGTATTTTTCTAGTAAATAAGGAATTATTATAAATGCTAATAAAAATATAACACCCCATTCATTTATAATATTTTGATAAATGATTTCTAATACTTTATTTTCAAAGATATAAGACATATTTATTTCCTAATTAACTTTTCTTTAATATTAAAGAAAATTATTAAAGCTAATCCATTGAAAAATATACTTAATAAGATCACACCAATTACTATAGACTCAAACATTTCTTTATACATAAAATCAGCAGGTAATGCATGAACCATTATTATAGATAAAGCTCCTTTCATACCTGCCATTGTTAATATAAACCACCCTGAGAAGTTTATATGGTCTATATGTTTTGTTTGAGAACCTATTACCCAAAATTTTGCCATAGAAACACCTCTTATTAGTGTTGTTGAAATAAATATGATTAATATCTCTCTCCAATAAAGAATTAAATTCTCAATATTTATTAATTCTGCAAGAGATACAAATATAGCTACAGATGCAAAATAACCATATTCTGAGACTATATGTTGAATAGAAGACATTCTTTCTTTTGTTGAAGCTGCATCTTTTAAATATTTTGATAGAAATTTAGGATTTTCTTCTATTCTTGCAAGCTTAGCTTCTTTATTTAATGTTTTTTCTATTTCAGAATCTACTAATGCTTTCAGTAAAATTATTGCAGCTAAAATAGATGCTATCCCTGCTAAATGTAAAGCTTCTGCTCCTAAAAAAGATATATATGCACTTAATATTATTATTAATGTTTCTGAACGAGAATCTTTAAATTGTTTCATTATAAGAAAACCTATATACCCTGTTATTAATCCAAGTAAGATAGAACCTATAAATACTTTTGCGAAGATTAAAGGTAAAGATAAAAAATCAAAAGAACCTGTTAGAATCCAAGGAATTCCTACAAAGTAAAAAGCAATCATTGCTGTAGCATCATTACCTAAACTTTCTCCTTCAAATAATATTTTTACATTATGTGGTATGCCCTTGAATTGAGAAAGAACTCCTTGTACACTAATAGCATCAGTTGCCATTACAATTGAGAATAACGCAACATACATCCCTATTGTAAGTCCATTTAATAAGTTAAAATGATATAAACTTACTCCAACTATAATAGAAAATGTAACTGATACTATAGATAGATAAAGAATAGAGTATTTAAATTTATTTAGATCAGCCCATTTTAGATGTAAAATATCACCCATAAATATTAATGGGATTAAAAACAATATGTTTTCATCAAAATTTGTTTTAAAACTTTCAGGAAGAATATGTGGAAAGTTTTGATATACAAGATATGATAAAGATATAAAAGAATAAGGTAAAGGTATTTTTACTTTTTCTTGTAGAAGTTTGGATATTAATATTATTGAAGCTATTACTATTAAAGCTATAGGTAGTTCTGCATGATGCATTCTGGATCCTTTTTTTATATTTAAAATATTAACAAAGAACAGCTTAATAATCGCTTATAATCTTTATATAAATAATATTAATGATTTTTTTTAAGTAAAAAAAAATATATTTCTTTATTTAGTTGAAATTAAATTAATATTTAGCTAAAATATTAATAAAAAGGATATCTTTTGAACGAAAAGTTATTAGCATGGGTGGAAAATCTAACTGGGAAGAAAATATTAACTCTGGTTAATTCTGAAGGTAGTTTTGTTGTTGATATAAGTGATGAAAATGTTTATGGTTATGATGAAAACTCAAAAGATTTAATTGTTTCAAAAATAAGTAGCACTATACATCAATCTGAAGGAAGTGTTATCATTAGACATTTTATTTCAGATAAAGAGATTCATTTATATGGGTTTATTATAGAAGATCAAAAAGTTATAGCTTTACCTGCAGATATATTTGAAGATGCTTATGGGGAAACTACAGATAGTGTTATTTTTAAATCTGTTAATAAAAAATGGTTAATTTAATTGTTTTTTTCTATTTAATTCTTATATAACATATTTATTAATTTATATAAAGGTAGTTAAAATGGACACAATAATCACAATCGTTTTAATCATATTTGGAATTCCTTTCGTTTATGGTTTTTTACGAGAATTAACGTATAGGAGTTTAGGGCAAACTTCTAAAGAAAAACCTATGTTCGGCGTTGTTTCAACTTCTAAAAAAGAAGATCCCTCTTTTTATATTGAAGAAGAAATTTATTATGATAACGATGGAAATGTTTCTTTTGTTGAAGAAACTGTTGTTTATCCTAACAAAATAGATAAAAAGAATCAATCTGCTAAAAAAGATAATAATAGTAAAGCTAAGAAGAAATCTTCTAAGATTGATTATCACCCTATTTCTTTTACTTCTGGTTATGATAGAAATAAAGCAAATAAAGCTCCTGAAGTAAAAAAGAGAGCTTAATCTATTTTGGATTAATATTATGAGAGGTTTTATATGATCGTAGAAAGTTTTAAAGATATAGATTTTATTAGTGATGTGTTTGATTTGAAGAGTTTAGAAAATGAAGATGTACTTTTAGTGTCAAATTTTTCAGGGAGTGAAAAAGAAATTGAAGTTTTAACAAAAGCTAAAATTGATGATGAAGAATTAAAGGAATTTATGTTAAATTTTTTTAAATTATCTCATTTATTAGAGGATGAGCCTGGCCTATTTAGAGGTAGACTTAAGAAAATAACTAATTCATCAATAAAAGTTTCTTTTATTTATAATAAAAAGAGTATTTCCTGTTTAATTTATAAATCATCTAATTTAGAAATAATTTCGTCTAATGTTAATAGCTTAGATAAGTTTAGGCATTTTTCAGAAAAACTTTATTCTTGTTTAAAAATATTTGTTGAAAATAGGATTACACCTGAAGAAAAACTTGTTTTCTCTAAGTTTTTTCTTCAAATGATAGAAGTTTTTAATCGTAAAAATTCTGATAAAAAATTTATTTATAAAAACTTTAATTTAACATCTAAAGATACGTTCCCTACTGTAGAGAAAGTAAACTATTTAGCTAATTTAATTGAAAGTCTTTATAATTCTAAAAATGGAGAATTTCTAAATGAAAAAGAATACCTATTAGAACATTTTAAAGATATTGATATTATTTTAAATAATGTATTATGGAGAGAGATTTTATCTATTGATATTTAATATCCATGACAGCTTCCTTTTGTTATAATTCCTTAAAAAGGAGCTTTTATGTTGAAATTAATATTATTAACATTACTTGTTTTAGTTATCTCTGGTTGTAATGGTGATTATATTGCTTATAAATTAACTGAGGATGATAGAGATAAAATAAAAGAACTTGAAAATAGAGATCTTGTTGTTTACTATGAAGATTCAGATACACCTTATATTGAATATTTAGGAACTTTCCAGTTGTATGGTGTTGATTCACCTAATAGAGAAAATTCTAATGAATTGTTAGATAAAATAAATATGTGTACGCCTGGTGACTATAGTACTATCCCAAGTATGGGAGAAGACTCATATAAATTCATGATTAAAGAATTTCCAGAAAATATTAAGTATACTTTAGAAACTATAAAATTAGAAGATTCTTTTAAAAAATATGCTATCTTAAAAAAAGATGATTTAGATGCTAATTCCTATTTAATAGAGAATGGTTATGCTGTCCCATCAAGCATTGATTTTTATCAAAAAGAAGTCTCTTTTGCTAAAGAGAACAAATTGGGTTTATGGGGAACTAATTTTAAAGTAATGAGTTGTTTAGAAGAAAAAAATAAAAAAGGAGTTTAAAATGGAAGTAACAGACGAAAGATTAAGAGAAATCGTTAAGAAATTAATTAATGAAAATGGTGAATCTGGTGCTAATGCATATGTTGCATCAAGTGATTGGGATCAGTCTATAAAAGATAGAGCTATTAAAATAATTAATGGAGATCCTCAAGAGGAGGTTGTAATGGCTGAACATGGAGATATTTCAGATAGTAATGGTTTTTAAAAATATGTTAAAGTCTTTATTTTGTTAAGATATTTATCTATTTTGATTTTTTGTAATATATTATCAGCTAATATAATATATTTAGATGAAAATCTTTTACCTATAATTTCAAAAAACAAAGATATTCCTAATGAATTAAAATTAAATATAATAGAACATTTTAATGGAAATTTGGAAAAAAGTGTGAAGAATTCTTATTGGAATAATTATGATTTAGACTTAAATATTTTTTTGATTAAATATTTAACTAAAGATAATGGTTATTCTAAATATGTTTGTGCTTATTTGAAAACTGTATTAGAAAAAAAAGATGTTTCAATTCATATAAATATATATAATGAGTTAAAACCATCTCTTTTATTAAATGAGATTGATTGTGAAGAAACCCCGCCCTAAAGGACGATGCTTTCTTTCTTGAAAAGAGAGGTAAAATTAAATAGTTTTATAATCAATTGGCAGTCCGTTAGAACCTTTCTCTATAGAAATCTCTCCGTTTTCTTTATATTTAAATTTATTATGTCTAAGAATGACTTTTTTTACTTTCTCATTATCAATATATGATTCAAATTCATTTAGAATGTCTTCATTAAACATTTTTTTATAGCAGCCTATAATAATATCTATTTCTTTGTAGGAAGCTCCTATTTGTGCTTCATCGGTATCTTCTGTAGAAACTTTTAGTCCATCACTTGGATTTTGTTCTATAATATCTTTTCTTATACCAAGCTCTTCTGCGAAAATAGGCATTTCAAAACCTTTACCTACACCTTTTATCGGAGAATAATCAACTTGTCCATCTCCACCAAGAGTATAGAAAAATATTGCGTGATCTTCACTCCAGTTTCCTGTACCAAGAACCATACCATTTGTATTTTTAGCAAGAGCATAAAGAGTTATCATTCTTAGTCTACTTTTTATATTTGCTTGTTCAATACTTCTATCAAAATTATTTGTATCAAAACCAGCTTTAGCTGCTACTCTATCTGTTGTACTTACAACATAAGAAACCATCTCGTGAGCTGTTTTGTTTACTTCATAAAAATCTTCTTCCCATGAAGAAATTTCATCAAAAGCATCACAGTATGTTTCACCAACCCATCTTGCTTGTTCTTTATGTGAATTTGTTGAGCTTAGAGGAATAGATATTCCTATTAGTTTTATATTAAGCTTTTTACATACTCTTGATGCAATAGCAGCAACTACAGCAGAATCGAGTCCACCTGAAACACCAAGAACAAGGCTATCAAGCCCGGCTTTTTTTGTATAATCAAATAGATCATTTTCTATTTTTTCAATGGAGTTTTTTACTTTTCTTTTTGAAGGGGTTATTTTAGAACCTATTTGTGATACAAATTGTTCAAACGTTTTATTTCTTTTCATTTTTTCTCCTGTAGTAATAGTATATAATTCAATGGAATTATTCTCTACACTTATTTTTTAAGATACGGTATTTTATCATAATAATATTAATTTAATATAAAAGCTTATCTTTCTTATATATGATATACTTTTAAAAAAGGGGTTTTGTTTGAAAAATTTTATACTAATAATATCTATATTATTTATTTCTGGTTGTGATTATACTGAAAAGAACACTAAAACTACTAATTTAAATACTGACAATGGACTAAAAGTTAAAATAGAAAGAGGAAATGAAACAGAAATAGATGTAGCTGGTAAAACAGTAAAAGCTAACAAACAATATTCTGTTGAATCAGATGGAACTGTTGCTGGAACAAATTTTGATTTTGATTTTGGTTTAGATTCTAATTTATTAAACAGTCCGACAGCTCAGAAAATTATGGGTAAGATAAAAGACACATCTTCTCTTGTAAAAGAAGAGGGAAATCGTTTATCTAAAATTGTTGTAGATAAAGTTGGTCCACACATAAAAAGTACAACTAAAATTATAGAGGATAAAATAAGAGAGCTGTAAGCTCTATTCTATCTCTTAAGAGATAGGTTTCCGGTACCATCAAGAGCAAAACTCTGTTCTATTCTTGGACCGAGTTGTAAATGAGATAAATCCAGCTTATTTATATTAGAAACAGTATTTATCATTTTTAAGACAGTATTATAATCTTCTTGAGTTAATAACACTTCTCCACATTTAGGACATTTCTTATTTATGTTTTCTTCATAATCTTCTACTTTTATTGTAGGATCAATAAAATCACAATCTTTGTTATCACACTGTAAACCGGATATGTTTAATTCTAAATTATTCATAATCTAATTTACCGTTGAAATTATTTCATTTATAAGAGATGAAACTAAATCTCTATCATCATTTTTCCAAGCATTAAATAATCTTTCATTAAATTCTTCAACTACTTTAAAAATAAGTCCTTCTTGTTTTTTAGAGCCTCTTGCCATTTCTTTTAGCAATTGCTTACCACCAGACATCTGTAGATCACCGTAGAGCTTAAAAGATCTTACTTGGCATCCATTACCTCTATCTTCTATATTAACAGGTGTAAGATGTAAGTATATACCTCTACGAGATCTAAAATCTCCTTTAGTATACGTAACTGAGATTGAAAGGTAATCATTACCTTCTATTTTGTTTAACTTTTCCATAATTTATCCTTTTAAAAAAATACTCAAAAGAGTTAGATATGTTATATAATCATTTCTTTTAAAGAAAGAGGGTTATTTAAAATTTATTTTTTTAAATATATTTTATAATTTATCTTCATTTAGTACATAATATGTATTATAGTCACCTTCTTTTAGAAAAAATGCACCTTTTTTCTTTTTCTTTATATTTAACGTATGGAATACCATCTAATTGTTTTATTGTAAGTTGAGCATCTTTAGGTATATATTTCATTATCTTTTTTATAATTTTCTTTATTTATTGATACTGTTACTTTATCAAACATATGTGCTATACGATTAGGTTTATCTATATTTGTATGTACATGTATTGTTTAATGGTTTTATATACTTAAAAAGTTGTTTATAAAAAGTCCTTTATTGTTTTTGAATGGATAAATAGAGGTTCTCCTCCTTAAATAGGAATTTTATTTTTTGATCTTTTTTGTATTTTGTGAATTGGTTATACAAAAATCACAGGAGAATGGATAACCAAAATCTGTGATTATTGAAAAATTAGATATATTTGACATCTCTATTTTTCATTATTTGTATGTTTTTTTCATAAGATTCGTCTTTTATACCTTTTACAGCATCTTTAACTATGTTTATGTTTTTTCTATTTGTATTGCTATATCCCATTGCATTCATATATACACAATAGTTTTCAGCAACACCAACAACAGTAAATATTGTTTCTGGAGAAGAATTTTCTTTAACCCATTTTTCATATTGAGAATTACCTTCCCACACACTAAATACGTCTTTAACAAAAATAAATTCATCATTTACAGAAAAGTTTTTTGGTTTGTCAAAAACACCTTCTTCAACAACTCTTTTAATCTCTCTATTTCTTGGTTTTATACCAAAAAAATCCCAACCTTTTGTGTTAAATTCACAATGAAGAGGAAAGATTTTTGCTTCTTCAGATTTTTCGTAATCTTCTTTTATATGAGTATCCATTGTATATACAATGGCATCATATTTAGGATCATCTATTTCTTTTTGAATATTAGAGACCACTGTCTCTGCTTCTGGCACATATAGTGCACCTTCTGGGCTTACAAAATCATATTGATAGTCTACGACTACAAGTATATTCTTATACATATTAGTTCTCCTTACATAAATTTATTTATTCAATAGAATAATTTTATTTATGTTACTTGATTTCGTAGCTTTTTAGGACATTCACGTTTTGGTCACATTTATTTTATTTTTACAAGTTCTTTAGAAAGAAATCTTTCATTTATTCCATTTATTTTAACAATAATTAAGAGGTTCTCTTTTTTTGATAAAATCTTTTTGATTCTACCTTTTTCACCAGACTCTATAATCATAACTTTATCTCCTGGGAAAAATATCTTTTTAAAAAGTATATGTTTTAATGATTTTAAAAACATCTTTTATCCTTTTTTATTTAGATGATAATCTAAAGTTAAGGTTTTAGGATATTTCTCTTTTATAAAAGAGATTAGACAACCTGGAACGTGATCTTCCCATTCATTACTACCATTAGAAATGGATTTTCTTATTTCTGTTCCTGACATAAAAGGTGTAGTATATCTGTTAAGAGTAATAAGCTCTATTTTATCACTATCAAGATTTATAGCATCTTTAAACCATTCTCCATCTGTTTTGGAACCAGCATAGTATCTTGTTGGTGTTGGATTCCCAGAAGCTTTTATCCTTGAAAGACAATATTCTTGCCATTCTTTAGGATGAGCAGCACCTATATCTTTAAGATATACGAATCTAATTTTTTTTGTTTGACCAAAGACTGTAATAAACATATCTTTTCTTTCTTCAGGAGTGAAAGGATTTTGAGAAGTTCTTTCTATTTGAGTAGAACCAATTCCAATTATTATGAGATCATTATCTCTTAGCATTTCTGAGTTTAAATAAAAGTGACCTTTAGTAAAAGGTTGTGTGCGTTCTGCACTAAAAGCTATTTGTTTCATTTTTTTTCCTTGTATTTACTTCTGAATTCAATGGAATCCTTATGTAAATCTTTTTTTTTTATAAATTATTATACACTATATTTGCTTAATTTATTCTTTTTTAAATTTAAACATAAAAGTTATAAACAATTCAAAAGAGAGTTGTTTTTATTTATTGAAAGAATCTGTAGTTTCTTTATTAGTAGAAAAAGTTATTGGTGTAGCAGAAGAAGATCTATAACTTGTTAAAGAGAGAGTTAAGGCTACAGTTGTAGCAACAATTAATTTTATGTTTAAATTAATCATTTGAATTTTCTTTAAAAAAAATAAATATGTTATAAGGATTATTTAAGATATTAGCATATATAATCTTTTTTAATAAAGGTTTTTATTATTTATTGGAATTTAAGTATAAGTTATATTTTTCTTTTAGAAAAGAATGGTCTTTTATATTTTAATAAAATAGATCTTTTTTATCAGATTTTAAGTATTGGTAGTTTATTAATAGGTTTTTTCCCTTATTTCTTGTTGATAAGTATATTTTTTGATAATGATTTTAGTAGATTTAACGAAGGAAAAAGATTTCCTTTATTAAAATTTAAGCAAGT
>Ga0256842_1003370_pt1 | contig 10695 bp, 14 predicted proteins | sample 4559240metaG_FD_185973 | JGI IMG/M metagenome (GOLD analysis project Ga0256842, IMG submission 185973) | Hydrothermal vent microbial communities from Guaymas Basin, Mexico - 4559-240 | ecosystem: Environmental > Aquatic > Marine > Hydrothermal vents | place: Mexico: Guaymas Basin | collected...
CTGTGATGAATATGAGCATATATGGCGAAAAGATTTAAAGATTAGAGTGTTGTTTCGTTAACTTTTTAAAACCGATTCAAAAGGAGCCGAATATGCAATGTCCAGTATGTGGTGAGAGTTTTTGTTCAAAACATTTCGACAAATGGTGGAATAAAGATAAGTTTGATTGGTATAATGCATCATACTTGGCTCAATATTGTTCAGAGCATTTTGATAAATGGTGGGATGAGACTAAGTATAACTGGAGAGATGATTCGTGGGCATTAGCTGAATATTGTCATGATTATTTTGACAAATGGTGGAATGAAGATAAGTTCAATTGGTATCAGTCACCAACACTTGCTGTGCATTGTTCAACACATTTTCGTAAATGGTGGAATCCAGACAAATTCCATTGGCAGGATGCGTGGACATTAGCACAATATTGTGCAGAACATTTCGATATGTGGTGGGACAAAAACAGATTTATTTGGACATGGAATTCATGGGCTTTGGCAAGGTTTTGTTCGAATCATTTCGATGAATGGTGGGACGAAGACAAATTTGATTGGGACGACGCATCTAGTTATCTTTGTATATACTGTTCAAAGTACTTTGATAAATGGTGGAATCCTAATAGGTTTAATCCTGGACATTTAATGTATCTCGAAAAATATTGTGCTGAGCATAAGGATAAATGGTTAGGACTGAAGCTCTACTATGATTTATCAACATAAAATCGAGCATATGGAAATTGTGACACAGCCCTATAGCCTATTATATTCAATCACCATGAACATCTCCATATGCTCGGTTATTCAATGGAGAGGTCGATTTTAAGGTATCAACATCAACAAAAGGAGTTAACTGTTATGTTTAAACTCGTATTACCTTCAGCAACCTTAAAATATGTAACACCGTTATACTTAATAGAAGATTCAGGTCGTATATGTTGGAGATCTGAAGATAAGAAAACTGATGATAGTCAATTTGATTTCGTAAAACGTATTGTTAAACTGGGACATGAATCTGTATTAGAACATAGTCTAATAACTGTTGAACTGAATACTGATAGAGGAGTTTCTCATGAACTTGTTAGACATAGAATAGCTAGCTATTCACAAGAATCAACTAGATATGTGAATTATAATAACAGAGAGCTTGAATATATTGTGCCTATTGAGTTCAAGACACTAATTAAAAACATTAGCTTAATTAACAGCTTGTTACAAACGGAACCTCTTCAGTACATTACTGACGTAATTTCTTGTACCAAGGCTGAAGCATCATTTTTGACGGCATTATATGCGTGCTCAAAACAGTATAAGGATATGGTAAGTGGTGGTACTAAACCACAATTAGCAAGACAAGTACTACCACATGCTTTAAGAACAACCATAGTTGTATCTGCTAACTTTAGAGAATGGAGACATATGTTCAAATTGAGGTTAACCAATAAAAGAGCACATCCACATATACGTGCATTATTTAAGCTTATATACGATGAATTGTGTATAAATATGGATAAAAAGGTTATTGACGTATTATTTGGCGATATTGTGAACAATCAAATAAGTCTAAAGGAGTTGTGTTATGATTATAAATAATAAAGAAGATTTGATAGACATTGTTAGGCAAACACCAGAAATCTGTTTAGCTGATCCATCGATTATAGACACCTTAAACCTGGACTATAAATTTTTTAGTGATATGTTACCATCACATCGTAACAGAGTATCTGTGAGTATCGTCTTAAGCAGGTTCTATGCAGACGAAATTGTTAACTGGTTTGATCGATCTTTAATTCCATACATTTCAGCTACAGTACTATTTTTCACAAAATATTGCAGAAAATATTTTGACATATGGAAACCACATAAAAGTATTCAATTTGATGGATATACGCTTATTCAATGTGCCAAATATTTACCAGATCGATTTGATGAATGGTGGCCATGTGTTGCACCTTATTCTATAGTCACTGTGAAAACAATAGCCAGGTTAATTGATTTGCTTCCTGACAAGGCAACTCATATAGTGGAAAAGTTTGCTAATCATAAGTTTATATATCCGTTTTTGTCATCGATAACACCTAAACAGTTAGAACAGATACAGTTGTTAACTGGTTTAATCAAAACCAAAGCTTAACCTTAAAAAAGGAGTTGTGATATGAATTTTTCTATGCAGTATGATAACAAATATTTTGTACGTTATTTAGATAAACCTGCTATTTGCCATCCAGAAGTTGTGTCAATATCATTAACCGATAAGTGTAACTTGTACTGCCCTTATTGCTATGCTAATGCATCGGCCAATAACGATGCTTATCTATCTTTGAATACTATTGATCACATATTCACTACGTTCTTTAAACAGTTTCCATATCAAGTTGTACTCGGAGGTGGTGAACCTTGCTATAATCCTGAATTGATAGATATCGTTAAGTATTTTAAACAGCATAATTGTGCAGTATCTATTACAACAAATGGCACTACACTGCTAAAGACACCTGAGCTTCTTGATCTGTGCGATGGAATTTCAATAAGTCTTCACGATAATATTAGGCTAATTAGGAATAGTATGAGCATGCTTAAATCATTTAAAGGTCAAAAGAGCGTACAGACATTTAATGTTGATAAATTAAAAGATGCTGACAGCACTTATCCATGGTTAGATTATGTCGTATTGCTCAAATACAGATCTTGTGGTAGAGGACGATATTATAATTATATGCAACAATTAGATCGTAAGCTTCTGAATCAATTTCAACATCCATTGCTAGTATCTAATGACTTTTTACGCACAGAGCATTATCAAGTATCATTTGTTCATATTCATACAGATGGATCAATAGCACCAACTTCATTCGAACAAGGAGAACCTATAGATAAATACGACGATGTGTTATCGTTTATGAATGCTAAATCTGTTATCGTAACAGACGGTCTGTTTTTTCACAACTTTATTCAATGCAATCATTCCACTTATTTAAGTACAGCATATTCTAATATTCTACCATCAACAGCATATTATGAAGTATTGGATAGATATCCTGAAATAGATCCTGAACGGCTAAAAGCTGTTGTACCTGAGAATACAGATGCTGGTGACACAGATTGGGACGCTCCAGCTGACGAATGTAAAAAACAATTTCTATATGACGATATGCACTTATTATGGTCAGAGGAATGGATGGACGATACCTATCATGTCATATATTCAAATGTTGGACTGAACATAGCCGCTGAACTTCTAAATGACGACGATATTGAGTTTGTTGAACTTAGCGATATCGAAGTTTAAAAAAAATTATAAAGGACTAGCGATTAGTGCTAGTCCTGATTAATGAACATATGTTGCATCATTAAAAGCATAAATTTCAAGAGGAGTTGTGTTATGCATAAACTTGTACCAAGACAATATTATGAATATGGTATATACGCTAATAGGAAAATGTTTCCGTCTATAGATGACGGACTTATTCCAGTACAACGTAGAATACTATTAGGAGCATATGTCATAGCTAGAAATAGTTATGTTAAAACGACTAGATTATTAGGGGATGTTATGGGAAAATGGCATCCCCATACTGAACAAGTTGGCACTGTCCAATGGGCAGTACAAAATGCATTTTTGGATGGTAATGGATGGTGGGGATCAAAATTGGGCATAGAACCACGAAATTGTGCAGCACCAAGATATACTAGTGTGAAGTTAAGCAAATTTACATACGAATTAGCGTTCAAGTATGTTGAACATGTTAAATGGGAACCAGATGAACTAGAACCAGAACCAATTTATCTACCCACTATTATTCCATTTTCATTGATATGTAAATACGTTCAATCTCTTATGGGATTTGGTTATAGGACTGTACAACCAATATTTAAATTCAGTGATTTAATTAAACGTCTGTACGATAAATCGCATATTCCAATTCCGACAATAATAGGTGCTGAATGTGTTACTACAAAAGACGAAGTACGAAAATTGTTTGAGACTAATAAAGCTGTAAAGGTTACGTTCAAACCAAAAGGATTCATAGACAAACAAAATAAGGATATTTATATTGTATCATGTCCAGAATTTCCATTTAGACAAATGATTAAGAAGTTTGGTTCGTTATGGAAGAATGCTGAAATTGGCTATGTTGAACTTCCAGTGTCTATTAAGCACAAAAAGCTATTGTCACCTGATGAAGCTGTATACTTTAAGTTTTCTCCAGCTAAGAGAAAATCAAGTATATTCGATAAAATGGTTAACGTATTCAACAACATGGAGTTTTCCATTACATTCGTAAATACGTTATATGATATTTCGAAAGAAAAATGTAACATATATTCTTTAGACGAATATATGGCGCGTACATATAACAACTATACAAGCACATGTCAAACAGCTTTAGTAGCTAACATTGCTAAGTATAAACAAATTGTACGCGAATTGGAGATTATAGAAGCTATTCGTCCACTACTATCCACAGTAAAGTTAAATCAAGATATTGATGAAGTTATTACATATTTAGCTAATCAGACCAACTATACCTTTGATGAAATTAATGCAGTAATTTCAAAATACGCTATAAAAAGCTTATTGAGGACACGTATTGATAAATCAGAGTATATTTCTAGAATTAAAGATCTTGAGCATAAACAACAACATTTAGAACAAGCAATTCAGGATGATGCGAATCAGTTAATTGCGTTGAGATCTTAAACCGCGCAAGGAGAAGTGATACTATGACATACTGCCCTATATGCGGAAAGTATTTATGTCTTGATCATTTTGATGCTTGGTGGAGTTCTGATGAGTTCAATTGGAAAGAGAAGTCGTGGGAGTTGCCTCAGTACTGCTCGAAACATTTCGACAAATGGTGGAATCCATTCAAGTTCAATTGGGATAATGCTTCAAGTGAGTTAGCTGCATTTTGCTCTGAATATTTCGACAAATGGTGGGATGAAGACAAGTTCAATTGGAGGAAAGCATCATGGATTTTAGCTAAACACTGTTCTGCTCATTTCGACAAATGGTGGAACTCAGAACGATTTAATTTAGACCATATGTGGGCATTGGCGGAATGGTGCTTAAACTCTTTTAACAAATGGTGGAATGAAGATATATTTGATTGGGAGAATTATTCTATCACTTTATCACAAAACTGTAGCGATTATTTTGACATATGGTGGAATGAAAACAAGTTTAATTGGCAAACTGCTTCATATGCTCTCGCACATTATTGTGCTAAGCACTTTTTAGATTGGTGGAATCCAGATATGTACAATTGGAAGGAGCATTCATGGGCACTTGCAAGATTTTGCTCTAAATATTTTGACATATGGTGGAATGAAGATAAGTATGATTGGAAAGGTGCTTCACAAGAATTAGCACAACATTGCTCACAATATTTCGATAAATGGTGGAATCCATTCAAGTTTAATGTGAAACATGCTAAATGCTTAGAGATGTACTGCGGTGAATATAAACATATATGGCAGGAAGACTTGAAACTTAGAGTGTTATTAGGTTAATTTTGTTAACCTCTCAAAAGGAGTATTACCATGTCTACACAGTGTCCTATATGCGGCGAGATTTTTTGTTCAGAGCATTTTGATAAATGGTGGAACGAAAATAAGTTTGATTGGATCAACTACTCCGATAAGCTAATACAACATTGTTCAAAATATTTCGACATATGGTGGAATCCGGACAAATTCAATTGGATCACTGGTTCATGGTTGTTGCCGCTATACTGTTCACAATTTTTCACCAAATGGTGGAATCCAAACTTATTTCATTGGGCTGCTGGATCATGGTCGTTAGCACAGTATTGTTCAAATTATTTCGAAGAATGGTGAGATTCAAATCTGTATAATTGGACTGACGGATCTATGGAATTAGCACATTTTTGCTATAATCACTTTAATATCTGGTGGGATACAGATAAGTTCAATTGGGATAATGCTTCATGGACATTAGCAAAGTTTTGTTGGCGACATTTCGACATATGGTGGAATCCGGACAAATTCAATTGGGAAAGTGGTTCAAGTGAATTGGCACAGTATTGCTATATGCACTTCAATAAATGGTGGGATGCAGATAAGTTCAATTGGGATAATGCTTCTTGGGCATTAGCTGAATTTTGTTCTAAGCATTTTGATACGTGGTGGAAGCCGGATAAATTTAACACAATGTATACTGGTTATCTTGTGAGCTATTGCAGTGAGTATAAAGATAAATGGCTAGACTTTAAGCTTTATCATGATTTAAAGGAGTGACACTATGTCATACTGCCCAATATGTGGAACATATTTCTGTTCCGAACATTTTGACACTTGGTGGAAGTCTGATGATTTTGACTGGAAAAATGACTCATGGAAACTAGCTGCATATTGTCCTAAACATTTCGACAAATGGTGGAATCCAAATAAGTACAACTGGACACATAGTTCTAGAGAGCTTGCTATACAGTGCTCGGAACATTTCGACAAATGGTGGAATCCAAACAAGTACAACTGGATTGAGTACTCATGGGCGCTAGCCCGCTGTTGTCCTAAACATTTCGACAAATGGTGGGATTCTCAAAAATTTAACTGGAGAGATGGATCTGCAGAACTTGCCGAGCATTGTTATATGCATATTGATGTATGGTGGGATTCTCAAAAATTTAATTGGCAAACGTCATGGGCGTTGGCACAATGGTGTTATGACTATTTTGACATATGGTGGAATTCTGAGATGTTTGATTGGAATACTGCATCTTGGACATTAGCTGAATATTGTACTAATCATTTTAACGTATGGTGGGATGAGGATAAGTTTAATTGGGAAAAAGATTCTTGGGCACTAGCTAAATATTGTTTTAAGTGTTTCGATAAATGGTGGAATCCGAATAGATTCAATATTATGCATGTCGATTATCTTGTAAACTATTGCAATGAGTACAAAGAAAAATGGTTAGGCTTAAAACTTTATCATGATTTAAAGGAGTGAGCATATGTTCGACGACACTTTATGCATGCTTGATTTTGATAGATGGTTTGATGCTGAGCGATTTAACTGGGAGAAGAAGTCCGAAGATTTAGCACATTATTGTGCTCCTCATTTCAATGACTGGTGGAATCCAGAAAAATACAATTGGAGAGATGCGTCATGGGCACTAGCTGCTTATTGTGCTTGTTATTTCGACAAATGGTGGAATCCTAACAAGTATAATTGGAGAGATTCATATGCGCTAGCTAGATATTGCCATATATACTTTGACAAATGGTGGGACGAAACTAAATATCGTTGGATTGTGGCATCAACAGAGTTGGCTCAATATTGCTCCAAATATTTTGAAAGCTGGTGGAATTCAGACAAGTATAATTGGCAGGGTGCTTCATGGGCTTTAGCTAATTTCTGTTCACAATACTTTGACGTATGGTGGGACGAAGACAAATACAACTATAGAGGTGGATCATGGGCGCTAGTTAAGCATTGCTATAAACATTTCGATAAGTGGTGGAACTCGAATAAATTCAATTGGTATCAGTCACATCATCTTTGTGTTTATTGCCATAAACACTTCGATAAATGGTGGAATCCGGATAAATTTAATCCTGAACATATCGAATATCTTGAAGCATATTGCAATCAACAACTATAGAGACAAGCTCTATAGTTTGCATCTAGACATTACGTCTGATGCGTATGGACGGTTGATGGCGCCCTGCCTATCAGTCCCAGATCTAAGGAAGATAGGAAGATTGCTTTAATGTTTTGTGCTGCGTTAATGTCGGCATGACACTGATATCCACAATTATTACACTTAAATTTGGCTCCACATCTATGTGTATTTCTAGAACCACAGATTGAGCATGTGACACTTGTATAAGCAGGATTTACTTTGACGACTCGTTTACCAAGTTCTTCAGCTTTATACGATAACAAGCTGCAAAACGTACCATATGGCATGTACGAGTTCACCATACGATTAGCTTTTTTCGAATATGATTTGCTTTTACGCAATGTAGATAGGTCCTCAAGAACAAATACATCGTACGGTAAATTAGCAATAGTCTTAGCTAAAGCATGACAAAAGTTGTAGCTGAACCGCGACTCCTTTCCGCTAAGATGTTTAAGTAATCGTTTAGCGGAACGAGTGCCTTTTGCTTGCAACTTTTGTCTTAGATACTGATATCTACGCTTGATACGTTTAAACTCTTTAGCTTTAATTAGCGTACCGTCTGATAGAGCTAGCAAGTTATACACACCTACATCAATGCCCAAAACACGAGGATTTGGTGGAATTTCTACTTCTCTAATTTCCTTTTTGAACTGAAGATATAGCCAAAAGTTACCTTGTTTATCACGTCGAAGTTGAGCCGCATGAAATTGCAAGTCTTTAATAGTATGTACATGATAACTGGATAAATTCAGTTGTAATGTTACACGTTTACCATAACATGAGAATGTGACTTTATCCATTCGAAATGTGATAGTACATCCGTTGACTAATCTAATAGCACTCCACAATTTCTTTTTAGGCACAGTACCAGTCCATTTTTCGGATGCTTTTTGATGTTTCACAATTCGCTTAACTGCTTCAAGTGCTTGATCACGTGTACTCTGAATATACTGTACGGGCAATCCTGGAAATTGTTCTTTGATAGCATGATATAATTCTTTATGTGCTAATCGCTTCGAATAGCTTTTATGCTGATATGCCCACTCTGTATGTAGATTGAAAATTTGTTGTATAGATTGAAATAACCGTTCAACATCATGAATTCTATCTTGTGGAATAGCGATTTTTGTTTTGTATGTGCGTATAACTTTCATGATTTTTGATGTATTCATAATACCAACTAAAAACATTAAAAAGAATTAATCTGGAGGAAATGATGCAACTTATGAAATCAAATCATGCCGTTCATCAAATAGCATATCACATAGTATTCTGCACAAAATATCGTCAGCCTGTATTAACTGGAGCTGTTGAAGTTGAAACTAAACGAATACTTGGTCAGATTTGTGCACATTTTGGTTGGACTGTTAAAGCTCTTGAAGTTATGCCAGATCATGTACATATACATCTTCAAACTGATCATACTATAGCACCTGTCAGAATTGTACAGATGCTAAAATCTATTTCTGCCGTATATTTATTTGCTCAGTTTCCAACATTGAAACAGAATAAATTCTGGGGATCTGGACTATGGAGTAAATCTACGTATTACGGAACTGTTGGTCATGTATCTGAAGAAATAATTAATCGTTATATTGAGACTCAAAAAGTACGACGCTAATTCCTCTATAGAGACAAGCTCTATAGTATCCTTAGCGAAAGATGATGAATATAAGGATAAGTGGATTGACTTTAAACTGTATCACACTTTAAAGGAGTGAAACATGAGAACAGAAGGAATGATACAAAAACTAAACAATATAGTACAGTATATAAACGACAATTTTCAGTATTTATTCGTAGATATAGATGGGACTTTGCTTAATACACATGTAGCAGCATTTGTGTATAAGGATTTGCTTGGTATCCAAACATACCAAGATTGTGTTAACGTATGTTCGTATATTCCAAATGTTGATAAAGATAGGCTACAGACATTTTTGAAATATTGTTGCTGGCAATATCCTGAACCTTACGTAGTACACGTTTTACGTCATGTGAATATTCCAATAATTATTAAAACAAATAGACGAATGGAATGTATACCAGAGGATTTGGATGAAAAAGTTCAAAGATTAACAGACAAAAAGATTGAAGGCTTAGTTGTTCAACCAAATATAAGTATGTTTACTAATGACTGTTGCTTAATGGATGATTTTCCTATGTATAGTCCACGTGACATTGATATATGTGTAGTACGTGAATGGAGTCATGTACATGAAAATAATGACCATAATTTAATGCCACTAATCGCATGAGCTTGTGCCCAGCAATAGGAGGTGTGGTATGTATACGTGTCCAATATGTCATACAAACTTGTGTACTCGGCATTTTGATGCTTGGTGGAATTCAAATAATTTAACTGGCAGCACTCATCCTGGCTGCTTGCTAAATACTGTTCCGAATGTTTTGAAACATGGTGGAATCCTGATATGTTCAACTGGGAAGACAGTAGCTGGGCTCTGCCTGAATATTGTAGCAAATATTTTCGTATATGGTGGAATCCAAATAAATTCAATTCGAATGACTACTGGAAATTAGCACGACACTGTTTCGAATATTTTGAAACATGGTGGAATCCTGATATGTTCAACTGGGAAGATGAATCTTGGGTTTTGCCCAGATACTGTTCTAAGTTTTTTCACATATGGTGGAATCCAGAAAAATATAACGTCAAAGACATGCAGTTTTTAGAGCAATATTGTGGTGAATTTAAGGATGAGTGGATGATTTTGAAAGTATATTATTCTGTTCTCTTATAACATTCAGCGGAGGAGGAAATATTATGTTATGTCCAATATGTCGTACAAACTTTTGCTCTGAACATTTTGATGCTTGGTGGAACGAAAATAAATTCGATTGGAAAGCCAATTCTTTTGCATTAGCAACGTATTGTGCTGATCATTTCGACAAATGGTGGAACCCTAATAAGTACAATTGGAGAGATTCATCATGGAGACTAGCTAAATACTGTCATATGTACTTCGATATATGGTGGAATTCTAATAAGTACAATTGGAGAGATTCATATGCACTAGCTGAATACTGCC
>Ga0256842_1003371_pt1 | contig 10693 bp, 7 predicted proteins | sample 4559240metaG_FD_185973 | JGI IMG/M metagenome (GOLD analysis project Ga0256842, IMG submission 185973) | Hydrothermal vent microbial communities from Guaymas Basin, Mexico - 4559-240 | ecosystem: Environmental > Aquatic > Marine > Hydrothermal vents | place: Mexico: Guaymas Basin | collected...
TGGGAGAGATGGAGTTAAAAATACCACGAACAAAAAATGGAGAGTTTAAGACAGAGATTCTTCCCTCAAGAAAAAGAGTGTGTTTAGTTTCAAAGAAATAGTTGAGGCAATGTTCATAGCGGGAAACATACCCAGAATTTTGTATCTGATGGATTATAGTGGAGAAAATATTTATTCACCAATTTCTTCTTCAAATTTCAGAGTAAAAATTGGGAAAGGTGTCAGGCAAATATGTTAGGCGGATAAGAAAAAAAGAAGTGGGGTCAAAAGGTGTCAGGCTAAAATAATAGAAAATAATAGAAAATAATAGAATTCCCCCCCACAATCCCTGCCGTGGGTTTATAGAGAAGACAAGAAGAATTGAAAATTTAGAATTTTATTCCAGTCAAAAAATTTAAGAATTAAAAAAGGATTTAAGTGGACTTGAAGGAAGGCAAATAAAAAAATCAAATTTTAGCAAAAGGCAACGATTAAGTTCATCCCTTTACTTTCCTATAAACCTTTAAGGGGTTTGGGGTTGGCAAACATAGGAAAAACTCAAAACTGGCAGAATTAAAATCTTCTGGCAGAAAACAAACAATTAAAGCAAACCATCTTTTCCCTTCTATAAACATTCTTAGGGGCATTTAGGGTAGGGAAATGGGAAAAGAAACTGAAATTTGGCAAAAATAAAATTTCTTAGCAGAAACCAAATGATTTAAGCATCTTCCTTTTCCCCTCCTATAAACCTTTAGTAGGCATTTGGGATTGGCAAGAAAAAATACCTAAAACTGGCAAGGTTCAAAACCTTCTGGCAAGAACCAACGACTAAAGCAAGATCCCTTTTCTTCTCTATAAACCTTTAGTGGGCATTTGGGTGGGCAAACAGAAGAAAAACTTAACTTATTCATTGAAAAATGGAAAAAGATTTACAGATTTTTAATCAACCTTGAAAGTAGAAATTACACCTATTTTCATCTTGCACTAAAAAAGTGAAAAGTTATTTGAGAATAACAATCTATATGGAAAGGTGTTTTAAAAAATTAAAGGATTACATAAGAATTAAAGGCTTTTTCCAGAATGAGGTAAGCGCAGAAAAGTTTTTGTATCTCTTTTTTAACGACAAAAATTCGAAGACTTTCCTCAAGGAGTTTAAGGTTTTCTTTTCTACCCTGAAAGGAGATGTTTCAAGAGCCTTACACAATTAAATTGATATTACCAAAAATACATTTAGAAAGATAAAATACTCCGATAAAAGCCAATGATTAAAGCAGGAAAATATCTCTTTCTCTTACTTTAGATTGACAATAAAACTTATTTGCACACACCAGAAAAATGAAGAAATTTTTGAAAAATGAACTTGACTTTCTGCTTTTCTTCGCTACATATTACTATGTGATGTTAAACAATGATAAACCCTGGGAGACTCAAAAGAAATTAAAACTATGATGTAAAGATTCTGGAAAAATAATGTCCTTGAAAAGACCGCACTTATCGGAATATGGATCTATAAAAACAAGGGAAATTTATACACACATAATGAAAAAAGGATCAGGCCAAATTAAAAAAACTTTGGACAATTTAGATATTTGATATATTAACACCTATAGTAATATAGAGATGTTATCCAATGCAATAAAGAACAAAAATAGGAGGACTTTAAAATGAAAAAAATATTTTTAACATTATTAGTCTTAATTTCAATAAACTCCTTTGTTCAGGGAAAGACAGGATTATTGATAATTGCACACGGTTCCCCTTCAAAACAATGGAACCAACCTGTTATTAATATAGAAAATCAGGTTAAAGAATTATTAAAAGCAAAAAATATTTCAGGTTTTGATGAAGTTCGGGTTGCATTGATGGAATTCGCTGAACCATCAATTGCTACTGTTGTAAAAGATATGGAAAATAAAGGTATTACAAAAGTATATGCTTTGCCTTTGTTTATAGCACCTTCCGATCATTCATTTTACGATATACCTACAATTCTCGGTCTTTACTATAATCAGAAAATAGTTGATAACATTAAGAGAGAAGGAATAAAAATTGTTGATACAAAAATTAAGATTACAGTAGGACCTACATTGGATTATAAAAATGTGATGAAGGATATTTTACTGGATAAAGTAAAAAAACTTTCCAAAAACCCTGACGACGAAGCACTTGTTATTCTTGCCCACGGTGATGAAAATTTTAAACCCCTGTGGGAAAATCTTGTTGAAGAAACCCAAAACTATATTCTTGCAAAAACTGGAATAGATTATTCAACCCACGCATTTGTTGAAGTTGGCCAGTATTTTTCTACCAATGGAGTAAATGCCATATTACAGGCAAGTGACCACAAAAAGCGGGTAATAGTTGTTGGTTTGTATCTTTCGATGGGGGTAAAAGATATGGCTGAAAATTCAGGATTTATAATGATGGGACAAACAGTGAAAAGTAAGAAAATGTTTAGAGGAAAACATATTGTTTTTTCAGAACATGGTTTACTTCCCGATAAAAGAATTGCAGAATGGATTGTCAACAGGGCTGTTGAATGGTTGAATAAATAATTTTTTGAATAGCAAAATACATGGCGAAGTTACATTGGGTAATAATGTATGTAGTTTATGGCGGCAAAATGTATATCGATTCAGGATTAAATAACCATCAGTGCAAATTGAAAGATTTGTATTTCAAAAATCGCCACAAACCATGTATTTACTGGTATCTGAAAAATTACGAGGCAGAAAACTAAGAGGATATATTAAAAATGACAAATATCATGTCACATCAGATAAAAGATGTATATCCTAACAGTTCAGGTACGGATAAGTTGTCCAAAATTGTAAGCCTGCTTTGATAAAACTTCTTAAAGAAAGAGGTGATAAATTATGAAAATGAAAAACAAAATCTTGATCGTTACTATTGTGATTTTAGTTTTGGCATCCGGCTCGATTGGCGGGAAATATTTCCAAAAGGAAAAAGAAATGATTTTTGCAACAGGAACCATAAAATACATCACTATAGAAGGCGGATTTTACGGAATTATCACAGGAAAAGAGAAAAGATATCTGCCAGTAAACTTACCAGAGGTATTTAAAAAAGATGGATTAAGAGTTTGGTTTAAAGCAAAGTCCAAAAAGGTTTTCACAACTCATACGTGGGGAGAATCAATTGAGATTTTGGAGATTAAACCTATAGAAGTACAAAATCTTTCTCAAATAAAGGTTGCAATCCTTTATGAAAGAATAACAGATGGTATTTATCATCCTTCAAAAATAAGAACTTACAAAGATTTGGTAAAGATTTTAAAAGAGACAAAGCCTGATTTAGTTTTTAGAATATGGTGGAGATGGGCTCCAACTCCAGAATCCCTTCCCTCAAATAGTTTGGTTTATCAGGCAGGCCATACTTATCACCAACTTGAAGAAACTTTGAAAAAACTTAAAAAAGATTTGCCAGAAATTAAGTACTGGTTTGGAGCAATCCCCACTCAGAGGATCAATTTTAAAGAAAGAAATCCAATAACAGGAAAAACTTATTTTCAAAAAGAAACCTGGCAGATGGCTTTAGATCCTCAAAAGTGGGGAATTAATTTCTCAAAGGAAAAACTGCAAAGATTAGTTCAGAAAAGAGGAACCGGTAGATACGGATATTTTCCTGATGTTACAAACAGAGAATTTCAAGAACTTTATTTAAGTTGGGCAAAAAGACAGATTGATGCCGGAGTTAACGGATTATTCCTTGATATGCTTTTTGCCCAACCAAGATTTTTAGCGAAGATAACCAGAAACTCTGAACATAAAGCAGTAAAGGAAAGCCTGGAAGCAATTGATTATTTGACAAAAGAAATCCGCATGTATGGATATAGAAAAGGAAAATATATTTATCTTTGTAGTTTTGGAACCTTTACCGATTTTCCTGATTATACTCCGGATTTAGACTTTCTTCTTGTTAGCCCTACAATAGAAGAAGTAAGAAATCTTACCCTGTATGAGGGAAGATGGAACACAATTGTTTCAAAAATAAAGGAGAGATTGCCTGAAATAAAAATTTTGGCAATGATTGACTGGGCTGGAACCACAAATACGCCTTTAGGAGTTTACTCTCAGGAGTTGAATAAGGAGGAACAAAAGAAATTTTTGAGAATTGCAGATGAATTTTTCTCAAAGAAAGGAATAATTTTTGTCTACCCTGTACATGGTGGATTTATGGGACAGAATGCAAAGATTCTATCTTTTGGAAAGATGAAAACCTACGACTCTTTGGCTCCAGAATTTAAGACTTATGAGATAATAAAAGAGCTTGGTCAAAGTAAAAAACGAGAAAGATCTATGACTGGCCTGCAACTCTTCGCTTTACTACAACTGGCCAGTGAGTGGATATGTGGCTCGCCATCACTTGCTCAAATTAGGCGAAGTCAAATTTCGTATATTAACAAAACCTTAGGCAAAACTGAGCACTGCTGCCGAGGTAGAATTTTAGATAAAATAAAACAAACCAAATGGAGGTAATGAAAATGAATAGAGTAGAAGGTAAAGTAGCCATCGTAACAGGTGGTGCATTAGGAATTGGTCGGGCAATCTGCCTACTTTTAGCAAAAGAGGGCGCAAAGGTTGCTGTGACTGATGTTCTGGACAGAGAAAGCAAAGGGGTAGTAGATGAAATTAAAACTGCTGGAGGAATAGCAGAGTACTGGCATCTTGATGTTACAAAGGAAAAGGAAGTTAAAAAGGTTTTCGCCGATGTTGCTCACAAATTCGGAAAAATTGATGTTCTTGTTAACAATGCAGGAATTGCAGGTGTGAACAAGCCCACACACGAAGTAACTGAGGAAGAGTGGGATAAGGTTACGAACGTAAATGTAAAGGGAGTTTTCTTCTGCACCAAGCACGCAATTCCGTATATGCAAAAGGCTGGAGGTGGAAGCATAATTAACCTGTCTTCCATCTATGGTCTTGTAGGTGCACCAGATATTCCGCCATATCATGCCTCAAAGGGTGCCGTTAGGTTAATGAGCAAGACCGATGCACTTCTTTATGCAAAGGACAACATCAGAGTCAATTCAGTGCATCCTGGCTATATTTGGACACCATTAGTTGAGGATTTGGGACGGAGATCACCCCAAGGTATTGAGGCATTCAGAAAACAACTTGATAGCCTACATCCAATTGGACACGTTGGGGAACCAGAGGATATTGCTTATGGCGTTCTCTATCTCGCATCTGATGAATCTAAATTTGTAACAGGCAGTGAGTTAGTTATAGATGGGGGCTATACAGCCCGATAGACCTCAAAAAGGCAGCAGTGCTCACCCTAACAAGCGGATATCTGGCTTCAACACTTCGTACCTTTACCCAAATCTTCGCATCGCTCGGACTTCAGATACCCGCAATCTGTTATACTGAAACATTAAAAGAAAGTTCCACATCTTTATAAATACTAAAAAGTTCTTATCCCTCAAACGTTCGGCAGTGTGATATTAATTGGGTCAGGAGAAAAAATTTCCCCATTAAAAGGAGGTAAAAATTAACCTCAAAAGAAAATTCCTGAAGAGGTATGAGGCACAATAAGTGGGAACAGGAATATGGAAAAAGAATTTTTAAAAGTGTCAGGCAAAATTTTGAGGTGAGGTCGGCATGATTTGGAGGTAATTTGGTGTCAGTCAACTTAGAATTTAAAATCAATTCAGAATTTAGTGCCAGGCAAAAAAAGTAAGTAAGAAAAGAAAAATAAAAAAGAGACAAAGAATTAAAACTAACTTTTTTCCTTTCTATGAAGTTTCAGGGGTTTTTAGGGTAAGCAAATAATAAAATAAATTCTGCAAAAATAAAATCTTTCAGCAGAGACAAACAACTAAGATTAACTTCCGTTACCTTCTATAAACTACTTGATGGGCATCTGAGAGGGCAAGTAAGGGAAAAACCGAATACTGGTGAAGACTTAAAATTTTCCTGGTAAAGATTAATAATTAAAGCAAAAATTCTTTTTCTTTTTTAAAAACCTATTGAGGGTTTTTAAGCGTGGGATGAGAGATGAGGATGGTATTTTTAAAAAGGGAAATTGGCATCAGCCAAAGTTGAAAAACCTCTTTTTTAGGTTATTTAAATAAATCTTATTTTCTAAACACAAAATTTTTTTTAACTCCCCTACAATGTAATCTCAAAAACTTTAAATTTAATCAATATGGGTTTCAAAAAAAGAGATATAACATATTTCAAGAAGGAAATTAGAAAAAATCCAATGCGAAAGCTTTATTTTGATACCGGCATTTATAGGATTGCCCAGATGGCTAAAGAGGGAAAAGCTCCTAAAATCTCCTACCTGACAACTGGAAAAAGGAGTAAGTCCGAAGATTATATAGAGATTTTCAAGGATAGAGATGAAGAAAATATCTCCCTGAAAGTGAGTCTCCCACCTGTCTGAAATAATCAAGACGGGTACTTCTTTTAAACATTTTACAAAATAGTCAAATTAAAAAATTCTGACACAATTGACAGTCACCAATTTCACTATAAACCAAACAAAATCATAAAAAAATTAGTACAAAATTTTATAATCTATAATATAATTTTTTCGATAAATTTTTCCGGGAGGAAAATATGAAAAAAAAATTATTTCTTTTTCTAACCTTATTCATTTCGCTATTATTAACCCAAACCATTTTCGCAACATACCACGTACTTTTTGACAACACAAAACATGAAACGGCGGCAAATGCAGATTGGATAATTGATGACAATCAGCCAATACCATCTCCCTCAAATCCAAGCAGTGAAAGAAGCTGGCAGGGAGCCCTTTCTTCATGGGCCTTTGAACTGGTTCAAACGGGGAATTTTGATGTAAAGACCCTCACATCTAACTATGGAATAACCTATGGAGATGGCTCAAATCCCTATGATTTATCAAACTTTGATGTGTTTATTGTCTGTGAGCCAAACAATCAATTTTCAAACAGTGAAAAGGAGGCCATAATAAAATTTGTCCAGAATGGTGGAGGACTTTTTGTAATAGCAGACCATACAGGCTCAGATAGGGACCACGACCACTGGGATTCACCCCATGCATGGAATGACCTTTTTGAGAACAACAACTTTGGCAGCAATATCTTTGGTGTGGAATTTAATCTGAATCAAAAAAGTGGAACCTACACAAATGTAAAATCCCCTGAGAATGAAGATGAAAGTGAAATTCTAAACGGAAGTTTTGGTAAGGTTAACAAAATAGCCTATCACGCAGGGGCAACCATAAAAATAGATACAGGTGCAAATCCAAATGCACATGGACTCATATGGGAAAACAACACCGATCAATCATCCACAAACAAGATTGTGGCAGCATACAGCAAGTATGGAAGTGGAAGAGTAGTTTTTGTGGGAGATAGTTCCCCGGCTGACGATGGCACTGGAACTCCGGGAGATAGGCTTTACGATGGGTGGAACGAGGCAAATGACAGAATATTTTTCATGAATGCCACACTATGGCTGGCAAAGGCAGAGGGTGGTAATAATAATGATAACGGAAATGACAATAACAATACCACAGATAAATTTGAACCAAATGACACCCATACACAGGCCTTCGGTCCAGTTGAATCCGGCAAGGAATACACTCCTGCTAAGATTTCCACAGAAAATGATGAAGATTGGTTCTATTTTGAAACCAAATCTCCAGGTAATATAAACATCAAAGTTTCAATAGATGATTCCAATGCAGATCTCGATTGGTATCTCTATAAAGATGGAAATTTTGCAAGTTATGTTAAAAGAGGATATACCACAAATAATCCCGAAAAGGGAACCTATAATGCCACTGAAAGCGGAAAATACTTCTTAAAAGTTGTGGGATACAATGGTTCCATAAGTGGATATAAACTGACAGTGACCTTCCCTGAAAATTCAAATGATGACAATGGTGGTGGAGATAATAACAACAATCAAACAGATACCAATATAGCCTTAAACATGTATACTCAAGCATCTTCCACCTATAGTGACTACTACTTATCTTCAAATGCGGTGGATGGAGATTACTATACTGGATGGGCTTCTGAATATCTGCCATATAGTGGAACGGAGCAGTGGATCTATGTGGATTTCGGAACAATAAAAACAGTGGATTCTATAAAAATTTACTGGAGCACTGTAAACTATGCCACAGATTATGAAATATTGTGGCACGATGGAAATAACTGGCAAACAGCCACTGAGGTATATGGTGATGGGGGATGGGATGAAATTATTTTTGACGAACCCATCACCACAAGATATATTGCCATATTCTGCAATGAGAGAAATGCAAATTACTACTATATAAAGGAATTTGAAGTTTACGGACATTAAACAATAGATAAATCCTCCCGAAGATATTTTTCGGGAGGATTTACAACCACTTATAAACTTTCCCCACAATAAAAGTTAAAATTTTATTTTACTTTTCAAAAATTTCCTATAAAATGTTAAGTTTAAAAATATCTCAGGAGGAAAAATGGCAAAAAATGGAATACATCTATTCACTTCAGAATCTGTCACTGAAGGACATCCCGACAAAATAGCGGATCAAATCTCAGATGCAGTGTTAGATGCCATAATGGCTCAGGATCCATATGGCAGGGTTGCCTGTGAAACAATGGTGACAACCGGTTTAATCTTTATTACAGGAGAAATAACCACTTCCTGTTATGTTGACATCCCAAAAATAGCAAGGGAAACGGTGAGAGAAATAGGATATACAAGGGCAAAATATGGTTTTGACTGTGATACCTGTGGAGTAATAACTGCAATAGATAAACAATCTCCAGATATTGCCCTTGGTGTTGACAAAGGTGGCGCTGGCGATCAGGGACTCATGTTTGGGTATGCATGTAATGAATCAGAAGAGTATATGCCACTTACAATAGATCTTGCACATAAATTATGCCTAAAACTGACGGAACTTAGAAAAAATGGAACAATCCCCTACCTCAGACCAGATGGAAAATCTCAGGTAACAATTGAATATGATGGGAATATTCCCAAAAGGGTTACAGCAGTAGTTGTCTCCACTCAACACAGCGAAGAGGTTGAATATGAACAGATTAAAGAGGAGATTACTGAAAAAGTCATAAAAGAAGTAATTCCACAAAATATGTTAACTGAAGATACAAAATACTACATAAATCCCACTGGAAAATTTGTAATAGGTGGCCCCATGGGGGATTCCGGACTTACCGGCAGAAAAATAATAGTGGATACCTATGGCGGTGTTGGAAGTCATGGAGGAGGCGCATTCTCAGGAAAAGATCCCACAAAAGTTGACAGATCCGCATCCTATATGGCAAGATATATTGCTAAAAATATTGTTGCTGCTGGTCTTGCTGATAAAATAGAAATTCAACTTGCATACGCAATAGGAGTGGCAGAACCCGTAAGCATAATGGTGGATACCTTTGGAACAAATAAAGTTGACGAAGATTTAATTAAAAAATTGATAAGGGAAATTTTTCCTCTTACCCCACTTGAAATAATAGAGCACCTCAATTTGAGAAGGCCAATTTACAAAAAAACTGCAGCCTATGGACATTTTGGAAGAAGGGAACCGGGATTTACGTGGGAATTACTTGACAAAGTTGATGACTTAAAAAATGGAGCAGGACTATAATAAAAATCTTTTAAAAAAAGGTATTTTAGTGAGAGGGAGTGCTGCATTCCCTCTCTTAATTTCACTAATAATTCTCATTCTTGGACTTCTTTTTTCAACCTATATCTACCATATAAAAAAGGAAAAACACAGAAAAATTGAAGAGTCACTTCTTAGTGAATCCTTTGAAAAACTAAAAATATTTTTCGATAGTAAAAAATTCCTCCTTGAAGTAATGGCAAAGGAGGTAAAGGATCTTTTTAAATACAATTCCTTTAATGAAAAAAATTTTAAGGTAATGGCAGGCAACTTTTATAGTTATGAAGAGGGAATCAGGGCAATTAACTGGATAGATCCAGAAGGTACCATAAAGATAGTATATCCCCCTGATAGAAACATAAAGGCACTTAATAAATCCATCTTAAATCACAGATACGCCAGAAATACCTTTTTAAATGCAAAACACAATTTAACACCAACAGTTACAGATGTTGTTCCCCTTTTTCAGGGGGGAGAGGGTATTGCCTTTTATTACCCAATAGTTGTAAATGGAAAATTAAGGGGATTTTTAAATCTTATATTGTCAACAGGAAAAGTTATTGAAATTTTAACCAGGAAACATTCAAAGGGATTGATTATCCTTCTTGAAGATTCAAAAAAAGTCTTTTACAACTCTTATGGAAAAAATATCAAAGGTTTAAAAGAATTAAAACCTTTAAAATACTATATTTATGGAAAATTTTTTAAAGTTAAGGCAATTGAAAAAGCGCTACTTAAAAAAAATTTCCTCATAATCCCCCTTACAATCTTTTTCATTTTTTCACTTACTTCCTTCATAACATTCTTTTTTACAAAAAAAATTGTTGAAATAAGAAAAGAAATGGTAGATCTAATTGACTATTTCCCCTTTCCCATAATAATGTTTAAAACCGAATTTAAAGATAAAAATTCCCCCATATCCATAAGTAATTTCACACATACCTATTCAAACAAAGCAGCAAAAAAAGTGTTTCCAGAACTCAAAAAATTTCGCTACTATAACCCCCCCAAAAAGATTCTCAATTTCATAAATTCACTAAAGGACTTATATATATTTAAAGGAGAGAAGGCA
>Ga0256842_1003372_pt1 | contig 10693 bp, 11 predicted proteins | sample 4559240metaG_FD_185973 | JGI IMG/M metagenome (GOLD analysis project Ga0256842, IMG submission 185973) | Hydrothermal vent microbial communities from Guaymas Basin, Mexico - 4559-240 | ecosystem: Environmental > Aquatic > Marine > Hydrothermal vents | place: Mexico: Guaymas Basin | collected...
GCAGATTGGTTTGGAACGGAAACAATCGAATTCACAGCTACAGATAATTCCAACGAAACAGTAACCGATGATGTAGTTGTAACAGTTGTAAATGTAAATGATGCACCTGAAGTGGATCAATCATCTTTGGAAAAAGAGATCAACTTAGATGATATTGTAGAAATCGATTTATATACAATCTTCACTGATGTTGAGGACGGAAATCTTATTTTTGGTTTCGATGAACCAAATCCAAGAGGCTTTAATCCCGATGAAATTTCAGCAACGATAGAAAACAATATTCTTACTCTTCAAACAGTGAATAATTGGTATGGAGTAACAACTGTTAATTTATCTGCTAATGATGGTGAAAATGAAAACAATATGGCATATGCTTCATTGGTAGTTACAATTAATAACATTTACACTAATCCTGAAATTTCGACAAATATTACTTCCTTAAATTTTGGAACAGTATTTGTTAGTGAAGTTTCCCAAGTAAAAAGTATTGAAATTAATAATATAAGTTTGGAAAATGTTAATGTTGAAGATCTTCATTCTCCTGAAAATTTCCAATTAAGATTTTCTGGTGACACAGATTGGAATGATACATTAGCAGGTTTTGAACTTGCCTCAGAGGCAAGTAGAACTATAGAAATCCGATTTATGCCAACAGAGCAAAAAGATTATAATGCTAATTTGGTTATTAACTCTGATGCGATAAATAGTTCTACAATAGAAATTAATTTGCAAGGTTCTACAAGAAATCCGATACCAAATGCGTTTACTCCAAATGGAGATGGCAAAAATGATTTATTTACAGTCTCATTGGATGGAAATACAAGTGGCAAGGTGAAAATGTATATCTATAATTCTCGAGGTAAAAAGATTCGAGAAATTTCAGGAAATTCCATATCAACAATAAGTTGGGATGGTAAAGATGATGATAATAATAAGTGTAAATCTTCGCCTTATCTATACTATATAGAAAAAGATGGGTCTCGGGTTATGCGCGGTAAAGTGTACCTGGTAAGATAAGGAGGTAATCATGAAAAAAATAACATTAATCTTAACGCTTACTCTTGTTTTGGTAAATTTAATTGCTTTTGAGCAGATAAATCCTGCTTTTGAAATGAGTGGTGATTACCTACGCTTTACATCATTGAATGAGAAAAGTTTCAATGAATTTGACGATGGTTTTAACCGCATTGCTCTTTCTGTAGCAAAACCAAATATTTACAAAAACTGGTCTGTTTCAACAGATATTAATCTTTTTGGTGATGATATCTATCGTCAGTTGAATTGGAATCTTAATCCGGCATATACCTTTAAAGAGAAATATATTTTAGCCGCTTCATTAGGAATTATCAATAGAAGTTTGGATTCATCTGAATTAATCTTTGGAGAAGCTGAAGAAATTGATTCTGAAAGCGTAACAAGTGCAAACTTGGGCTTTAGTTTGAAAGCAAAAGTTTGGCATGATATCTCATTGCAAATGCAAGCTTCATATCTTAATCAACCAAAATTGAGTTTCTTGGATAGTAATGAGACATTGGATCCATATTTTAGGGCAGGTTTAGATTGGAAAATAAATAAGTTATATTCTGTTGGATTATCATATAAAAATGAAGATGAGCAGACATATCTCGGATTAAATTTTTCCGCAAAATTTCCATATCCGAATTTGAAACATAAAATTTATGTTGGTTCAGAAAATATGTCATACAATCCTACTTTCTCTTTATTTAATTATTGGGAAGTTGGTTTAGGTTATGATGTGTATTATGATAGCAACTTAGGAAATCAGAATTTAGAATTGGATCTTGTGTATGAATATCCCGGAAATAAAGAACCTGTTATAGAAATCAACGAACCTGAAAATACTACAGAAGAACAAACGTTGCGCTTCAATGTTTCAGGTGCGAAAAGATTTAAAAAGATCAGTGTGAAACTAAATGATGAAGAATTATTGAATCAAGAATACATTTGGGATGATGATAGTAAGAATTTTGAAGTTCCTATCAAATTAATTGATTCAGATAATAAATTAGAATTTACCGCTGTTTCTGTGAATGATGCGACAACATATAAAATGATAAAGCTTAATTTAGCTCAGGATGAAATTGTTGAAAATCCAAAAGAAGAAGTTGTAGTAGAGCAAAAAGTTGAGGAAGTTCCTAAAGAAAGTGATTTGGAAAGAGACCAATTAGTAGAAGTAACAGAAAATGATACTGCGGAAACGGTAGAGCATTACGAAAATTCGCAAAAATTTGTGATAGCGGATGTTGTATTGATCAGTATTCCAAAATCTTTCTATGTTAAAGGAGAAGTTCCATATCTTTACAAGGTGAAAAAAGGTGATAATTTATGGAACATTTCTAAGAATAAAAAGATTTTTGGCGATCCGTTTAAATGGTCACAACTGAATATTAAGAACGGATTGATAATTAATAATCCTGATAAAATTTACCCGGGACAAATCATCTATATAGAAAATAACTCCATTTATGATGACTTAGTAGAATACACTGTGAAAGCGGGCGATAATCTTTGGAATGTGGCTTATAACATGATAGATGATCTTGATGGAAGGTATTTGCTGATTATGTCTAATAAAGATACTATGAAGAATCCAAATATAATTCAACCGGGTCAGAAGATCTTGTTTAAGATATTTATTGTGAAATAATATAAAAAGATAAATAAAAAAGCCGATTGAGAAAATCAATCGGCTTTTTTTGTATTTATTAAGAACTAATCCCAGTCTAAGTGATCTAAGAAAAACTTTATAGAATGTTGATTGAAATGCAAGCGATGTCTCGGATCAAAAGATTTATTGTTTTTATCACGAAGTTCCATATGCAAATGAGCTGCTTTTGTAGTTCTTTGAACATTACCTGTTCTTCCTATTAATCCTACTTGTGTATCCCTATCAACTTCTTGACCTAAGACAACATTCACTTCATTTAAATGAGTGTAGATGCTTTCGATTCCTTCCGGATATAATATTCTTACGGTTTTACCATATTCAATTTTTACACTATCCTGTATTCCGCCTGTTCTTACACAACCTACAGTAACCATATAATGTGGGTTATCACTTACTTCTGTAACTATTCCGTAATCTGTTAAAGGATAAACAGGAGTATTAATTGGAGCAAACAAGTCTATTCCTTCATGAATTCTTCGCATACTACTGGTACCACGAGGTGCTCCATAATGATCTTGCCATCTGTTGTGTATATATTTGTTTATCAATTCTTGAAAAGTTCTTCCGTCTTTGAAAGGAGAATAATATTTACTATAAAGATCAACAAATTCGGGCGTGATTAAAATAGTCTTTTCCTCTAATTTCCTTGCCGGGAATAATACCGGTTTTTTATCCAATGTAGTAAGTATGGTTATTCTGTCTAATTTCTTATTTAATGATTTAATGATAAAAAAATCGGTAATAATAATAATCAATAATATGGCAAAGATAATTGAAATAAATATAGTTGATTTCTTCATAAATTTCTCCTTTATATTTATATTTCTAAGTAAACCAAGTTTTATGAAGTATGAATCTTGGCAATTGTTTTATTCGCTCTGATTTTTATGGTGAAACTGTGTAATTAGCTAATATTTTAGGAGTTTATGATAATGTTTTTCTAAAAACTTGACAGTGAGAAGGGGTTGAAAATATTTTGATAATCCCGATCGAAAAAGTAATGAAAAGGAATAAGGAGAATACATGAAAACAATGATGCCTAAAGCAGATCAGATCTCTAGAGATTGGTTTGTCATAGATGCAGAAGATGTAGTTTTGGGTCGATTAGCTACCAAAGTTGCAACTATCCTTAGAGGTAAGCACAAGCCTTACTTTGCTCCACATATGGATACAGGTGATTTTGTAGTGGTTATTAATGCTGAGAAAATCAGATTAACAGGTAATAAAGACCTTCAAAAAACATATCACCGTTATAGTGGATACCCAGGTGGTCTCACAGAGATTTCCTACAAAAGAATGCTTCAGGAAAAACCTGAGGAGATTATTACACATGCAGTTAAAGGAATGCTTCCAAAGAATGCCCTTGGAAGAAAAATTATTAGAAAATTAAAAGTTTATGCAGGGAATGAGCACCCACACGTAGCTCAAAATCCCAAAGCAATGACTTTGTAAGCAGGAGGATATTGAATGCAATATTTCGATGCTGTAGGAAGAAGAAAGAATGCAGTTGCAAGAGTAAGAATTACTCCTGGAACAGGCAAGAGAATAGCAAATAACAGAACAATCAAAAATTATTTGAATCGTGAAACACTTGAGATGGTTGTTGAGCAACCTCTTAAATTAGTAGGTTTATCAGATAAACTTGATGTTAAAGTTAATGTTGTTGGCGGTGGATTAGCAGGTCAAGCCGGTGCTATCCGTCATGGTATTGCTCGTGCGCTTTGCATTTACGATCCAGAGTTAAGACCAGCTTTGAAAAAAGAAGGTTTCCTTACTCGTGACCCAAGAATGGTGGAAAGAAAGAAACCAGGTCGTCCAAAAGCAAGAAAGAAATTCCAGTTCTCAAAACGTTAATCTGGGATTTTATACAAAAAGACTGCACAAAAAATGCAAAACGGTGTTCGAGATATTCGAATCATATTGCAAGCTAAGTTTGTGCAGAATATTTAACCGTAAAAAGGAGAATTAAATGTCAGTTGTATCAATGAAGCAACTTTTAGAAAGTGGTGTACATTTTGGGCATCAGACTCATAAGTGGAACCCAAAAATGGATAAATACATCTTCTTAAAAAGAAATGGAATCCATATTTTAGATCTTAAGCAGACTTTGGATGCTGTAAATGAAGCATATATGTTTGTGAAAGAAATTGCCTCACAAGGCAAATCAGTACTTTTCGTTGGGACGAAAAAACAAGCCAAAGATGCTATCGAAGAAGCTGCAAAGAATTCAGATTCTTACTATGTTAGCAATCGTTGGGCCGGCGGTATGCTTACCAATATGAAAACTATTCGTAATAGTATCGCAAAATTAGATTATTATGAACAAATCGTAGAAGATGGCACAATCAATAGTTTCACAAAATTAGAAGGTGTGAAACTTAAGAAAGAATACGATAAGATTTCACATTATCTTGGTGGTATTCGTGATATGGATAGATTACCGGGTGCAATTTTTATTGTTGATATTATCAAAGAAAACATCGCATTATTGGAAGCAAGAAAACTTGGTATTCCTGTAGTAGCTATGGTAGATACAAATTGTGATCCTGATTTTGTTGATTATGTAATTCCAGCAAATGATGATGCGATTCGTGCGATCAAATTAATAGCAGATACAATGGCTAAAGCTGTTATCGAAGGAAAACAAGCTTTAATGGAAGGTGCTGCTTTTGCTAAGAGTATTGAAGAAGAGCAAAAAGCAGATGCAGAAAATTCTGAAGAAGTAGAAGAAGAAAAAGCCGAATAATCAGCTTAGAAATAATTACATCAAGAAGAGGCCATTGGTCTCTTCTTGCTATATTAAAATGATAAAAAAAATATATAAAACCAGGAGATAAAAATGAGTATATCTGCAAAAGTTGTGATGGAACTCCGCAAGAGAACTGGTGCGGGAATGATGGATTGTAAAAAAGCTTTGAAAGAAACTAATGGTGATATGGATGCTGCAATCACCTATTTGCGCGAAAAAGGTATTAGCAAGGCTGCTAAAAAAGCAGATCGTGTTGCTGCAGAAGGTTTGATTTTTGCTTATGTATCTGAAGATCACACAAAAGGTGCACTTTTAGAATTTAACTCTGAAACAGATTTCGTGGCTAAAAACGAAGATTTCACCAACTTTGGTAAACAAGCTGTAAAATTTTTAGTTGAAAATGAAATTGAAGATTTAGAAGTTTTAAAAAATAGCGAATTAGATGGAACATTATTCACAGAAGCTCTTACTAGCTTAATTGCAACAATTGGTGAAAACTTAAATGTTCGTCGTATTAATTTTATCAAAGCTGACGGCTTTGTAAGCTCATATATCCATATGGGTGGAAAAATAGGTGTTCTTATCAATTCTTCTTCAGAAGCAACTGAAGAAAATGTGAAAAAAGCATATGATATTGCAATGCATGTTGCTGCTATGGACCCTTCATATTTTGATAAATCAGAAGTTACTCAAGAAATTCTTGATAAAGAAAAATCTATCATGAAAACTCAATTAATTTCTGAAGGTAAACCGGAAAATATTATTGATAAAATTCTTATCGGTAAGATGAATAAATTTTATGAAGAAAATTGTCTCTTACAACAAAAATTTGTAAAAGATGATAAAACTACTGTAGAAAAATTTGCTAATCCAATGAAATTAACCGGATTTGTGAGATTTAAAGTAGGAGAAGGAATCGAGAAGAAAGAAGAAGATTTTGCAGCAGAAGTAGCAGCACAAATCAAGGGATAATCTAATGAAAAAGATGATGAGAACTTTCAAGCCGGAAAAGATCAATCGCATCATTTTCAAAATTAGTGGTGAAGTACTTGCAGGAAAAAAAGGCTTCGGCATAGATTTGAAAAGAGTACATGAAATTCTTTCTGAGATAATTTATCTCAAGAAAAAAGGTTATAGCATTGGTATTGTTCTTGGTGGCGGAAATTTTTTCCGAGGAGCTTCTGAAGTTGGCGACGAGATTAACCGTCACGCAGCCGATAATGTAGGAATGCTTGCAACCATTCAGAATGCAATCGTGCTTAGTGGAATGCTAAAATGTAAAAATTATCCAACAGAAGTGTATTCTGCCATTCAAGTAGATCGAGTTGCAAAATTGTACACTCCTGACCGAGCAATAACTTCCTTAAATGAAGGAAAGATTTGTTTTTTCTGTGCTGGTACAGGTAATCCGTTTTTCACCACAGATACAGCGGCAGTTCTCAGAGGCATCGAATTAGATGCAGACATTATTTTCAAAGGTACAAAAGTTGATGGCGTTTATACCGGTGATCCTGTGAAAGATGAAAATGCTAAATTTATTAGCAAAATTTCTTTCAATGAAGTTTTGGCAAAAGAGTTAAAAGTAATGGATATGACTGCTTTTTCTTTAGCTAAAGAATATAATATGCCAATTAAAATTTTTAACATAAATACTCCGGGCAATATTAAAGAAGCGGTCTTAAATAAAGAGATTGGCACTTTTGTGCATGCCTAGACAGTAATTTAACAAACACAATCAAAGGAGTTGTCATGGATATGTTATTAATGGAAACAGAAGAAAGAATGGAAAAAGCATTCGATTCTTTACTGAAACGTTTTTCTAAGACAAGAACTGGTAGAGCCAATGCTTCAGCTTTGGATTCTATAAGCATTGATTATTATGGAGAAAATACTCCAATTAAACAATTGTGCAATATTAGTATTCCTGAACCTCGATTAATTGTGGTTCAACCTTGGGATAAAACAGCTCTTGATTTGATAGAAAAAGCTATATTAGCTTCAAATATCGGGGTAACACCACAGAATGACGGTAATGTAATTCGTCTTCCTTTCCAACCTCTTACTGAAGAAATTCGTCGTGAAATAGTTAAAGATGTTAAGAAAATGGCTGAAGATAGTAAAATTGAAATTCGAAACATCAGACGTTCAGCAAATGAAGCTGGAAAGAAAATGCAAAAAGATGGCGAAATTAGTGAAGATGATTTGAAAGGTTTACTTTCAGACATCCAAGATCTCACAGATAATTGGATTAAAAAAATTACAGAATCTACAGTAGCAAAAGAAGCTGAAATCATGGAAGTGTAATTTCAGAATTACAGGAGAGAAAGTGAGATATATTATTACTGCGGAATGTATAAAATGCGGAATCTGTGTAGAAGTTTGCCCGGCAGGTGCAATAGAAGAATCAGATGAGCAATTTACAATAAACGAAACATGTATAAATTGTGGAAAATGCAAAGATGCATGCCCAATTGATGCAATCAAAATAACTAATGTTTAAACATTATTTAGGCAAACCTAGCAATAGGTTTGCCTTTTCTTTATAAAAAAAATGAAGATGAGTAATTATGATAAAATTTGAGCTCTTTGAAGAAATTTTAAATCACACCCAAGATGCAGTTCTGGTTTTTAATAAATATCAGAAAATTATTTATTTCAACTCTAAATTTTTAAGTATAACAAAATATAAAAAAGAAGATATCGAAAATAAAGCAATCCAAGTATTTTACCCGAAATTAAAATTTTCGGGAGTTATGAAAATTTTTGGATGTGCAATTAATAACGAATCCGATCAATGTGGAATTATTAATATTGAAAACAGAACTTATCGTCTTACTACTAAAGGTATTTCAGATCTTATTTTATGCATGTTCCAAGATATAACCGAGCTGAATGATTTAAAAAAGGAATTATCCCAAAAATCAGCAAAATTGAAAACTATGGAAATGTATAATCGTAATCTATTAGATAGCTCTATGGATATGATTATTGCTGTGGATCATGATAGAAAAATTACTACTTTTAATAAAGCAGCTCAAGAAAAATTCGGTTACACATTGGATGAGATATTAGGAAAACATGTAAATATTTTGTATGACTCTCATCAAGAAGGTTTGGAAACACATAAAGCTGTGCTAACTCATGGGAAAACAATTCGGGAAGTGAGAAATGTTAAAAAGAATGGAGAAACTTTTACTTGTCGTCTTGTAACTTCAGAGGTCTTGGATGACCAAGGGCATAGAATAGGTGTGATGGGAATTAGCCATGACATTAGTGAATTGAAAAAGCAAAAAGAAAAATTTAATAAATTAAAAAATCGTTTTGAATTTAGTCAAAGTAGATTGGAAAATTTAGGTAATAGTAATGCTATTAAAAAAGTTTTAAAGCAAGTAGATCTTGTTGCTGAGACAAACATGACAGTGATAATGCAAGGTGCAAGTGGAACCGGGAAAGAATTGTTTTCTAGATTATTGCATGAAAAAAGTGGAAGAAATGAAAAACCGTATATTGCTGTAGATTGCGGAGCAATACCGGAATCATTGATAGAAAGTGAGTTATTTGGTCATGAAAAAGGTGCTTTTACAGGAGCTGATAGCAGGGAGGCTGGAGTTTTTGAAAGAGCTAACGGCGGAACTTTGTTATTGGATGAAATTACAAACCTAAATTCATCTGCGCAGGCAAAACTCTTAAGAGTTTTACAAGAACGTTGCTTTACGCGTGTTGGTGGTAGTGAATTGATTAAATTCGACGTTAGAATTATTGCAGCTTCAAACATTGAAATTAATGAAGCGGTAAAGAAAGGTAATTTTCGCTTAGATTTATATCACAGATTAAATGAGTTTTCCATATATTTACCATTATTAAAAGAGAGGATTGAAGATATTCCTATCTTAGCAGAGAAATTCTTGAAAGAAGTTTCGATAGAACTCGATAAGAAATTTATTGGAATTTCCGCAAACGGCCTATCCAAACTTACAAATTATAGTTGGCCGGGTAATGTAAGAGAAATGCGCAACGTTATTCGTAAAGCTGCCTTAGTGTGTGATAAACCAATTATTGATGAGGAGCATATAATTTTAGAAGATTTTCAACCGAATTCATCATCAGCAGTAATTCAGCAATTAAAAAAAGGTAATTCATTAAAAGAAATTACTGATAACAAACAAAAAGAATTAGAAATTCAATTAATTGAATATGCAATGGATGAAGCACATGGGAATAAATCAAAAGCAGCAGAATTATTAGGTATGAAGCGTGCTACTTTGTATGCAAAATTGCGACAATATGAACTAATCTAATGTAAACTTATGTTTACTGAATATGTAAAATAAAAAGTATATCTAAAGCGTTATAACTTTATGATTAGAAGATAAGAGAAAAATAATCATAGGTAACAACTTAGAACGAAAGAAGATAAGCATGATTTTAAATAATCTCGCATAATTTTGGAATAATCAATGCATAACTATCTTTAAGGAGGTGGTTTATGGAAAAATTTGGTAATGAAAAACTAGAGAAACTTTATGATGATGATTCTTTCAGAGAGTTTTCTATAGACGCTGATGGTGATAAAATTGCTGAGATTATTGAACGTAAAATAATAGTTTCAGTTCTTGAAGATTCTGCGTATATAGTTAGTGAATCAGCAAGAAATTTAGGAATTTCAAAAAAATTGTTAATAAAAAAAATGAAGGAATATAATATCTGAATTTACCTTTTTTATACATCTAATTGTTGAAAAATTTCTTGGTAATATTCAACTAAATCTTCCCATTGTTTTATCTCTGCAGAGCCAAGTTCATTTAGAACGTATTTTCCTCTACCTGTGCGAGTAAACCATTTATAAAAATTTTTGTATAAAATGGAATGTGTGTTTTTAGAAGTTCCATACTTTTGCAAAGTTGCAGCACTACATTCTCCTAAAATTTGCAAATATACTGCAATTTGAATTGCCTGTTCACGATATGCTGTAACTATCTTTTTACGATTTGTTCCGCCGATATTTAAGTTCTTCCTTCTAAGAGATATTTCTTTTAAAACCGCACGTTTTCTTTTTAGTTGTTTCCGCCTTTGCCATTTTTTGGGATGGAAAATTATCTTTATCGGCATACTGCTTTTGTTATCAACAAATATTAAACCAATCTCCAATCGCTTTAAAATTCTAATAATGCCTCTTAATCTCGACTTTTGTGTTTTTTTGCCGGGAGTAGGAATTGCTACATAAACACTGTCTGTAATGTTCTGGCGATCAACTG
>Ga0256842_1003373_pt1 | contig 10690 bp, 3 predicted proteins | sample 4559240metaG_FD_185973 | JGI IMG/M metagenome (GOLD analysis project Ga0256842, IMG submission 185973) | Hydrothermal vent microbial communities from Guaymas Basin, Mexico - 4559-240 | ecosystem: Environmental > Aquatic > Marine > Hydrothermal vents | place: Mexico: Guaymas Basin | collected...
ATCGTCATCGTCGCCGCGGGTGTAAGGGACTGTGGCATCGCCATCCCAGAGTTTTGTGTCGCAATGGTAGGTTATATCTGCGGTGTATCCGCTTCCCCATCGCAGGTCAAGTTGGTCATCGCCGGTCCATCCGCCGTCGGAATCCCAGGCTTCCAGGGAAATCACCTCGGAGGAATTTGTCGTCGTCGCCGCCATCATAACATCGCAGTCAAAATCGTTGTCGTCGGAGGAGATTTCCCCGGTGGTGAAGACCCATCCGCACAGAGTGATGTTATAAACAATGTCCGTTTCGGTCCATCCCTGGTCGCCGGCATCGTCCTCGTGATGCACCACCTGAACATAAATAGTGGTTGGGGAACGATACATACTCTCCGCCAAGCGCATCAGAGGCGGGTTTTCCCCGTCCCGGTCAACTGTGGGGATTAAAATCGGCGGGTCGTTGGTTTTCCAGTTCTCCGGAATCTGGAAATAGAACCTGTCGGCATCGGGGGGCTTTACCGCGGGCACTTTTTTGACCGTGTCCACAAGCCCTATTATAATCGGGCTGCACTGCTGGGCGAGGATATTGAGTTTTTCTTCGTCGCCCTCCTCTGCCGCGGCGAGCATCTCGCGGGCTATTTTTATGTCGTTTTCAATCTGCTCGGCAAGTTCATAGTCATCGCTTTGTCTGGCAAGAGAGAGCCGATACTCCAATCGGGGAATTATCAGATCTGCCATTCCGCGAAGATAGGCAATCTGCCTTTCGCGGCTGGCGTGGGGCACAATAAACCCCTCGTTGTCCGGTCCATCACTCTGTGAGACCACACGGAAACCATCCCGGACTTCCTGATGTTTTGTTCCGGGGGCGGGTCCGGTGAACCTCATATCCTCCGGCAGCGATGTCAGAGGGCGATAGAACTCCTCTAACGGCGGACCGCCATTGGGCAGAGCACGCTTGGATATGGACTCCCACACATCCTCGTCCGCCCGCACAAGCGTGCCAGTAAAAACCCCGAGTAATAGCACAATTTTAACATATGTTAAACGCATCAAACACCTCCTAATTCATTATGCGAGCAAAACATTTTTCAGCATCCCACCAAATAGCGCATACAAAAGTGCGAAATAAGCAAAATATATCAAGAATATCGCCCATTCTCGCACATTTAGCATTATAATTAGACCGGTTAATATCCCGAATAACAGCGATAAAGCAATCAATTTTGCCGACCATACCCCCAGAATCATCGGAAAAATCAAATAAGAAATCACGACTAAAATAGAAATTATCCGCCTTCCCTTAACTGGTCCAAAAATTGTCATAATGGTTTTAATATTCCCTGCCCTGTCGCCCTCGTAATCCTTCAAATCCTTGGCGTTGAAGGCGAGCGTGAACACCACAAAAATCGCCAGGGCAAATTTGGGCGGAAGTGCAAGCGGCTGTCTTCCCGCAATTATTATCCCGCCATAGATTATTGACAGGCAGGCGACCGATATAAGGGCGGTGGACACCAGCGGGAACCTCTTCAGCCGCGCCGGTGGAACGGAATATATCCAATAAGCCGCCACAAACGCCAGAATCATAAACGCCAACCTCTGGTTGGTGAGCGCAGCGGACAGCACAGCAAAAAGTAGATAGAACCCGCCCAAAAAATACATCTCCGTGCGGGAAAGTGCCCCGCTTGTCAGCGGACGCCGGGGATTGGCGTGGACATCAATTCCCTCATCGGCGAGGTCGTTGACCACCACACAGAACTCCCAGGCGAAAAACACCGCCAGCGCCGAAAACACGAGGTCATACAGGTTCAATTCGGGCAGAAGGTCAACTCTGCCTTTTATTCCGACCCACAGCCCCAGCAGAAACATCAGAATATAGTGCACCACTCTGAAGGGGCGGATATTCCTCACAACTGCGGAGAATTTCTTTCTGTTCCACGCCAGAAGCACAAACGGGAACTGCAGTGTGATTATCAATACCCAGAACTGCGACCATCCGAGGCTGCCCGGGCGCACAAACCCAAGATAAACCGCCACCTGCTTGGCAAAGCGGAAAAAAATCGGCTGGCTTACATAGCAGAATATCAACACATAGGTGACCAGCGCGGCAGCAAGCGCTCGCCAGAATTTGCGGGTTTTCAGCCACACATACAGCGCAACTCCCACAATACCGAGGGCAATCTCAATCCTCATTCCCACCGTTATTCCCGTGTTGGGTGCGCTGCGGGAGAAGAAAGTGGCAAACATCGTAAGAATTTCCCTGAACGGCACCCGCGAGAAAAACAGGTATTTCGGCTTGAAACCACCAGCCCCGAACAGGATCAAGTCCACCACCGGGGGAAGGATTATAATCCCATAGCACGGCACCAGCGCCCTGACAACTTTTGCCATATCCTCGCCCGAAAAAACCCGCAGAATAATCGCCAGAGTCAACAGCAGCGACAGATAGAACAGCGGATAGTGAATTCCCATCGCCACAAGAGAGGTCATTTTGCCGACACCGACCACGACCTCAAGAAATGTGCGGACGAACACGAACCCCAAAAATGCCCCCACCAATTGACCAAAAGTGACCCTGCTTCGTTCCAGAGCGAGTATTATATTTCCCACAGACCAATGCATACACTTTATTCCCTTTTGAAAGAACTATTATGGCTGAATAGTAATCATTGCATCGTCGGTCACGCCGGCTTCGGATTGAATTGTGATATCTCCTGACTGAGTGCCCTGTAGAAATTGAGACTGATTGTATATTCCCCAACAGTTTTGATACCAGGACTGCTCCGAAGCGCCAGTATCCAGTGTAAAACTCCACACTTCCGAGAAATTACCCCAACAATTCACCTGCTTTGCTTTGACACGCCAATAGTATGTCTGTCCATCAGTTAAACCTGAGTTTATAGTGTAAGAATTTGTTGTAGGGAATGCAGTTATAACAGGGGATGAGAAGTCGGGATTGTCATCTATCTCTATATAGTATTGCGTTCCCACAGCGGACCATCCCAACTGGATTGGATAATTTTGCCGGCAATTATTGAACGCATAAGGGGGGACACTGCTCAATGTAGGCGCAGAAGGTGGAGAACCATTGGTTTCCTGGTAGAAAGTGCCGTCTCCGCCCCATCCATACCCAATTCCACCGCTCACATCGTAGAACAAAGAGACATTTGTGACAAACCCGCATTGGCTGTAAAACACTTTGATTCTTCCACCACCACCTCCGCCTCCGTCCCAGGCATAATAGCCGTCCGGGTCATAGCCGTGACAGGTAGGAACTATATTCACCGCAGGACCTCCATCTCCGCCGTGGGCATCCAGAAAGCCGGTAATGTAGCAACTGTCCATATCTGTGGCGTCGCAGTCAAGGAGAATTCCGCCGCCGGAACCACCACCTGCTCCACCACCTTCACCACCCATACCTCCCCAGGTGTATTCGTCGTCATCTTCGGACGGATCACTACAACAATCGCCATAATACCCGGCGGAACCACCAGTCCCCCCCTGCCCTCCATCTAATCCGTAGGCGTATATATTTCCTGTAACAACCATAGTTCCTGAGGAATGGAGTTTAACCATCCCGCCGCCTGCGCCACCGGGTTCACCGTCGGTGGCATTGTTGAAATATCCGTTTCCGCCTCCACCGGCACCGCCACCACCAGAACCCCAGGATATGTCAGTTCCATTTGCAGTTCCATAAGTTCCGCCCCCAGAACCTCCACTTCCTCCGGCACCACCGCCAGCATCACAGCACTCATCAGCCCAGTCTTTACCTTCCTTAAAGCAGGAGGATGAATAATCCTTATAATTTTCCCCGGGCTCCCCGGGACCACCATCTCCACCGGCGCCGCCGTAGCCACCGCCGCCACCACCGCCACCACCACCGGCACCTTTGACCCACCCGATCTCGTCGCCAAACCAACCACAGTCCTGAGTGCAACCGTTTCCTGTGTTTCCTGAAGTTCCTCCGCTCCCACCACCGGTTCCATATCCATTACCACCTCCTTCACCCTTTTCCGTCCAACGATACTCACAATCACCGCAGTTGTCGCCCCAACTATCCACACAGGTTTCGTCGTCGCCGCTGTCTCCGCCTGCTCCGCCGGGTTCTCCCGCTCCAGAAGCATCAATTGTGCCGTAAACATACACCTTATCGGCGTCCACATCCACATAATGACAGGAACTGTTAACAGTGGCAGTCACGCCCGCATCCACACGGAACACTCCCACATTGTAGTGATGTCCGCTTATGGTTCTGTCCGAGGAAATTATCCAGTCGTTGCCACCGTGGTCAACACCGCCACAGTAATCTTCGGGAGTTATATAAACTGTCCAGGTGGGAGAGGTTCCTCCGGCGCCGCAGTCGGAAATTATGCGGACATACCAAGTGTTTCCGCCCGGAGGCAAATCCCACCACGGCGTAAAACTTGTGGCGGTGCCCGCATTATACCAGGTGCCGTTGATGTTAATCTCATATCTTCCGTTGGGAGACCCAAAACTGCACCCCGAGCAGGACCAGGAAAAAGTCGGGCGCCTGTTGGGCGTGGCGGAACCATTTGCCGGGGAACTTAAGGTGGGAGTTCCTGATGCAGGGGAGCAATACATATATGCAAGGGTATAACTACCATAAGATGAACTGCTATATCCTCTAACTTTAAGATAGTAAGTCCCGGAAGTGGAAGGAGTATAAACTATTTCCGACTGCAACCCGCAGGCATCATCGTTGTGAGCCACTTGTGTGCAGGAACTGTTGTAAAGTTCAAGATATGTGTCAAATCCGGCGGAGCCGCCGCCGTCGCAGAAGGTGAAATAATAAGTCCGTCCGGCGGTTAGATTAAAAGCATACCATCGGCATCCACCCGAATAAAAACTGGACGAATGAGTCTGCCAGGAACTTGTGGGCGTGAATACACCATAATCATATGTTCCGCAGGAATAACAGTGGTCATTGAGTCTGTAGGCAAGGGTGTATGTTCCCCCATTAGACGAGGAGTATCCCCGAACCTTCAGGTAATAAGTTCCGCTTGAAGGAGGAGTATAGTCAATTTGCGACTGCAAGCCACAATGATCATCGTTGTGAGCCACCTGTGTGCAGGAACTGTTGTAAAGTTCAAGATATGTGTCAAATCCGGCGGAACCACCTCCCTCACAGAAAGTGAACTCATATGGATTCCCGCCAAGAAGATTAAAGGCATACCACCTGCATCCTCCACCGGCAAACCCCGCGGAATGAGTTGCCCAGGATATAGTTGGAGTATATGTCCCATAATCGTATGAGCCGCAGGAATAGCAGTGGTCGTTTGCCCGCCAGGCAAGGGTGTAGGAACCGCTGGAAGAACCATAACCTCTCACTTTAAGATAATATCTCCCGCTGGTGGAAGGAGTATAAGTTATCTCCGACTGGAGACCACAAGCGTCATCATTACTGGCAACCTGAGAGCATGAATTGTCGTAAAGTTCAAGGTAGGTATCAAATCCAGCAGAACCACCGCCATCGCAGAAGGTGAAAACATAGGGAACCCCGGCAACCAAATCAAACGCATACCACCGGCAGTATCCCGAGGTGAAAGAACTTGAGTGAGTGCTCCAGGATGTCGTTGGGGAATATGGACCATAATCATAGGTTCCGCAGGAGTAACAATGGTCTGATGCACCACCGGTGTATCTGTATGCAAGGGTAAAAGAGCCTGTGGCAGAACTATAAGCCCTAACCTGAAGATAGTAGTAACCGGATGAAGAGCAATTATAGGTTATTTTAGATTGAAGACCACACGCATCGTCGTTGTAGGTGACAGAGGTGCCAGAACTGTTGTAAAGTCTTATCGCAGTATCAAAGGTGGCAGACCCACCATCGCCAGAACACAGGGAAAACTCATAGGTGTATCCGGAGTTCATATAAATTCTATACCACCTTGAAGCATAGGACACATCAATGCTTCCGCTGGTGGTCTGCCAGGAGGATGTGGCTGTCAAGTCGGTGTAGGATGTCCAATACGCCACTGTATACGAACCAGATGATGAACTATACCCGGCAACTTGAGGATACGAGTTCCCGCTGTAAGTCCAGGAACAATAAGAATGGGTCCACGAAGCAGAACAATTATCGTCATTGTGGGTTATCTCCCCACAGGACGAATTGTAAATACAGATGTAAGTGTCGTAGTTGGCTCCGGCTGGGGAATAATCCTCACAGGTGGTGAAATAATAAGTCTGCCCAGAGGTATTAGGCATAAAATACTTATAATTCCCACCGGAACTTATTGATGCTGAATGGCTCCTGCGCCAGGGAGCAGGCTCATTAGAATAGGAACTATAATATTGGTCATACAACCCGGTTGAATAACTGGTGCATCCAGAAGAAGAACAATATGACCAGGACAGATGAACTACCCCCAACAAAACCAATATGTGAATCCACCATTGTTTCATATCCCCCCTCGCATTAGAATTTAATTTACTTCGCTGTCTCCTTTCTAATAAGTTCCTCCAAGAACTTGACCCTCTCTTCGTCTCCCATCTCTTTGGCAATTTCAAGTTTTAATTTCAGACCCTCAATTTTGTGGCGCTTTAACATCCTATCCCTTTCTGCGATTAATCTCTCCCGGGTGGAATCATCCGGAGCGTTTTCAATCAGTTGGTTTATACTATCCAGTTCCGCCAATGTCCTATCTTCAAATTCCACAAGCCGGTTATATTGCTCCTGAGTCTCGTAGGCGGCGTCGGGAATTTCGTTGGCATTGTTGTCAAAATTGCCCTGACTTTCGGCATAATTTTTAGCAAGAATATCCTGCGCCCGCTGACGGATTTCTTCCTCGTGCTTTAACACATCCTTCCCACCTATTTGAATCAGGGAATCTAAAAATATATCTCTATATCGCTGAGATTTCGCCTTTATCCTCTCTATTTCCGACTGCTTCTGGTCCTGAGGAACAGCGGGGTCCTTCATAACATCCTCTTCCGCGTGCTGGATTATATACTCCTCGGTATGGTATCTGTCAAACAGCCTATACAAAGTCAGAATTTGCTCATCGCTGAATCTGTCCAGATATGAATCTGCAAAGCAAATTGCCGAAATCACAAGCAACATCCCGGCAAAATATCTCCAAACCACCCTAAACATAATCATACCTCCTTTAGAATAAACACACTTCTATTCCCCATACCTCTGACCGGCATCTATATCAATGTAGGTATCCGTGGGCTTTGTACGAATGTTGGTTTCCTCGGGGGTCATATCGCGGAAGTCGTAGCGCACACCTATGAGCCTGTAGGAAAATCGCACATTTCCCGTGCCATCAATAGATTTAACGAAGAACTTTGACCCCTCAAGATAGGCATACATCTGCACCGGTCCCTGCGGGGTGACAAAAGGAATGATTGTCTTCTGGTCCACTGCATGCCAGAAAAGCCACAGGTCCGATGCCTCCGGCTGGGTGGCAAGGTCAACCGTCCACACGCCGTCGGAGTTGAGTTTTGCCTGACCGACAACCTCGGTGCGTTGACCAACCATATCCAGAGTCCAGGTGCGGTAGAGTTTCCCGCCGATTTTGAGCACCGGGTCAATGTTGTTTGCGGAAATCTCGTTCGCCCGTTCAATATTGTGTCCGCCGAGGTCAAGGTCGCCGTCATCCTCAATGTGGAAAGAGGTTGCGGTGCTGGGGTAAATATATGCGCCGCCATCCTGCCACATTGAGGCTCCACCCAAAAGATCAGTTAAACTAACAGGACTGCCACCGTTTGTGTTGGGATCGCGGAACATCATATTGTTTGAGCCGTCCTGATAGATATAGGCATCGGTGTCACCGAAATACATATTCCCCGTAACCAACCCGTTTCCGGCGATATGAAGTTTTTGGGATGGGCTTGTTGTTCCGATACCGACATCGCCATCGGACTGGACAATAAACCTTGTCGCCGCTGATGCGTTGTTGTGCAGGATGAAATCGCCGCCGTCGGTCTGGACATAGAGCGGTCCCACAGAGGTGCCGCTGGTTTTAGACTGAATCTCGTTGTCGTCAACCGCAATGTGCTGCCCGGAAGCGTTGCCAATGATGACATATCCTGTATTTGCAGTCGTGCCAACGACATCGGTGCCACCGGTGATGTGGAGTTTAACTTTGGGGTCGGTGGTGGCTATACCCACATTGCCGCCGTTGCTGATGAATACCCTATCGGAACCAGCCGTGCGCAGGTGAAGATTTGTCGTCCCCTCGGCATCTATAACCGCACCGCCGGTGCCAACCCATATCTGCACACTCTTGGAGGCATCGGCGTTCTCAATCTGAAGCCCATATCCACTGTTTGAGGAGGTCTCCTTTATCTTCAGCCTGTAGTTGCTCAAACTGGTCGTTCCGATACCCACATTGGTGCCGTCCTCATATATGACCGAGGTGCCCAAGGTGTTGGTTGCGGTCCATTTGGGGATGTGGTTTGGCGTTCCAGAGCCGTTGACTCCCCCGCTGGGGTCCTGAGGTTCCCACTGCCCAGCGGTATTATTCCAGGTCAACACCTGCCCGTCGCTTGGAGCCGCAGAAGACACTGCCCTCCCCTGTAAACCAACCACCGTCGGATTTGGATAAGTTCCGCTCAGGTCGCCACCTGCGCTGGTGGAAGTCGTTATATCGTCGCCGCTGTTGGTGTCCCAGCCGGAGAATGTCACCGTGTTCCCGCCGGAAATCGTCAACTGATTTCCCGAAAGAGAAAGAGTCTGCAATTCGTTGGTGGCATCGTGGTCGGCGTCGTTGACATTGTCAGAGCCTGGCGCCCACTCACTGCCATCCCATTTGAGAACATCCCCACTTGAAGCACCCATCTGCGCTATATCCAAAGGACTTGAACTCGTGCCATCCCCCGTCAACCTCGCACTCGTCTGCACAACCTGCGAGCCCCAGTTATCACCGGGAACATCCTGCCAATTCACACTGCCGCTGCCGTCAGTAGTAAGCACCTGCCCGGTGCTACCATCCGTGCTCGGCAATGTATACGCCCCTACCGTCAGCGTCCCCGTGAAACGCCCTGTTCCCTGAACATCCAGTTTATATGATGGGCTTGTTGTCCCTACCCCCACATTACCATTGCCCGCAAGATAAAGATTAAGAGGACTGTTTGAGGTCCCATAGGTACTTTCTATAACGAACCTCCTTCTGCAACATCCTCCGCCGCTAAGATCACCTGTAGGATATTCCCAGATTTCAAAATTCCTCGGACCCACTCCAAAACCACCATCTGGATCGGCAGTGTAAATTTGCCAGTGCCAATCATCGCCATCGCTGGCATCAAGCCCCTGCAATCTAATTGAAAGCAAACCCTGTGTCCCATCACCCGCAGGCATATTCTTTGAAACTATAAGGTCGCCTCTAACTTCCAACTTCGCTGACGGACTCAGAGTTCCTATCCCTACATTCCCATCCACATATAAATTGCTTCCTAAATGTCCCGTGCCGCTTATCCAGAAATCAGCACTCTGCGCTGAACTGTTCTGATTCTGGATGTAATCGTTGTCCCCGGCGGGGATGTTCACAACACTCAGCGGGTTTGCGCTCGTGCCGTCGCCGGTCAGCGTCCCGTCGTGCTGAACAACCTGCGAGCCCCAGTTGTCCCCGGGGGCACTGCTCCATGAGACATTGCCCGCCCCATCCGTCATCAGAACCTGACCGGAACTGCCGTCAGAGGTCGGAAGCGTATAGTTCCCTATGGTCAAATTCCCGGTGAAATGTCCACTGCCATAGACATATAGAGCGTCGCCGCTGCTGGCATTCCCCTTTATTCCGACATTTCCAGAGGAATTTATGTTCAGCCCGGTTGTAAAGGTCACCGGGTTTCCGGCGGTGCCGCTTGTGCCCCCGACATAAAGCGTTATACTGCCGTCGTGAAGCATTATCCGTGAGGCTCCACGGGTTCCGGTGTATTCATAGCGGCTGTCGGCGGCGTCCCAGGTGGCTCCCGCCACTATGTTTGCCAGACCAGCACCTGCCGCTATATCAAAAGTGAGGTCGTTCCCCGTTTCCGAACCAAGGCGCATCACTTTCTCTCCAGTGTATCGCACATCCAGACGATACATCGGGTTATTCGTCCCCAATCCAAGGCGCTCGTTGGAGGAATCCCAGAAAAGCGAGTTCATCCCGCCGACGGTGCTCGCGCCGGTGAAATACGCCACCTGCCCGGCGCTCCCGCTTCCGCTGATCCCCTCGTTGTCTGTGTCCGCAACCCACTGACTCCCATCGTATTTCAGAACACTCCCGGCAACCGCACCCGTTGTGTTCACATCGCTCAGTTCGGTCAACTGGTTGTCCGAAAGGTCGTCATTTTCCACAGGAATTGTGGTGGTGAGGTCTGATAGGGTTCCGGTGCGACTTATGGTCAGGGTGTTAGTTCCGTCATTAAAGCCCACACCGTCAGCGTAGTTGTCCACTATGTCGCTCGTGAGGGCAATTGTCCCCGTGGCATCGGGCAAAGTCCAGGTGTGGTTGCCGGTCAAACTTGTGGTCAGGGTGCCGGTGTTGGTGCCGTCGGTAATACTTATGTCCCCGTGAACCGTGACATTACCACCTTCCGTCACCTCAAACACCTCTGTCTCGCCCCCGGGCTGGTCACGATAAACCCTGAACGCCGAACTGTTCACGCTTCCTGTGGCATCATCGCCGTCAATGTATAGGTTCAGATTCGTCTCGGAAACCACGCTCAAACTGGCATCGGTGGGACCGTTTATCCTTCTCTC
>Ga0256842_1003374_pt1 | contig 10678 bp, 8 predicted proteins | sample 4559240metaG_FD_185973 | JGI IMG/M metagenome (GOLD analysis project Ga0256842, IMG submission 185973) | Hydrothermal vent microbial communities from Guaymas Basin, Mexico - 4559-240 | ecosystem: Environmental > Aquatic > Marine > Hydrothermal vents | place: Mexico: Guaymas Basin | collected...
CATACGTCTATCCATCGAGTATGGCGTCAAAAAATTCATATACATCTCATCGGGTGGGGCATGCTATGGCAACCCGGTTTACATGCCGTGCGACGAAAACCATCCCATCAACCCGCTCAGCCCCTACGGAGTCAGCAAACACACTGTTGAACATTATCTTTATCTCTATCATGAAAACAACGGGCTTGACTACGTCGTATTGAGATACCCCAATGTGTTTGGGCCGAGGCAGGATCCATACGGGGAAGCCGGGGTGGTCGCCATATTCTCCGAACGCATGTGGCGCAAGAAACCGGTCGTCATATACGGCGACGGAACGCAGGAAAGGGATTTCGTTTTCGTGGAGGACATCGCACGGGCCAACATCCTCGCTTTGAATGACCTTGACACAAACGTCCCCCCGATATTCAATCTCGGAACGGGTAAGGGGACATCAGTCAATGAGATCTTCCGCATCCTTGCCGAAATAACGGGCTATGACCAGGAACCGATTCACGAGCCACCGCGTCCGGGAGAAGTGTATAAGATAGCGCTTGATGCGACCAGGGCGGAGAAAATACTCGGCTGGAAGCCCCAATATTCCCTTGAGGACGGCTTGAAAATCACCGCTGAATGGTTCAAGAACATAGGCTGAATCTGACAGGTGTGGTCCTTGCAGGTGGCAAGGGGAAAAGGCTGGGACTGCCAAAGGCTTTCATAAAGGTCAACGGCGAAAGGTTGCTTGATTCTATCCTCTCACTTTTCACGGAATTATTTGAAGCCACATTGCTTATAAGCGGCGAATATGAGTTGAGTGTGAGTCACCCGGATGTGAGGGTTGTAAACGATCTCTATCCTTCCCTTGGGCCGATAGGCGGCCTGATCACAGCCATAAAGAACTCCGCCACACGATGGATCTTCATGACGGGATGCGATTATCCTATGCTGAAAACCGAGCTGATAAGATACGTTTCAGAAAAGGCGCTCAACCATCCGGAATATGACCTCGTGATCCCGCACGTGAACGGCTACTATCAGGTCCTCCATGCGGCCTACAATCGCAGACTGGAAAAGGTCGTGGAACAAAGGATCGGACAGGGGAGATACAGCATAAAATCGATGATAAAATTTGCACCGATAAAAACCCTCGTGATTTCAGAGGATGAGATTCGGGAAGTAGATCCCGAACTTGTGTCGTTCGTAAACCTCAACACGCAGGACGAGGTTGAGAAATACAACCTCAGGGTGACCGTTTAATCTTTATGCACTTTCTCCTTGGCTTCCTCTATGAGTTTATTGAGGTCGGTGACGCCCTCCTTGCCATCGTATTCCGCCACCCCATATCTGAAACCGGGGAGCGGAAGCATATCCACACCGATCTTGATGGACATGCCTGATACGTGGCGCGAGAACCAGTTGAGGAATTTTACAAGCTCTGATGGGCTTTTCTCGTAGGAAACCAGAATGAGCTCGTTGTCCCCTATGGAGGACAATATCTCGTCCCTGCCGATGGCCTTTTTCATCTCGTTGACAAATTCCCGCCTGATGATCTTGCTGATCCCCTCTCCGTAGCGTCCTGTGACCTCGTCCAGACCGAGGATTTCGATGTAAGCAAGGGTAAATCTCTCTTTGAGTTTCAGCCTGTAAACTATGGAGGAGAAATGATATAGGCCTGTAGAAGGCTCAATGACTATCGGTCTGAAAGAAACAGATGGAGTGAACCACAGCAAAGAGGAGAGATAGGACGCCGTTGTTTCAAAAAATCTTATGTCATCGGGGTCGAAAGGTTGTTCCTTGTCCTTTCCGACGTAGATGGCGCCAACCACACGCTCGCCAGAGTAAATGGGAATCACTATCTCATTTGCCACATCCGGTGCTCTCCGTCTTATCGACTCAATGATTTTCTCCGACAAGGCCTCAGGGTCCTGAACCTCCGATATCTCCTCGCTCCCAAGGTCAATTCCGAGAACCGCAAAGGGGACAAAATTTCCAACTTCATTGGCAACAAATATCCCGAGATACCTGTAACCCATGTTGTCATGCAACGTTATCAGGGCACGAGTTACTATCTCCTCAAAGTCGCTGCTGCTACGAATTATGTTGGCTATTTCGTAGAGAAGAAGCAGACGCCATTGTGCAAGTGAGCTCTCAAGTCTTATCTGTTCGAGTATCTTGGCCTCCTCCGAGCCTATGGACTCCTCCATCTCAATGGGCTTGTCGAATATCTTCAACGCTACCTCAACGATGTTCGGATCCCACTGCTTGCCTGCGCCTTCCTTGAGTATCTCCCGCACTTTAGGCCACGGTATCGCCTTACGATAAATCCTGTTCGCCGTCATGGCTTCGAGTGAATCGGATATAGCGAGAATCCTTGCCTCAAGCGGTATCTCCTCGCCCTTGAGTCCAGAAGGGTATCCTCGTCCGTCCCATCTCTCATGATGGTGCGCAATCCACGGCAGGATTTCCTTTATCTCATCGACTTCGGACAGGTATTTTTCGCTCCAGATCACGTGCTTCCTGATAATTTCAACTTCGTTTTCTGTGAGCGGTCCGGGTTTCGATAGGATGGAATCGGGGATGCCGATCTTCCCAACATCCTGCAAAAGCGCTGCAAGGCGCAGTTTCTTAAGGTGCTCCTCATCAAACCCAAGGGCTTTTCCTATTCTAACGGCGTATTCTGCAACCCTTCGGGAACGACCGGCAGCCATAGGCTCCCTTGCATCTATTGCCGATTGAATTGCCCCAACAATTTTGAAAATCAATTCATCCATATTCTCCTCTCCTGACTTTCAAACTGAATTTTAATTCATGGCAACGGAGACGGTCAACTTCAGCGTATCTCAATTCATAAGGCCCGGTTGCCGCTATCCGTTCGTCTCTTTGACGGCTCACATCCCCAACTGCTCTTAGGAAATTGGTTTATTGCCAAGCAAGATGTCTGATCCACTGATCTCTGATTTTATCCTACGGTAACCTGACCGAGGGAAAAGCTTTGCTGTATCCGCCAAATTGAGGAGCGAATTGAGAGTGATTATCTATTCCCTTTCCTCAAGTTTATTCCACAATCTCCCCTTTTAACGTTCTTAGGAACTGTCATTTTAGGCCGTTATTTTTGAAAAATACAGAGAGATTAGCCAATAATAGAACCATGTTTGTCATAATGGTCTATGACGTCAAAGAGGAGAGAGTGGCAAAAGCGCTCAAAACGGCCCGTAAGTTCCTCAACTGGGTCCAGAACTCGGTTTTTGAGGGTGAACTGAGCCGCGCACAGCTTGAGCGTTTGAAGGCGGAGATGCGAAACGTCCTGAATCTCGACGAGGATTCCGTGATATTTTACAAGTTCAGGACAAAGGCCTATTTCAACCGAGAAGTGCTTGGCATTGAGAAAGGTGGTGAGGAGAGCTTTCTCTGAGCTGATAGGGTCAATAGGCCAGTTCGACCGCCTTATTGACATGGGATGTGCTTTGCTTTTAATATTTAGTCACTTCCCCCATCTGGCCGTTCCAAACAAACTCAAAGGGGTCATTGTGAAAACCGTTCCGACGTTCCAGGTTGTCGTAGTAGGTGGCGGGCTTGCCGGCGCCGCTGCCTCGAAGTTTTTGACCGAACAGGGGTTATCGGTTATCACTCTGGAGAAAAGCCTGTCGTTCGGGGATCATATCACCTGTGGCGAAGCTGTTCAGGACTGGGTTCTTAAAGAACTGGGGTTCCACGATCCCGCACCGGTCGTGGATTCCAGAATCGAAAAGGTCACTCTGAAACTCGGAGAAAGGTCAAAGACGTTCTACGTGCCAGGGATAAGCATTGTCGATAAACGGGCGCTCATCCGGCAGCTTGTCACGGAAAGCGTCAGGAACGGCGGAAAAGCGGTCTCAAATGCAAGATTTACCGGACTCAGGTTCATGGATGACGGGAAGATAGAAGTTGAGTGGCTTCATCGTGGGAAAGAGATGAAGGTTACGGCCGATTTTGTGATTGCAGCCGACGGCGCAACTTCAAATGTCTGTCAAGCCGCTGGATGCGGACGCCCTGAGGAAATCATACATGGAGTCAACAGCCTGATGTTACACGGGTCATTCAGAGAGGGTGAAATGATATTTTTCGTCGGCCCCGAATTCGGAAAAGGCTATGGCTGGGCGTTTTCCAAAGGAGATTCAATTGCCAATGTGGGTGTTTGTGGCGGTAACGTTGATGCTGTGATGAGAAATTTTGACCACATCATCGCCGAAAACTATGCCGGGGCAAGCGTATTGTCCTATGGCATGAAGCCGATCCCGGTTGGCATGAGGAAAAAGGTCGCTCAAAATGGCGTGTTTGCTGTTGGTGATGCGGGCAGTTTCGTTGAACCCCTCTCCTATGCCGGGATGTGGGGAGCGGTTATGTCTGCAAGGATGGCATCAAAACACATCGTCCGGTTTTATCATGGAGATCACAAAAGCAAAAAGGAAGCAATCAGGGGTTTTCTGAAAGACGTCAAAAAGGAGTTTTCTCTCCGTTTCAAACTGGCAGCACTGGCGGTTTCCGCGTTTCAGGGAATGGACGAGCAGGACTGGCAGGACTTCTTCGATTCGCTGGATGCCAACTTCCCGGATGGCCGGGTCGGGGACGTGGATCCGTTCAGGCTTGCAGGGATATTTTTAAAGGATAGAAAACTCAGGCGTATTTTAAGAGGGAAACTGAGCAATGCAATACTCGCGGTTATACAAAGAGCTATTTCTTGAGCACGGGGAGCGCGGTATCTGGGTGTTGCTTGACCCCGACAGGCTTGATCGGAAGAACGTTCACGGAAAGGTCGAGCGGATTTCAAAGATGCCTGGGGTCAAAGCCATTCTGATCGGCACAAGCCTGTTGCTCTCGCACGATTTCGATGAATTTGTCATGGCTGTTAAATCCTCGTCAAAAGTCCCGGTGATATTGTTTCCCGGAGGCGTGAATCAGGTTTCGCGCCACGCTGATGGCATCCTTTTCCTTTCATTGGTCAGCGGGCGGAATCCTGAGCTTTTGATCGGGGAACAGGTGAGGATGGCACCGCTGGTCAGGCATTTCAACCTTGATTCGATCCCCACGGCCTACATGCTGATAGAGTCCGGGGGATTGCCATCCGTGGAATTCGTCACGCACACCATACCGATTCCACGGGACAAACCAGACATAGCCGTGGCCCATGCCATGGCCGCTGAACTGCTTGGTTTTCAACTGATTTACATGGAAGCCGGTTCCGGGGCACGCTATCCGGTGCCTCCGGAGATGATCCGGCAGGTAGTCTCCTCTGTGGAAATACCTGTCGTGGTCGGCGGCGGTCTCAGAGACAGAAGTTCTATCAAGGCAGCATTCGATGCCGGTGCCCGCTACGTCGTTGTGGGAACTGCCATCGAAAAAAACGAGAGATTTCTGGAGGAAATTTGAAAAACAAAGAAAAACCCAATCAGGTGGCAGGAGGTCGAGAAAATATGGACATAAATGAGCTGAGATCAAAAAAGATAGCGGAACTTTACGAGCTCGCTAAACAGCTCAACATCCCAAACTATTCCTCTTACCGGAAGGAAGAGCTGATCAAAAAGATCATCGAGAGTCAGGCTAAAAGCGACGGACTGACCTACAGGGAAGGGATACTGCAGATTCTGCCGGACGGGTTCGGATTCCTGAGGTTCCCGGAACATAACTACCAGCCATCGTCCGAAGACGTTTATGTATCCCCGTCTCAGATCAAGAAGTTCGCCATGCGTGTGGGGGACGCTGTGGGCGGTTTGATCAGGCCCCCGAAGGAAGGCGAAAGGTTCCCCGCACTCGTCAAGGTGCTGGCCATCAACGGAATGGATCCTGAAGAGTCAAGGGGCAGACCCGTGTTCGAGAAGCTCACGCCGTTCTATCCCACTGAAAAGATCAACCTTGAAATACCCGAAAACGATGACCTGTCGATGCGGATAGTTGACCTGTTCGTTCCGATGGGCAAGGGCCAGCGCGGACTCATAGTCTCGCCGCCGAGAGCAGGAAAAACCGTCCTGTTGCAGAAAATCGCCAACTCCATAACCAAAAATCACCCTGAGATCAAATTGATCATCCTCCTTATCGACGAGCGTCCTGAGGAAGTGACCGACTTCAAGCGTCAGGTGGATGCCGAGGTTATTTCGTCCACTTTCGACCAGCCTGCAGACAGGCACACCCATGTGGCGGAGATCACGCTTGAGAGGGCCAAAAGGCTTGTGGAGCTGGGCCACGATGTCGTCATCCTGCTCGACTCCCTCACGCGCCTTGCGAGGGCCTACAACGTCATCACCCCGCATTCCGGAAGGACGTTGACCGGCGGAATCGACTCAACAGCGTTGATCAAGCCCAAAAAGTTCTTCGGTTCGGCGAGAAACATCGAGGAAGGCGGTTCGCTCACCATCATCGCCACAGCTCTCATCGAGACAGGGTCGAAGATGGACGAGGTCATCTTCGAGGAGTTCAAGGGAACGGGCAACATGGAGCTTGTGCTCGACAGGCGGCTTGCCGACCGCAGGATATTCCCGGCAATCGACCTCAACAAGTCCGGCACAAGGCGTGAGGAGCTGCTCCTGCCCCGTGACGTCCTCAACAAGGTCTGGGTGCTCAGAAAGGTGCTCTCCGAGATGAATCCCGTCGAGGCGATGGAGTTCCTGCAGCAGAAGATGAAACTCACTTCGTCAAACTATGAGTTCCTGAAATCGCTCGCAAACGGCAATTACAGCGATTAGCGGAGAACGAGATGCCGAAAAAGCCTAAAATCGGGCTTGTGAGCCTCGGATGCCCGAAAAACCTTGTGGACTCGGAGTTCATCCTCGGAACTTTCGCCGAGCACGGCTACGAGGTGGTTGAAGCCGATGACGCCGATGTGGTGATAGTGAACACCTGCGCTTTTATCCACCCGGCCGAGGAGGAGAGCGTCGAGACCATCAACGAATTCATAGAGCTCAAGAAGAGCGGCAGGCTCAGGGCCGTGGGCATAGCAGGGTGCATGGTGGAGCGTCGCCGTGAGGAAATCCTGCGCATGTTCCCGGAAGTCGATTTCGTGATCGGCACCGATGAGCTGGACAGGGCAGTTGAGCTGTTCGAGAACGCCGTCAGGGAAATCCCGACCCGCGTCCCACACCGCAATTTCTCCGTGCTGGAATACCCGAGATTTGTGACGACCTATCCCTACGCCTACATTAAAATCGCCGAGGGATGCGACAGGAAATGCAGTTTCTGCACAATCCCATCGATTCGCGGGCGACATCGGGCACGCCCCATGGATGACATCCTCACGGAGGCCCATAGCCTCGCCGAGATGGGCGCAATGGAACTGGTCATAATCTCGCAGGATCTGACCCTTTATCCCCGTCTCCCGGAGTTAATCGAGAGGCTCTCGGAAGTTGATGTCGAGTGGATCAGATTGCTCTATCTTCACCCGGCCGGTGTCAACAAAGCGCTGATGGAAGCGATAGCCCGAAACCCGAAAATAGTGCCTTACGTTGAACTTCCGATCCAGCACATATCGGATCGTATCCTGAAGCTCATGGCACGGGACGGCGGGAGGGCTGCAGTTGAGCGCGCGATTGACCTTGTGCGCCAATACATGCCCGACGCCTTCATCAGGACAGAACTCATCATAGGTTTCCCGACGGAAACGGATCAGGAATTCCAGAAGCTGATGGACTACATCGAGCAGGTGGGGTTCGAGAGGATCGGCATATTCAAATTCTGGCCGGAACCGGGCACGCCATCCGCTGAGATCGCCCCCCGCATCCCGGACGAGGAAATTGAGAAAAGGATGGAGATCGCCGAGCATACCGCCTATCACCTCATGGAAAAAGCGCAGAAACGGCTCCTGAACCGCGATGTGGATGTGCTTATCGAGGAAGTTCACGGCAGAACGGCCTACGGCAGAACGATGTTTGATGCGCCAGAAGTGGATCTCTCGATCGTCCTTCAGGGCGATTTTCAGCCTGGTGACCTCGTGACAGCACATCCTGTGAAATTGGACGAGCACCTCGACCTGATCGACAGCAGTTACAACGAAGAGGAATCCATGAAGGAGTTTATCATCGAGCTGTGAACTTTTAACTGAGTCTATCATCCCAATCCATGCAGTTTGCATCACGTTCATGAGCTATTTTTGTGCGTTGGAGAGGATAATGACAACGGCTGTCTCACCTAAAACCGCCAGCAACTAACAACTCAAACCATCCTGCCCTTGAGAAGCCCCCGCATACCTCAGGCGTTCCATTGACATTTTTAGGAATTATCTGTCCGTTCTTTTTGTGAGATATTGCTGTCAACCGCTGTGTGAGCTATAATCGGCATCACCATGAGGCATTTCACGGATTCCGATGTCGAGGGCGGAAAAATATACGATTCCAAGCTATTTAAGAGGATGATACGCTATGCGTATCCCCACAAGCACCTCTTCATTATCACAGCCGTTCTCCTGCTTTTCACCACTGTCTTTCAGGTTATCACACCGTATATCACAAAGACCGCTATAGACAGGCATATCGTTCCCGGTTACGTCAAAGTGGACCTCACGAAGGCAGGTGATGTGAAGGTCAGCGGCATTCCCATCAAGGGAAACGTCCTTCTTATCGACGTAAATGAAACGCCTAAACACGTTGTTGAGGTGTTGCAGGCACGCGGCGCAATTATGCCGGGCCGCTATGTGCTTGTTGATCCCAACGTGGGACGTGCCGGGGAGGTCATAGCGGCGCATCCTGAAATTTTCGAGAAAATTCCCGAAAAGGAGCTTTACATCTTTCCGGTCAATAAAACTTCCCTGCTGTCGCGGAGCGAGATCACAGCGCTCAGGGGTAGGGACATCAGAGGAGTCATCAAATATGCCTTGATATTCATGGTGATTCTTATCCTTAACATGGTGTTCTCGGCGATCCAGACCTATGCCTTGAGCTATGCCGGTCAGAAAATCATGTATGACATGCGGAAAGAGGTTTTTGGCCACATCCTCAAGCTCCCGGTCCCGTTCTTCGACAGGAATCCCGTTGGCAGGATCGTCACAAGAGTTACAAACGACATTCTCGCTATAAACCAGATGTATACCGACGTCCTGATTTACCTTTTCCGTGATGTCCTCATGGCGGTTGGCATATTCATCATCATGGTGAAGATGAACATCCGGTTGTCTTTTCTGATTCTCCTGCTCGTGCCCCTGCTTGTAGCTTTGACGGCGTGGTTTCAGAAGGCTGCTCGAAAACAGTTCCGCAAGGTCAGAAAAGCCATCGCCCGAATAAATGCGTTCATCCAGGAACATCTCGGAGGAATCGAGATCGTCAGGTTGTTGGGAGCCGAAGACGTCGTCACAAAGAAGTTTGATATGGTCAACAAAGAGTATTATGATGCCACGATCGGGCTGATTTATATTTTTGGCACCTTCCGGCCGGCAGTGGAGCTGCTCAGGTCAATGGGACTTGCGCTGATAATCTGGTATGGCGGCGGTCAGGTTATAAGGGAAGCCCTTTCGTTTGGTGCACTTGTGGCGTTCATCTCTTATGTCAGGATGTTTTTCCAGCCGATCATCGAGCTGGCCGATAAGTTCAACATCATGCAGGGTGCAATGGCAGCGGCTGAAAGGATATTCGGGATACTCGACACACCGGCGGAAAAATACGATGGAAAAACCCTGTCCGATGTCAAAGGCCACGTCAAATTTGAGGATGTCTGGTTCGCATACAACGACGAAGAATGGGTGCTCAAAGGCGTTTCCTTCGAGGTTAAGCCCGGTCAGACTTTCGCAATAGTCGGACCGACGGGCGCCGGTAAGACCTCGATTATCAGCATCCTGCTCAGGTTTTACGAGATACAGAAGGGCAGCATAAAAATCGACGGCGTTGACATAAGGGAACTGGATCTGCGGTTCTTGCGACGCCAGATCGCTCTGGTGCTTCAGGATGTATTTATTTTCTCCGGCACAGTTCGGGATAACATCAGGTTGCATTCCGGAGAAATAGGCGATAAGGAAGTGCTTGAAGCCGCCCGATACGTTTACGCCCATGAGTTCATCAAAAAGTTGCCTGACGGTTACGATTCCGAACTTGGCGAGCGCGGCCTAAACGTGTCAGTTGGACAGCGACAGCTGATTTCCTTCGCCCGTGCCGTTGCGTTCAACCCCAAAATCCTTATCCTCGATGAAGCAACTTCGAGTGTGGATTCCGAGACCGAACATCTCATTCAGGAGGCCATAAAGAAGTTGCTCAAGGGCAGAACCTCCATCGTTATAGCCCACAGGCTTTCAACCATTCGCGATGCTGATCAGATAATCGTGCTGTCGAACGGCAGGATCATCGAGCAGGGCACCCATCGCGAACTCATGGAACGCAAGGGGTTCTACTATTACCTTTACACCATCCAGTTAGGCATGAATAAGGCAAGTTGATACGTCCCCTCGTGGTGGCGAACATAACTGACGGATTATCAGCAAACCTATCCGCATTTTGCCTCACCGTCATTGCGCTAACAACTCCTGCCATTTTATCCGGGGCGCCTTTCCTAACCGCAAATACACCCAAATCTTATAACTCTCCCATAGGACAGGTAAACAGAGAGGAGGGACGGGCGATGGGAGGGGGAAAAAGAATTGTCACCTGTGGAAGAACATGTCCAAGCTTTAGTGCGGCACTATCTCAAAAGGATGTAGGACGGCAAAAATATCGCCATCCTATCAATTTTAGAGGGGCTGATCAACGCTTTC
>Ga0256842_1003375_pt1 | contig 10674 bp, 7 predicted proteins | sample 4559240metaG_FD_185973 | JGI IMG/M metagenome (GOLD analysis project Ga0256842, IMG submission 185973) | Hydrothermal vent microbial communities from Guaymas Basin, Mexico - 4559-240 | ecosystem: Environmental > Aquatic > Marine > Hydrothermal vents | place: Mexico: Guaymas Basin | collected...
TTATCTCTATATTTGATACTTTGTAGTATAATTTCTATGATTATTATGTGCATTTTGATAAAACATAATAATCATCTTTTTGCTTATATCTTCCCTAATTTTTCATTTTTTTGTCTAAAGTGTAGTCTATAACCTAAATCTCTTAATTGATATAGCTGTTTTAATTGTAGGGCGTTGTATAGGTTTTTCAATTCTACTCCACAGTAACAGATTTAGCTAAATTTCTAGGCATATCAACATCATTTCCAAGTCTTATAGAAATCTCTAATGCCAAAAGTTGAGTAATAACCATCATTTCAAAAAACTCTAACATAGGGTGGCTTTTATAGTGAGTCTGTATAAAATCATCTGATAGTTCAAATGGCTCTGGAGATATTGCTAAAATTGTGGCATCTCTTGCACTAAGCTCTTCTACATTTGATTTTATCTTCTCATAATGAAGACTCTTTGGCATTAGTGCAATAGTAAAAAGTTCACTATCTGCTAGTGCTATTGGTCCATGCTTCATCTCTCCTGCAGGGTAACCTTCAGCATGAAGATAACTTATCTCTTTTAATTTTAAAGCACCTTCTAATGCTAATGGGAAAAAGAGGTCTCTACCAATAAAGAAAAAGCCGTGACCATGTAGGTATCTTTTTGATAATCTATGGATTTTATCATGAAGTTTATCTGTAACTATTAAAGCTTTTGGAGTTTTTCTTATAGCTTTTAACTCACTATCTAACTCCTCTTTGGATATAGTTTTTTTAATCTGTGCAATATATAGTGTTAAAAGCCAAAGAACCATAGTTTGAGTAGCAAATGCTTTTGTACTAGCTACACCTTTTTCAATTCCTGCTCTTGTTAAAATTGCTCTATCACTCTCTCTTACAATAGATGAGTTATCAACATTACATACACTTAAACTTCTAAGTCCAGCTCTTTTTGCCATTTTAAGAGCCTCTAATGTATCTGCTGTCTCTCCACTTTGAGATATTGTAATAAATAATGTATTTTTTTGTAAAAGTGGCTCTTTATATCTAAACTCTGATGCAATCTCAACTTGACATGGAATTTTAGCAACTCTCTCTAATAGATAAGAACCTGCAAGTGCAGAGTGATAACTTGTTCCACAAGCACAAATTTTAATATTGCTAATACCATTAAAAAAATCACTATTAAGCTCTTCAAAATCTATCTCTTTATCTAAAACTCGTCCTATCATAGTATCATTTATAACTTGAGACTGCTCATAAATCTCTTTTTCCATAAAAAATCTAAATCCATCTTTTTGAGCCATTGCTTTATTGGTAGTAAGTGCTTTTTTTACAAAACCCTTTTCTCCATTTTTATTAAAAAGAGTAACTTCCCCATTTTTTGCATAACCATACTCTCCATCTTCAAGATAATAAACTTCTGTAGCTTTTCCAATAATAGGTGTATCAGAAGATGCAAAATATATTTCATCTTTATTAAAACCAATAAGCATAGGTGAACCATTTTTAGCAAAAAATATAACATCAGGTTCAGCTTCTGTAATAAGAAGTAAGGCGTAAGCACCTTGAAGTCTATTTATTGTATTTGTAAAAGATATAAAAGGCTCTTTACTTTTATTATAATACTTTTCAAAAAGATGAACTATTGTCTCTGTATCTGTTTGACTTAAAAAGTTTATACCATCACTCTCTAACTCCTCTTTTAACTCTTGATAGTTTTCAATAATTCCATTATGAACTACAAAACTAAATTCACCTAAATGTGGGTGGGCATTAAGCTCTGTTGGTTTTCCATGTGTTGCCCATCTTGTATGACCTATTGATACTCCAAATCCACTACTACTATAATTTTTAGTTTTTTCTCTTAAATTTTCTAATTTTCCTACAGCTTTAAAGTGTTTAAGTTGACTATTTTCAATAATTGCAATTCCTGCTGAGTCATATCCTCTATACTCTAACTCTTGTAATCCATCTAATAAAATCTCTTTTTTCTCTTTTACACCAATATAGCCTACAATTCCACACATATATAAATACTCCATTAATTATTTTTTAGATTTAGTATTATTACAAAAGTTTATACTTTTTTTGATTAATATGAAATCTTTAATGGTAACATTTAAGTAACAAAGCCAATATATACTTTAAAAAAATATAGGTTTAAATGGTAATGTGGCAAATAGCCATAGTAGTGTTAATACTACGGCAAAGCCTTTTCTAGTCTCACTAGTCGAACTAGTGGTTTACCTATCAGCTTAATTAATTTTGGATAAGTACTTAGTAGAGATGATTATTTAATTGCTACTGCTATGAGTTATTTGAAAGAGGTTAGTTAAACCTCTATCTTCTATAGTAGCTCTTTCTAACAGCTTGTGCTAAGAGATGCACTGACATAATGTAGTAATCTCTTGGATTATATCTTCCTATTGCATAAAAGTTTTTAGTTCCCCACCACAACTCATCTCTATCATATTTACTAAGTTTTATAAGAGATACAGGTCCTCTATAACCATAAAAATTACTTGTAGGTCTCATTCCTAAAGAAATAAGATGACTTTGTGAATATTCTGTTTTATATCCTGTTGGTAATCCATAAAATCTTTTTTTCCCATACTGAACTCTCATAGCAACTGGAATATGTGGGTTCCATTTACCCTTTTTAACAAAAAAGTTTGCTGTACTTCCAATAGCATCAGCTGTTGTAAATAGGTCTTTTACTCCATTTTCATCAAAATCAACAGCATAATCTCGAAAAGAGTCAGGCATAAATTGAACAATACCAAATGCTCCTCCATAAGAACCATATATCTCTAATGGGTTTAACTTCTGCTCTTTTGTTAAAAGTAAATACTCCTCTAGCTGTTTAGTAAAGAATTTTGACCGTTTTTTATACTCTAATGATAAAGAGGTTAAAGCATCTATTAATCTATGTTTTCCTTTATCTCTACCATAATTTGTTTCAACTCCAATAATTCCAACAATATATTCAGGTGCTACATGATAGACATAAGAGGCTTTTTCTAACCAATATCTATTTTCTCTCCAAAATCTAACTCCATTAGATACTCTATCAGCAGTTACAAATCTAGGATATTTATCCCATGAACCTACACTATTTACCTTACGCTTTTTATTAGGTTTTCCATAAACATTATATTTTTTAAGTGAAAGAGTATCTCTATTTACAGTTGAAAATATCCCATATAGATAATCTCTTCTAAATTGATATTTAGCTACCATCTCTTCTATAAATTGTTTAAGTTTATAATTATTTGCATAAGCCCCTTGAAGATATGGACTACTTATACTACTCATTGAAAATATTGGTCTTTCTACTATTGTAGGAGAAATACTCTCTTCTATTATTATAGGTGTTGGTGTTGGAGCTTCCCGTCGTATAACAGTAACTTGGCATGTAGGTCGAGGTTGATGTACTATAGGTTTAGCTTTTTCTTCCTTTTTTATACACCCACCCATAAAAATAAATATAGATAAATAAAAGAATATCTTTATATAACTCATAATAAATCCTTTGCTATTTTAAAGATATTTTACCATAAAAATAAAAAAATAACTACCGAGTAAAAATATGTTAAAATTCTAAAAAAATATTGGAAAAAAAATGATAATCTTAAATCCAAATTATATATATATTAATAACTCTTTTAAAGAGAATATAGCAGTAGCTTTTAATAAAAGAATAGAGGCAATAGATAGTTTAGAGAGACTAAAAGAGAAGTATCCTAATGCTAAAGTTATAGATGGAGAAGAGAACTCTGTACTATATGCAGGGTTTATAAATACACATCTCCATTTAGAGTTTTCGGCAAATAAAACAACACTCCAATATGGTAAATTTATGCCTTGGTTAGATAGTGTAATAGCAAATCGTGACGAGTTAGTTAATATATGTGATAATGCTCTAATGGAAAAAACTTGTAAGGATATGTTGCGTTCTGGAATTACCACATTTGGGGCAATTTCAAGTTTTGGAACAGAGCTTGAAGTGTGTGAAAAAACTCCTCAAAAGGTTATATTTTTTAATGAGTTAATTGGTTCAAATATGGCTTTCGTTGATGCCTTATATAGTGACTTTTTAATAAGACTTAGAGCCTCACAAGATGCCTCTAGCAATGGGATTATCCCTGCTATTGCTATTCACTCACCTTACTCTGTTCACCCTATAGTTTTAAAACGAGCGTTAGATATAGCAAAAGATGAGAACTTAAAAGTTTCGGCTCACTTTTTAGAGTCACAAGCTGAAAGAGAGTGGTTAGAAGATGAGAGTGGAGAGTTTTTAGATTTTTTTAAAAAATATTTTAATGCCTCAAAACCTGTAACCACTATAGATGAATTTTTAAAAAGTTTTGATAACACTCCTACACACTTTACACATGTAGTTCAAGCAAACAATAAAGAGTTAGAATATATAGCAAAAAAAAATCACTCCATAGCACATTGTCCTCGCTCTAATCGTCTGCTAGGTTGTGGAAGACTTCCTATAGAAAAATTAATTGCGTTAGATATTCCATTTACCATAGCTACAGATGGACTTAGTTCAAACAGCTCTTTAAATATATTTGATGAGCTTCGTTCAGCTTTAATGATGCACCATGCAGAAGATTTAGGAGAACTATCTAAACTTTTAATTAACTCAATAACCTCTATACCTGCTAAGATTTTTAATTTAAATTCTGGAGAGATAAAAGAGGGAAAAGATGCAGATTTTGCTTTAATTAAACTACCAAGCAAACCTACAACTCTTAAAGATATTGCACTTCAAACCATTTTACACACTAAAGAGGTTGAGAGAGTATATATTAATGGGGAAGAGTGCTAAGTTAGTACTTTTATCCCCTCTATCATCTGAAAATATCCAATCATTGCTTCAAAGCACATTCTCCAAACTATCTCCATTGAGATAAATGCAAAAATAGCAAAGATTATAGATAAGATTTTTCTCTTTAGGCTCAATTTTCCAAAAAGTGTTATAAGAAAACTATTAAATTTATCTAATATATGAAATTTTCTTTGTAAATAGGCTTTTCCAAGCCACATAGATATAGGAATAATAACAGCTCCTATATAGTAAGAGAGTATTAGTATATCTATTGAAATAAATGTTTTAAAAGTTAAAAAATCTATCATCTAAACCTCCATAAACTCTATTTTATCTTTAAGTAGATATATAATTAACCCTTTTGTACTATTTTTAGTTATAGAACTAATGGCATTTTTATAGTATCTAACTTGCGAAATATGTTTTGATTGAGATTTTTTTGAACTCTTATAATCAACTACTAAGAAGCTATCTTTATACTCTAAAAGTAAATCTATCTGTTTAAACTTTCCCTTGAAACTAAGAGATTGCTCTTTTGTTATTTTTGCATCTAGTAGAAGATTTTGAAATTTTTTATCTAATATTAGATTTGTTATACGAGCTTTTATATCTTCAAACTCCTCCTCTTTTAAATCTAAACCATATCTATTTTTTGTAGAGATAATTGATTTATTAATATTTTCTACTCTAAATTCACTCATCATCTCTAGTGTGTAGTGTAGAGCTGTTCCAAATATAATAGAACTACTATTAATATCTTCTTCATCTTCAATTTTTTCTATCTCTTGTACTCCATAATAGGTTAATTTTATATCCTCTTTTTTATGCTCTCTTTTAACTTTTGCTTTTTTAACTACCTCTAAAGTTCCTACTTTTAAAAGTTTTAAACCAATCATATCAAATATAGAACCTTTAGGTTTACGAATAACAATCAATCCATTAACAGCTCTAGTTAATGCCACATATAATAGGTTCATTTTATCTTTCTCGGTCAATATTTTCTGTTTTTCTATTAAATCTCTATAGTAACTATCAAAATTTTCTCTTCCACCTATTTTATAAGATACTTTTTTAATGTGTAACGCCTCATTATAATCATAAATTAAAGCAGAACGATTTGGAGCTTCACCTTTTAATCTATCTACAACTATTACATAATCAAACTCCAACCCCTTAGAGCCGTGAATTGTCATAATGGTAGCACCTTTCTTAGAACTAGATGCCACCTCAATAGCAGATAATCTGAACTCCTCTAAAAATATATCAATATCTGAAAAGTTACTAGCAAACTCTAAAAGTTTTAGTAAATTTAAATCATCTTCAAAATATCCAAAATCTAAAATTACTCTATGAACCACCTGCATAGGTTGCATAAATGGGTTAAACCAACTTGTATCTATATCTTTAATATCTTTTCCAACCCTCTCTAAAACACCCATAGCATCAAGCTCTAACCCATTAAAAAGATACTCAACCATAGCCACAACAGAAGCAACTTTTGGAATAAATTTTAGTGAACTAGATGTTTTTAGCCGAGTCTCATAACCCTTTTTATAACAAGCCTCTTGAATAGATACACCATCTCTATTGGTAGAGACCAAAAAGGCAATATCTGATAAATCAACCCCTTTTTCTAAAAGCCATTCTAATTTTCTTATAGCCTCATCTACTAACTCATCATCTTCAATAACCTCAACAAACCCCTCTCTAGCACCATCTATACTCTTTTGTGGAAAATAGTTTTGCATATTTGGTTCAAACCATCTATTTACCTGATTTATAATATTTTTAGAACTTCTATAGTTTGTATCCATTTTAGCTATCTCTATATTATAACTCTTAGCCACACTCTCAAAAAGCTCCTCTACCCCACCTCTAAAACGGTATAGTGACTGTTTTGTATCTCCTACATAAAAAAATGTTCTAAATTCACTCTGTCCAGTTCCACTAAATATCTCATCTATAAGAGGTTTTAAAAGAAGAAATTGGAGAGTAGATGTATCTTGAAACTCATCTAATAAGATATGTTTAAAGTGGGTATCCATTTTAAAATATAAAAACTCTCTGTTAATATTTTTTTCATCAAGGAGTAATCTACATGAAAAGAAAATTAAATCATCAAAACTCAAAACTCCCAAAGATTTAGCTGTTAATATATTGGCATTTTTATAGTAATCAAATAGTTTAAATAGATTTTGTAAAACTATCTGCTCTTTTATCTCCGCCCACTCTTTTAACATCTCTTTTAGTTTTAAAAACTCGCTCTCTATTTGAGGATTTTTTTCTACATGTTTTTTATAAAATCTATGCTCATATAGACTACTTTTTTCAAAAAGACTCTTTTTAAAAAACTCTTTTATCTCTATTGGTTCAAAATTTTTAATAGCACTCTTTGAAGCCTTAGATTTTATTATAAGTTGTAAAATTAGCTCTCTTTGAGTATTTATTTCTTGCTCTTTTTTAGAAAGAGAGCCTATTTTATAATCTATTTTGGGTAAAAGAGGCTCTATTTTATAGAAGTTTTGCATAAGTTCAAAAAGTTTTAAAAATCTCTTATCTTCAATATCCATGACAAGCCCAACAAGTGAAGAGAGTAGAGAGTTATCTTTTACCTCTTCTAAAAAGTTCTCCTCTTTAATTTTTAAATCTATCTCTTTTGTAACAAAATCCGGTTCAATACCGATATATAAAGAAGCAGAACGCAAAATAGAACTAAAAAAGCTATCGAGTGTTACTATATAATTAGAAGTTGTTAAAAACTTCTCTAAAACTTCAGGCTGTTTATCTAAAATCTCTCTATGAGTGAAACCTATCTCTTTAGATATAGCATTTAAAATCTCTTTTTTATTTGATAGATTAATTAAGGAGTCAATAATTCTATGCTTCATCTCTAAAGCCGATTTATTAGTAAAAGTAGCCGTTAAAATTGTATTTGGGTCAACATCTAAAAAGAGTAAAGATATATACCTAACACTCAATGCAAATGTTTTACCACTTCCTGCACTTGCTAAATAGGCTAGATGTGATTTGAAGTTTTTGCTCATTTTTTTCTCCATAATTTTTATAAAGATATACTTCTTAGAAGACTAGCCACCCCAAGTCCCATAAAAGTACCTATAACATAACCCATCATAGCCATTAAAACCCCAATAGGAATAAGTGCTTTATGGTAAGCACCTGCTAAGATTGGAGCGGAGGCTACACCTCCAATATTGGCTAAAGAGGCAACCCCAAGTGAAAATAGGTCTAGTTTAAATATTTTTGCAAAAATAACCATAATAAGGGCGTGAGTTAAAATAATAGTAAATCCTGCAAATATATATATTGGAGCTTGGGTTAACTCTGTAAAGTTTGCCCTAGAGGCTATTAGTGCAACTATAAAATAAAGAATAATATTTGCTAGTGGTGAGGCTGATTTTTGAGAACTTAGAGGAGTAACTCCTGCTAATATTCCAGCTATTGTAGCTAATATCACAATCCAAGTACTCTTAGTTAAAAAGCTTGTAGTTGGAAGAAGCGATGCTATCTCTTTGGATATTACAGATACCATTAGTGCTAACCCTAACATTAAAAATAGAGATGGAAAATTTATACTCTCCTTTTTATCTTCTATATCTAAAGATGAGCTAAGTCTATCTAAAATAGAGCCATCTGCTTTTACCCAACTATTAAAACTCTTAGCAAAAGGGACAAGAGATAGAAGTATCATAACCCATATAGCATAATCTATAGAGTCAATTAAGAGTACATATCCCATTTGACTATCTTTTAAATTTAATGCACCCTGAATTGCTACCATATTTCCAGTTCCACCAAGCCATGAACCACTCAATGCCCCAAAGGCTTTCCATGAATCTGGTTCAAAATAGTTATGAAATATAGCAAAAGAGATAATAAACCCTAAAGAGATACTAAAAGATGCTAGAAAAAATGTTAAAAGTATCTTTTTGCCAAGTTTTAGTATCTTTCTTATATCAGATTGTAAAAGCATTAAAAAAATCATAGCAGGAAGAAGATTTGATTTAAACTCTTTATATATACTATTTATCTCTTCTGTTTTATGCCAAAGACCAAGAGTAGATAGTGTCATAACTAAAAAATATAATATAACAATAGCAGGAAGATACTCAAAAAGTTTAGATTTACTTTTATGCTCTATATATACTAATATTGAAGCAGTGAAGATTAAAATAGTTATATATGTAAATGGAGTCTCTATCATTAAATTATCCCTATTGAAAATTTTTTAAAAGTATAGCTAAATAATGTTATTATATTAACAAAAAGAAAAAAATGAAAATAGTAATAAACGCAAAAATAGTAACAGATAAAGAGGTATTAGTAGGCTACAGTATTATATTTAACCATAAGATTATATCTATAACTAAAGAGATACCAAAAGATATAGAGATAATAGATGCTAAGGGTGCATATTTAAGTGCTGGATTTATAGATATACATATACACGGTTCAAGTGGTGCAGATGTTATGGACGCAACACCTAGTAGTTTAGATACTATCTCTAAATCTCTTTTACAAACAGGTACAACCTCATTTTTAGCCACAACTATGACAATGTCCACAAAAGATATTCAAAATGCACTTTTAAATATTAAAAATTATAAAGATGAAGTTAGTGGAGCAAAGATATTAGGTGTTCATCTTGAAGGTCCTTTTATAAATAGAACTAAGCATGGAGCACAAGATGCTAAATATATTCAAGAACCAAACTTTGAATTAATTAAAGACTATATAGATATTATAAAACTAATAACTATTGCCCCAGAAGTTACTAATGCAAAAGAGTTTATAGAGTATATCTATAAAAACTATCCAAATATTATACTTAGTCTAGGACATAGTAGTGCAAATTATAAAGAGGCAAAAAAGAGTTTTAAATGGGGTATCTCCCACGCTACGCACCTTTTTAATGCTATGAACCCACTACACCATAGAGAGGTTGGGGCTGTTGGGGCTATTTTAGAAGATGAGGATATTAGTTGTGAGATTATTGCTGATAATATACATCTTCACCCATCTCTTTATAGTTTAATATATAAATTAAAAAAAGATAATCTTCTACTAATTACAGATGCAATAAGGGCAGGGTGTATAAAAGAGGGAATATATAGTTTAAGTGGACAAAAGGTTATAGTAGAGAGTGGAAAAGCTACACTAGAGAATGGTACTTTAGCAGGAAGTGTTTTAAAATTAAATAGTGCTTTAAAAAACTTTTGTAATAACTCAAATATAAAACTACCCCAACTTATAGCTATGGTAACTTCTATTCCTGCTAAAAAGTTAGGTTTAGATATAGGAGAGTTAAAAGTAGGTTTCCCTGCTGATATAGTTTTGTTTGATAATGAATTTAATATATTAAAGGTCTTTATAGATGGAGAGTTAAAAATCAGCTAATCTCTCCTCATTTCCCATGTGAGATATTGCCTCTTTTAACTTTTGTGATAAATTAGATTTAAGTACCTATGAAGGTAAACCCAAAACAATACCATACAATTCATAAGCTATTTAACCGAGTCAAACTTGATTATGTGTCAATACAGATAGAGATAATCGTATGGATAATACTCTTTTTTAAAATTCTTAAAATATCAATTTCAATAGATGATAGTATCATTTACAGAAGTCGAAAGAAAAAAGTTCCCTTTGGACACAAACAATATGACCATGCAAATAAAGCAAACCGTTCAAGTTATGTGTTTGGACAGCGATGGTTAGCGTTTGGAGTGATTATAACCATTGGTGGAAAAACAATAACCCTACCACTTTATATCTATTTGGTTAAACCTAGTTATTATCGATTTCTCTATTTCAAGATTTGGGTTTTTATTATTATCAAGC
>Ga0256842_1003376_pt1 | contig 10674 bp, 11 predicted proteins | sample 4559240metaG_FD_185973 | JGI IMG/M metagenome (GOLD analysis project Ga0256842, IMG submission 185973) | Hydrothermal vent microbial communities from Guaymas Basin, Mexico - 4559-240 | ecosystem: Environmental > Aquatic > Marine > Hydrothermal vents | place: Mexico: Guaymas Basin | collected...
GCCCCTACGGGAACCCGCGAGGCGGGCAACGCGTAGGGGTCGAGCGTGCTCGACCCGTGTCGCGCGAAGCGCGACCAACCATGGCGGCCCTGTGGGCCGCGCCGGGCGCAGCACGCTGCGCCCCTACGGGAACCCGCGAGGCGGGCAACGCGTAGGGGTCGAGCGTGCTCGACCCGTGTCGCGCGAAGCGCGACCAACCATGGCGGCCCTGTGGGCCGCGCCGGGCGCAGCACGCTGCGCCCCTACAGGTTGACCGGGGTGCCGGGGCACGCGGGGGTCCGGGGTGGCGCGCGTGGCGCGGACAAGGTGAGGGCCGGTCCCCGGCGGGGGACCGGCCCGTATGCCCGGGGGGCTTTCGTTCCGCCCCGGGGGTCTTCACGAGGTGCAGGTCAGAACCGCAGGGTGTAGGTGCTCCCCGGCGGCGTCGTGATGTACAGGAAGATCGGCTGCCCCTCCTTCACGTAGTCGAGCTTCTCGGGCTCCGTGCGGAGGGTGACCTCGGAGTTCTGCTCCACCGTGATCTTGTCCGGCAGGCGCCGGTTGCAGGTCTTCGGCGGGTGCACCCGGTAGGTCCCGTAGGGGATCGCCTGGAGCTCCTTGATCGGGAGCCCGTTCAGCGTAAACCGGGGGATGCACCGGTCGTCCTGCGAGGCGAGCTCGAAGGAGAAGGTGTTCGGGTTCAGGATGATCGGGTCGGGCACGCCGCCCTTGAGCAGGCGGAACTCCAGCGGGTGGATCGTCTGGTCGCTGGACTCGACCCGGTAGGTCCCCGGCGGCAACACCACGCGGAACTCCTCGAGCCCGGCGGCCACCCGCTCCTGGAAGCGCTTTGCCGCCAGGTCGAACGCCGCCTGGGAGAAGGCGTCCGTGCGCCCGCCGATCCGCTTGAGGTAGAGGGTCTTCCGCTGGTCCGGGGTGTACTCCCGTACCTTGAAGCGGGTGACGACGCCGGCCGCCCAGAAGTGCTTGAGGTCCTCGACCGCCTGCCGCGGAGAGACGATCTCGAAGACCATCTCGCCCGCTTCCGGGAGCAGTCCCGGCCGGCCGGCGCGCTCGATCTGCTCCTCCCACTCGACGGGATCGTAGCCGAGCATGTCGATCACCTTCTCGTACTGGGTGATCGAGCCCTCGAGGTCCACGCCCCGGGCGTGCATCAGGGCCGCCTCGAAGTGGGCCTTGGCGACGACCTTGGTGATCTCGTCGAGCGCCCGGTGGTCGTCGATGAAGAGCTTGTCGGTGGCGTAGCGGTTGTCGAGCTCCTTGACGTACTGCTCGACGTCGTAGAGCGCGGCCTCGACCTGCTCGCGGGTCACCCCCTCGCCCTGGAGCAGGACGTGGTAGCTGGTGATCGCCCGGTAGAGGTCATGGACGCGCTCGAGCTCCGCCTGGACCGGGTCCATCCCGGCCCGGGCCGCTGGCAGCGCCGCGAGCACCACCGCGGCCGCCGCGACGAGGACGACGAACTTCCCGTGCCTCAGCATCGTCTCAGCTCCCCTGGCCTTCCGCCTCGATCTGGGCCGCCTTGGCCGAGAGCCCGAACTGGCGGAGGATGTTCACGTAGTTCTGCCGGAACGGCTGGAGCTCGGCGCCCTGGTACTTGCGCCGCGCCTTGTCGTAGGCCTTCTCCGCGTGGAGGAGGGCGTTGATCTTGTCGCCGAAGTTCGCCTCCGCCCGGGAGAGGTCGAAGTAGGCGACCTCGTCGCCGTCCCACTCGAAGGACGTCGCCTCCCTGGCGGCCTTCAGCGCCTCCTCGTACCGGCCCCGGTTGTAGTGGGCGTACGAGATTACGTGGAGGCTCGTCCCGTACTGGGCCTGGATGTCCGGGTTCTCGGGGTCGAGCTTGAAGGCCATCCGCCCGTACTCGACGGCCTTCAGCTTGTAGGCATGCCCGTCCTGGCGGGAGGCGTAGTCCGCCATCTGGCGGTAGATCTCCGCCCGCTCCTTGTAGCCGCGGGTCGCCTGGGCGGCCTGCCGGAACACCTCGAGGACCTCGTCCGCGGACGCCTTGCCGGCGTTCATCATGTCGAGGCCGGTCTGCCAGAGGACCCCGGCGAGGACGTTGCCGTCGTCGAAGCCGACGACGCGGTAGAGCTGGGCGAACCGGTCGTCGTACTTCGAGCCGAAGCCGAGCCGGCAGGCCTCGCGGACGCGGACCAGGTAGACCTGGGGCACCCGCGAGTGGCGGGCCATCTCGAAGCAGCGGTTGATGTAGAGGAGCACGTACTTGACGAACGCCGTGTACTCCTCGCTGTCCCGCGGCTTGTCCTGCAGCTCCTCGGCCCGGGCGAGCAGCGCCTTGTAGAGGTACCAGCTCGCCTGGTTCTCGAGGGCCAGGTCCCGGAAGTGCTCGTGCTTGAGCTTCTCGAAGTAGGCCGACCCGAGGATGTTGTACTTGAAGAACGGGTCGTCCTGCAGGATCTTCAGCGAGGCCTGCATCGCCCCGAGCACGTCCTTGTCGTAGTCCCACTTGAACGTGTCGGGGTTCTGTTTCCAGATCTCGAACTTCGCGTGTCCGCCGATGAAGGCGACGAGCGCGAAGTCCGCGCCGGCGTGGGGCAGCCCCTGGGCGTCCAGGGCGCTGACGAACGCGTCGGCGGCCTCGGCCGCGGCGGTCCAGTTGCGCTGGTTGTACGCGTCGACCGCCGCCTGGCGCAGCGTCTCGAAGTCGACCGCGGGGGCCTCCTCGGCCAGCGCCGGCAGGAGCGCGGCGAGGGCGAGGGCGAGCACCAGCGGCCCGATCACGGGCAGAGTCGGACGGCAGGTTCCCTTTCTCACGATGCACCTCGGGCGTAGCGATAGAGAGCGCTCCGCGCGCTCTCGGCTTCCTGGACCTTGGAGACCACGGGCCTCGCTCCCTTCGACCGGGCGACGAACAGGGCGACCAGGCCGTCGTCGGTCGGGACGATGACGTGCACGATCCCGTCGCGGTAGCGGATGATCAGGCTCTTCCCGTCCCGCTCCACGGAGACCACCTCGTCGTTCGGGCCACCCCGCCAGGAGCCGAGCTTCCGGGTCTGCCGGACCAGGTCCGAGATCTCCGGGAGCAGCAGGTTCCAGCGGGCGGCCTCGGTGGAGCGCTGGCCCAGGTCGTTGACCGAGACCAGCGGCAGCCCGTACTTCCGCGCGAGCATCGCCCGGATCCCCTCGATCCGGGCCGCGCGGCGGGAGACCACCTTCCCGGGGGCGGTGCTCCCCACCGGCGCATCGGCCGCGGCCACCGAGTACTTGAGCCCCGGCACGCCGCCCTTCGTGGCGGCGAGGCGCGGGGCGGCCCCCTTGCGGGTCGCCTTCCGCGGCGACGCGACGGCAACCTCCGGGGCGTTCCCCGGGTTCGCGTCGTAGACGACGCGGGTGCCGGTGACCGCGCCGGAAACCGCCACCGGCGCGGCCCGGTTCGGCCGGGCGGTGTTGCCCCGTGGCACGTCCACCGCCGGCGCGTCGAGGGCCGGCTTCACCGCCACCCCGGTCTTCAGCTGCTGGGAGACCGGCAGCAGGCTCGGCCGGTCGGCCTTCCGGGCGCTCGGCCGGGGGGTGGCGACGTCCACGTCGGGGGCGTCCACGTCGTGGAACGTCTCGACGGTGGCCGCGGCGACGCGGATCTCCTGCACGTCGGCCTTCCGCGGGACGAGCTTCGGGACGGTCACCTCCACGTCCTCGACCGGCTTCGCGATCTCGTCGGGCAGCTTCTCGACGGCGACCTTCGGCAGGTCGGGACGGGGCTTCCGTTCCCGGGGCACCTCGACCTCGGGCACCTCCACCCGGGCGCGCAGGTCGAGGGGCCGGGCGTCGGCGTCGAGCTTCACCTGGCGCTCCTGCCGCTGCTCCCGGGGAATCTCGATCTCCGGTTCCTCGAGCATCGGCTTCAGCTCGACGACCTTCTGCACCTCCGGCTCGGGAGGCGGCTCCGGCCGGGGCTTCGGTTTCGGTTTCGGCTTCGGCCGGGGCGGGAGGGGCGGCGGCGGGGGAAGGGTGTCCGGCGGGACGCGGACGATCTTCACCGGCCGGGGCTCCGGTTCCCGCGGCTGCTCCCGCTCGAGGAGGCGCGGGATCCAGTCCGCGGGAACCAGGAACAGCGCCGTCGCCAGCGCGAGGCAGATACTCGCGTAGCGATAGAAGCGTTCCCGGCCGAGCTGTTCCCTCGGGGTCATCGCCGCGCGATCCTCTCTTCCTCGAAGATCACCTGGGGCGTCACCCCCCGGTCGAGGCAGGCCATGATCGCGTTCAGCGCCGCTCCCGCGTACGAGCGCCGATCGGTCGTGATGAACACGTCCACCCCCTCGATGGCCTGCTCGAAGGGCATCCCCGGCTTCTTCTCGGCGACCCAGTTCTCGAGGGCGTCCCCGATCTTGCGATATGCCTCCACGGAGTTCGGGTCGTCGACGACGATTTCCTCGTGGTCGATGGCGATGCGCGAGTCCGGGTAGATCGTGATGTCGAGGCGCTCCCGCTCCTGCGGGCTCGTCGCCACCGCCTTGTCCGGGTCACGGGAGGGCAGCGCCAGCTTCTCCCGCACGGTCTTGTCGAAGGAGGACGCGACGAGGAAGAAGATGATCAGGAGGAAGACGACGTCGACCGCCCCCTCGAACCCGTCCTCCGCGTCGAATCCCCACTTGCCGGCCCGTCGCACGGCGAGCCCTCCTCACCGCGACTCGAAGAGCCGCTGCCAGGCGAGGACCACCTGGTCCTCGCGCCGCCCGATCGACTGGATCACGAAGGTCTTCATCAGCATCGCGAAGGTCTTGATCACGAGGCCGACGACCGTGGTGATCAGCGCGATCTGGATCGAGGTGGCGAGGTCCGCCGGAGTGACCGTGTCCTTGATCGAGATCTCGTAGAACGCGGCGACCATCCCGACGGCGGTCCCGAGGAACCCGAGGGCCGGCGCCATGATCGAGGCGAGGGAGAAGTACATCAGGTTGCGCTTGACCCGGTCGAACTCCTCGTCCTGGATCGCCTGCCAGACCTTGCCCGGGCGCGGGGCGGCGAAGCCGTTCTCCGCGAGGAACCGGCGGAAGATCGCCCCGAACAGCGTGACGTCGTCCTTGAGCAGCTGCTGGACAGTCGCCATTCGCTGCTCCGGAGGTACGTCCTTCGCGTGGAGGGCACGCGCCAGCTTCCTCGCCCGCTCCTCGTCGTAGACGTACCGGTCCCGCAGCTCGAACAGGTAGTAGTGGAGGAAGAAGCCGGTGATCAGCGAGACCATCACCGCGAAGGCGAACATGATCAGGGCGTTGATCGGCACGACGAAGCGGGTGATCACCCGGGCCATCATGTCGATCATGCTCTCGCCGCGGACGAAGGAGATGCCCAGGAGCGCGAGAGCGCTGAGGGTGATGGCGAGCAGGAACACCGTCCGTGCGCTCCCCGCCTGCTGGTAGGAACGGTTCATGGCTGTGTCTCCCGGTTGCAGGACGGTCCCGCGGCCGTTCCCGCGCGACGTGTCCGCCGCGCGGGGGGGCCACCACGGGGTCGTCTACTGGTCGTTCTCCGGCTTCGTGGTCGTGCGGACCACCGTCACGCGGTGAAGGTCCGACACGCGCCCGTCGGTGCCGACGGCCCGGATGACCAGGTCGTTGGCGCCGACGCGCGGCAGCCCGGCGTCCGGCACCTCGAAGTAGGTGCGGAACGGGGCGTCGGTCGCCCCCGCGGGAACCCTGGCGAGCTTCACCAGGTCCTTGGGCTCGGCCGGCCGCAGGAGCGCGGTCCGCTCGCCGACCGTCACCCGGTCGATCGGCGCGTGCGAGAAGACGACGCCGGTGACCGTCACGAACGCCGCGTCGGTGACGAGCGGCAGCTCGTGGAGGACGACCCGGGGCCGGAAGATCTCCGTGTTGAACGGGGAGCGGTGCTTCCCGTCCTGCTGCGGATCGGCCGCCAGGGCGAGCGGGATTGCCGTGACCAGCAAGAGAACGAGCAACGAGCCTCGGACTGCGCGCACTTCCCTTCTCCTTTCCGGTTCGTCAACCCTCCGAGGGGCAATATGGGTCCGGGGAAGGGAGGAGCAAGCGCCGGGCCGAACCGCTTTCCCCGTCGCGACAACGACTTGGAAACGACTCCGCGCCGGCCGGTTGCGGCGTCGTGACCGGCGATGACGGATCCGTGCGGAGCTGTTCCGGGACGGCACACCTCGCGCGCGGGCCGGGGCGATCCGGGACCTTCCGTCAGGCCTCCGGCGTGTCCGTTCCGTCCGGCGGCGCCGGCACCGGGCGCAGCTCGAGGCGCAGGATGCGGGGTCCCTCGGCGACGGCGACGACCAGTTCGTGGGCCGGGCCGAAGGGAACCCGGTCGCCGGCCCGGGGAATGCGACCGAGGAGCGACTGGACGTAGCCCGCCAGGGTGTGGACCTCCGGGGGGATCTCCGGGGGAGAGGGGACCAGCTCGGCCGCCCGCCGCACCGGCAGCACCGCGTCGAGGCGCCAGCCGCCGCCGGGGAGAGGGGCGATCTCGTCCGCCTCGCCCGCGTCGAACTCGTCCCGCAGCTCGCCGACCAGCTCCTCGAGCACGTCCTCGAGGGTGACGATCCCCGCCGTACCCCCGTACTCGTCGGCGACCACCGCCATGTGCCCGTGGTCCCGCTGGAAGAGGCGCAGCAGGCGTCCCACCGGCAGCGTCTCCGGCACGATCCGGGGGGCGCGGGCGAGCTTCCGCAGGTCGAACTCCGGCCTCGCGCCGCCGCGGTCGAGGACCCCCTGGAACAGGTCCTTGACGTGGAGGATCCCGACGATCCGGTCCAGGTCTCCTTCCTCGACCACCGGGTAGCGGGAGTAGCCCTCCTCGCGGACCAGGCGGAGGACCTCCTCCGGGGGGAGATCGGCGGAGAGGGCGACCACCCGGGCCCGGGGGACCATGATGTCCCGGGCCCGGCGCCCCGCGAACCGGACCAGGTTGTCCGCCAGGTCGACGACGACCGGGCCGATCTTCCCCTGCCGGGCGCTCACGTGGAGCAGCTGGCGGATGTCCTCGAGGGTGTGCCCCGACGACTCCTCGAGGCTCCGGTAGCCGAACGGCCTGAGGAGCGCCTCCGCCGAGCCGTTGAGCACGATCACCAGGGGCTTCGCCACGTACCAGAAGACCTGCAGCGGGAACGAGATCCACATCAGGATCCGCTCCGGCTGGGCGATGGCGAGGAACTTCGGCGCCGTCTCGCCGAAGGCGACGTGCAGGAACGTGATGAAGAGGAACGCGGCGCCGAGGGAGAGGGACAGGGCGGCGGGCCCGATCCAGGGGGAGAGCGGGTCGAAGGCCAGGGCGAACAGCGCCCCGAACGCCGGTTCGCCGAGCCAGCCGAGGGCGAGGCTGGCGAGGGTGATCCCGACCTGGCAGACCGAGAGCCCGTCGTCGAGCTGGCGGAGCTGGGCGAGGGCGCGGGCCGCCCGGCGGTTCCCCTCCCGGGCGAGGGCCTCGAGCCGGGAGGGCCGGGCCCGGACCATGGCGAACTCGGCCGCGACGAACATCCCGTTCGCCACGACGAGGAGGAGCGCGGCCGCGAGGGCCACCGGCATCGGGAGGGAACTGGCGCTGTGCGCGTCCATGGGAGGGGGTATCATACCCGGCATGAGCACGATCTACTGGGAACTCGGAGCGCAGGCCGATCTCGCGGACGTCGACGGGGCCCTCTACTGCCCCGGCACCCTCGGCATCCGCCCCATCCTCCGGCGCCTCGCCGAGGCCGCCCGGGCGCAGCGTATCCCGCGCCTCGCGACCCTGGTGTGCCACCGGCCGGACGACCCGGACCTCGTCCACGAGGGGAAGCCCGACTACAAGGAGACGTGGCCTCCCTTCTGCCTCGCCGGGACCCCGGGCCAGGCCTGGATCCCCGAGGCGCGGGCCGATCGGGCGACGGAGTTCCCCCGGGACGCCCACTCGGAGCGGCTGATCCGGGAGGCGCTCCAGGCCTTCCGGAACGGCGTCGCGGGTGACGCGATCACCGTCGAGGTTCCCGGGTTCGACCCGTGGGACCACCCGGCGATGGAGAAGATCATCGAGGTGCTGGCGCCGGAGCGGGTGTTCCTCTACGGCGTGCCCGCCGACCGGTTCCTCGACAAGGCGATCGAGGGGCTCGTCACGCGAGGCATCGCCGTGACCGTGGTCGAGGACGCGACGCGGCCGTTCGACGCGAAGAAGTTTCCGAAGGACGTGCGGCCCGCCTGGGAGGAGAAGGGCGTCCAGTTCACCACCTCCGTGCAGCTCCTCGCAGCCACGACCCGCTGACGCGTTCCCGGCGCCGCCCGGGCGCAGCACGCTGCGCCCCTGCGGCCATCGTTCGTTGCGCTCAACCCGTAGGGGTCCAGCGTGCTGGACCCGTGCGGTGCGAAGCACCGCCATCATGGTTGCCTTGCGGGCGACACGGGCGCAGCACGCTGCGCCCCCGCCCTCGTTGTGCTCGAGCCGTCGCGTTTCTACGAGGTGCCGGAGGCCATCGAGAAGAGGGCGAGGGCGAAGGCGACGACCGGGAGGAGCCCGGCGACCGTCGCGGCGATCGTCCACCCGTGCTCTCGCGCCGGCGAGACGCCCCGCTCTCCGGCGAGCGCCGCCCCGAGGACGAGCCCGGCGACGAACCCTCCCGCGTGGGCCGCGTGGTCGATCCCCGGGGCGAGGAGCAGGACCAGGCCGAAGATCGCCCACCGGACCAGGTCGTCCTTGAGGGCCCCGAGGGACCCGCCCCGCCGCCACCCGTACGCGATCCCGAAGCCGATCAGGCCGAAGAGCGCCCCCGAGGCTCCGAGACTGGGGACCCCGGGCATCGCCAGGGCGGACGCGGCGAAGGACGCCACCCCGGTCCCGACGAACACGACGAGGAACCGGCGCGACCCGATCGCCCCCTCGATCGCCGGGCCGAGGTTGGCGAGGGCGTACCCGTTGAAAGCGATGTGCAGCAGGCTCCCGTGGAGGAAGATCGCCGTCACGAGCCGCCACCACTGCCCGGCCAGGATCGCGGGGGTCCACTTCATGCCCAGGGCGAAGAGGACGTCCGTCGGCGGCTTCCAGATCGATCCCCCGGGAGGACCGATCGCCGTCGCCAGGTAGACCACGACGATCGCGGCGAGCAGGGTCGTGGAGGCGGATCCGAACGACGGCAGGAGCAGCCCGGCCGCCCGGCCGAGGCCCCCGCGCGGGATCCCCCGCATCGACGTGCCACAGGCGGGGCAGGTGTCGAGCTCGACGGGAACGAGGGTGCCACACTCCCGGCACATCCGGTGGCGGGCCCGGATGGCGCGCCGCAGGTTCTCGCGCTCGGCGGCGCGCTCGGCCCGGCGGCGTTCCCGGCGGGCCTTCCACCAGGCGGCACCCCCGGGCAGCAGGCCGAGGCGGGCGAGCCCGTCCAGCACCAGGTCGCGGGTGTCCTCGAGGAACCGCCGCAGCGGGCCGGTCATGGATTCGGCGGGCCCTTCAGCAGCTCCCAGAACAGGTTGAACGTCACGACCAGGGCCAGCCAGGCGGCCAGCGCGAGCACCCAGCCCCGGGAGGGGAGGGGTGCTCCGGGGGGCAGCGCCCAGGCGAGCAGGGTCGGAGCGAGGGCGGCGAGCTGCATCGGTCTCCTCCGGTGGGAACGGACGAGGATTCTGCCACAGGAGCGGGTACCATGGCAGGCGCGGGGGCCCCGCTTCGAGGGGCCCCCGGGGAGGAACCGGATGAGCAGGTGGTGGCTTCCCGCGATCGCGATCGCCCTCGTCGCCGGCCCCGCCGGCCCCGCGGCCCGGGCCGCGCTCCCCTTCATGCCCCCGTCGAAGCAGCCGGCCCGGATGTGGGCCGGCACTGCTCCCGGCCGGCCGGAGGGGGTGCTGCTGATCCGTTCCCGGGTCGAGTGGGACCGGGTGACCGCCGGCCTGGACCCGGCCTACGCCGGCGAGATGCCGGACTTCGGCCGGGAGCGGGTGCTGCTCGTGATCGGCCGGGAGCGGGAGAACCCCTGCCGGAGCAGCGTGCTCAAGGAGGTCTCGGTCCGGGGCGGGGAGGCCCGCGTCTCCATCGAGGAGCGGGTTCCGGCCGCCGGGTGCGACTGCCCGGGGAACCCGCTGCCTCCCCTCGCCTGGCTGGTCTCCGTGCCCCGGTCGGTCGTGCGCGCCAGCCGGTCGATCACCGACGTGGTCGAGCCCTGCGAAGGAGCGCGGGAGACGGCTCGTCGCGCGGAGACGCGTCCCGTGCTCCTGCTCGAGGCCTCGTGGGACGAGCCTCCCGGGGCGCGGCTCCTCGTGACCCCCGAGCAGGTGGCCGCCACGGCGAGGCGGCTGGGGAAGGAGCTGCCCGCGATCGATCCCGCCCGGGAGCGGCTCGTTCTCGTCACCGGGCGGCCCCGGAGCAACGGGTGCCGCCGGACGCGGGTCGTCGAGACGGCGGTCGAGGGGACGACGGCCCGGTTCGTCGTCGAGGAGCGGTATCCGGCCCGGGGGGAGGCCTGCGCGATGCTCTTCCAGCTGCCGGCCGTCTTCGTCTACCGGGTGCCGGCGTCCGTCGAGAAGGTCGTCGTCGAGGTACGGGAGGCGCAGGACGCATCCTCGAGGAAGTAGCCGGGCGCCGCTGCTCCCCGAACATCGGCTGGCCAGCGGGCCGACATCGGCGAATCTTCTCCGCCGCGCGCCCGGCGCGGGGAGGAGGCTGCCGCATGGACGATGACGGGCAGGGAAGGGAGACGCTGCTCGTCGTCGGGGCCGGCCTTTCGGGGGCGATCCTGGC
>Ga0256842_1003377_pt1 | contig 10671 bp, 11 predicted proteins | sample 4559240metaG_FD_185973 | JGI IMG/M metagenome (GOLD analysis project Ga0256842, IMG submission 185973) | Hydrothermal vent microbial communities from Guaymas Basin, Mexico - 4559-240 | ecosystem: Environmental > Aquatic > Marine > Hydrothermal vents | place: Mexico: Guaymas Basin | collected...
GGTTGTTTAAAGGTTGTCTCCATTGGTGTGCTATCATACTTATCATCTCACCCATTTGAGCCAATCTTGATTGTTGAAGCATCATAAGTTGTTGCTCTTTATTTTTATTTACCTCATCTTCAATTCTTTGTTTCAAATCTTTTTCATACTGCTTTTTCTCTTCAAATAAACTTCCAACAATTAAAACAATCAAAGCATGTAACAATACAAAAAGATTATAATTAATCATATTTTCAAAAATTGAGTCTGCTTGAAAAACAGAGATACCAGTATATATAGAATATGATGTAATAATCGCTAAAATTACACTCATAAATGTTCCGTAAATTATCCCTTTATATGCTGAGACATATATGATGATAGGTATATATAAAACCAACAATAAAAAAGGATTTCCTATAATCAATTCTAAAAAACAACTATAAACTCCAAAAGCAAAACCATATAAACCATAATCAAAAAAATCTATCTTTTTATAATGTGTAAATAATAAAAGTAAAAAAGGTGTAAAAAGTACCTGAGCCATCACATTACCAAACCACCAAGAAAAGATTGTAGCAAATAGATTTTCCATAAATATATCACTATGAATCCATAAAACTAATGAACCAAAGATTGCACTAAATATTTGTAAAATAAAAACTATAATTAAAATCAACCCTACAATATCTTTTAAATGTTTAAGTTGAGTATCTAAATTTAATTTTTTAAATAAAATGATTCCTATCAAAGCTTCTAATGAATTAATGATAGAGATTTCCATAGTTGCAAACATATCTATACCATTTATATAAGCTAATATAAACTGCCCTATAAAAATACCAGGAATAACCCTTTTACCAAAATATAAAGCAAAAGCAAGTGCGATACCCTCTGGTGCAAAAACTCCAAGATTTACAATATTTACACCATTTAATAGTTCAAGACTTAATAAACCTGTCGTAGAATATAAAAATGCCAACAACATAACTAAACCAACAGATTCCATCTGCTTATTTTTTACAACATCAAACATCAGATAAACCTTTTGTATCATCAGGTAAAGATATTTTAAACATACATCCTCCATCTATATTTTTAACCTCTAAATGACCTAAACAATGCTCTTCAATAATCACTTTACTCATATATAAACCAAGTCCTGTTCCATCTTTTTTCTCTTTTGTAGAGAAGTATGGATCAAAAATTTTATCTATTATATCTAGTGGAATACCACCAGCATTATCTGAAATTATTAAACTATTTTTATCAACTTCAACATAAATTTTTGGATTAACTATTTGCTTATCTACTAAAGCATCTTCAGCATTTTTAATTAGATTTAAAACAACTTGAACAATCTCATTTTCATAACTTAAAAATTGTGTAACCTCTTTAATACTTACATTAATATTAATGTTTTTTTCATTTATAGAACTTTTGATAAGAGCAAAAACCTTATTATAAATAATCTCAAAACTGGTAACCTTTTTAGCTTTTTGAGGCTTGAAAAAATCTTTAAAATCATCTATAGTTGAACTAAGATGTTCTATATAATGTTGAATTTTAGCACTCATCTCTTTAGAAGATTTTTCATCAAACTCACCTTTATAAACTTTCATATCTATAACACACATAGCAGCACTTATAGCATTAAGTGGCTGTCGCCATTGGTGAGCTATCATACTTATCATCTCACCCATTTGTGCTTGTCTTGATTGTGCAAACATTAGTTTATCTTTTCTACGATTCTTTTCAATCTCTTCATAAACAAGCTTTTCAAGGTTATTGTTCATAAATTGTAATTTTAAAGTTTTTTCAGTGAGTTCTCTCTCTTTTTTAAAGTAGTCTATCCATAAATCAACCTTTAATATAAACTCTTCAAACACAAAAGGTTTTTTCAAAAAGTCATTTGCACCATTTTTTAAAACAGTTCTAATGATATCTGGAGTAGATGTCCCAGATAAAACAATTATAGGGATATTTGAAAATCTTACATCTCGTCTAATATATTCTAAAACTTTAATACCGTGCATATCTGGTAGTTCCATATCTAAAATAATCAAATCAACAACTTCAGATTTAAGCTTTTCTAAACCACTTATAGCTGTATATGCCATTCTAAGTATATAGTTTCGTGGTTCTAAAATAGTTTTAACTTGTTTACAAATAAACTTAGAATCATCAATAATCAAGATTTTATCTTTCGTTTTTGTGTTTATATTATTTATTATTTTGATAATCTCAGCTATAGAATAAAGAAGATTTGTATCTTTGATGATATAATCTAAAATTCCATATTGAAATAACTCTTCTCTTAAATCTTCATCTTGTGATGAAGTAAGAACCACAACCTTTGTTTTTGTCAAAGATTGTATATTTGCTATAAGTTCTGAACCCTCTCCATCTGGTAGATGTAGATCAAGTATGATAAGATGAAAGTTTTCATTTTCCAAAGCATTCTTAGCTTGTGAATATGTAAATGCTTGATTTACTTTAAACTTAAATTTCGAAAGTTCTCTCTTTATAACATTGTTAATGATTTTAGAATCTTCGATAATTAAAATATTTTTCATCTAGTTTAATGGCTCTGGTTTTCCAAAATAGTAACCTTGTGAGAAATCAACACCTAACTCTTTAACAATTTTAAAGATAGATTCACTCTCTATAAATTCGGCAACTGTTTGTATGTTTTGCTCTTTAGCAAATGTAACGATACTCTTAACGGCAGATAATGAATAACTACTTGTCTCAATATCACGAATCAAACAACCATCTATTTTAAGTATATCTGGCTGATAATCAAGTAGTCGTTCATAGTTTGAATACCCTGCTCCAAAATCATCTATCGCTATCTTAACTCCATAACTTTTAACTTTAACAATAAACTCTTTGATAACATCAAACTCTTTTACACTCTCATCCTCTAAAAGTTCAAATACTGCTCTTGAAGCATACTCTTTGTTCTCCTCTAAAAGTTCAAAAATCTTCTCTCTTGTACTTTTTTGTTCAATATCTATAGCCGATAAATTTATAGATATATCAACATCACAATTTCTTAAAATCGAAAATGAGTGATCCATAACTATGTTTGTAATTTTAGGATAGTAGTTACTTTTTTTAGATGTTTCTATAAAAAAGTATGGTGATATAACTTTATCTTCATCATCTATCAATCTAACAAGAGATTCATACTTTACTATCTCTTGTGTATCATTATCTACTATGGGTTGAAAATATGAAACAATTTTAGAGTTTTCTATAGCAGTTTTTATCATATGAACTGTCTTCATATTTTCTTTTGCTTTTACCTGTTCAACATTGGCAAAATTATTTGCCACAATAAAATCTTTTTTAGTTTTAAGAAGTTGTTTCATACCTAATTTAGCTGATTCTAAAACTTTTTCATCTTCATAAACTAGAGATATAATAACAGAAATATCATACTCAATATCACCAAAATCTATATGTTCATCTTTTATAATCTCTTGATATTTTTTAAGTGAATTTATAAAATCATTTTGATTGTCAAAATATTTTGTATAATCAATTAAAAAAGCGAACTCACCATTACCAACTCTATATATACTATCAAATTCATAAAATTCTAAAAACTTATTTTTTAAATATATATGTGCTTTATCTTGTATAGATTCAACCACTTCGTGATCATAAAACTCTTCCATCATCTCAAATTTATCAAGTTTCATATAGATTAGAATCTGATTTTGAACATTTTTAATCTCATCATTTAGCTGTTTAACGGGATTCATAATATCGGTAATATCGTGTCTTAAAGAGATATACTCTATAATCTCACCATCCAAATTGATAATTGGAACAACAACACTATCAACATAGTAGCTTTTAGAATTTTTGGCTCTATTTCTAATCGTACCTTTCCAAGCTTTTTTCTCGATTTTTATTGTGTTCCATAAATCTTCAAACACACTAGCTGGGTTATCTGGATGGCGAACAATATTATGATTTTTACCAATCAACTCCTCTCTTGTATAACTAGAGATCTCACAAAAAGCATCATTTACATAAGTTATCATCCCTTTTGTATCGGCAGTAGAAACGATAGAACTTTGGTTTGCAACCTCTTTATAAGCATTTAAAAGATGTAAATTCTCTTGAGCTTTTTTTAGATATTTATACTTTTGAGTTACTCTAAAGATTAAATTTGTAAGTTGATCTATATCTATAGGTTTTAAAAGATAACCATTTACACCTGTTTGGATACTTTGGGTAAAGAAACTCTCTTCGTTGTGTGCAGAAAGGATGATAAGAGGTACTTCATCATCTATCTCTCTGATTTTACCACACATCTCTAACCCATCCATTTTAGGCATATTAATATCTGTTATAACTATATCTATATCATTATCTTGAAATTTTGTAAGACCATCTAAACCATCAACAGCAACAACAATAGAATCAAAATAATCCTCTAAAATCATAGATGTCATCTCTCTAGCATCTTGATTATCTTCTACATATAGTAGTTTTAAATTTTTTGAACTTTCCATAACTTCTTCTATATCAATCATTATCTTCCCCTATAATTATTTTAAAAATCACACCGTTTTTACTATTTTCTACACTTAACATACCTTTACAATGCTCCTCTACTATCAATTTACTCATATATAACCCTAACCCTGTCCCATCTTTTTTTAATTTTGTAGAAAAATATGGTTCAAAGATTTTATCCATTATATTTTCTGGTATTCCACCAGCATTATCACTAATAATAAAAGTTTTTTTATCTATCTTTATATCTATTGTTGGATTCTTTATTTGATTCTCAACAAAAGCATCTTCAGAGTTTTTTATCAAGTTAAGTAAAACTTGTTTTAACTCATTATCATAAGTTTTAAACTCTTCTATATTAATAATCTCTCTATTTATTTTAATCTTTTTAGATTCTAATGAACTTTCAACAATTCTAAAAACACTATTATAAAGTTGCTCAAAATCTGTTCTTCTTTTTACTTTATTTGATTTAAAAAAGTTTCTAAAGTCATCTATAGTAGCACTAAGTTGCATAGAAAAATCTTTAATCTTTTCTGCTAAGTCTATAGCTGTCTTATTTTCTAGTTTATTTAATCTAGCTTTTATAGTTAAAACACCTGTCGCAGCTGTAATTGCACTTAATGGTTGTCGCCATTGATGTGCTATCATATTTATCATCTCACCCATTTGAGCTAATCTATGTTGCTGTTGCATCAACTTTTCTTGATCTCTATTTTTTTTCTCTTCACTTTTAATCTTCTCTATCAAAAGTTCATTTTCCGTAATATCTAAACGGATTGATATATATGCTTCTATCTTTCCTCTTTTATTATAAAGTGGTTCTATGTTGGCATAAACCCAGTAAGAACTACCATCTTTTCGTTTGTTTTTTACTTTTCCACTCCAAGATTCACCTTTTGGGATTTTTGACCATAACTCTTTATAAACATCAGCTGGCATATCTTCATGTCGAACAATATTATGATTTTTACCAACTAACTGATCTTTTCTATAACCTGAGATTTCACAAAATGCCTCACTTACATCAAGGATAAGACCTTTTGTATTTGTTATAGAACTAATTACATATTTATCCATAACAACACGAAGTCTTTGCTCCTCTGTTGCTAATCTTACAAATGCTATAAGTAGAAAAACAAAAATGATTAAACTTAACAACACCAATAAGATTACAAAAATAAAAACATATTGAGCATTTTGAAGTTCTATTTTGATTTTATCACTTGTATCTTTTTTGATAAACTTACCTATCTCATCAAGTAGATCAAGTTTTTTAGTCATAATGTCATACCAGTATTTAGCATCTATATCATGCTTTAAAATATGTTCTCTTACATTTTTTTCAATATCTTTTATTTTTATAAAAACAATATCACTATTTATCTTCTCATAAAATTTATGAATTTCTGGTGAAGTATAGTTAAAAAACATCATCTCATTTTGTTTTTGTAGTGCTATTAAATTTAAAAATTTAATTAAAACATCATTGTTTTTTAATTTGTTAGATAGCAAGATAAGACCATTTGCTCTTTGGATTCCAGCATTCTCTTTTAAATATAGTAGATTACTATATGCTAAAATATTTTGAGTGATGATAGGGATATGGGATGATTTAGCGATATTTACTATAATACTCAACAATTTAGCATTTAATTTAGTATAGATTTTAATCGCTACTTCTGAACTTATTTGATTGTTATCTATCTTTTCTCTTAAAGTTTTTAATAATTCTATATTTGGTTTTTTGATGGAACAAGTTGTGTTTTTTAAATATTTTATCAAAGCATCTATATTATCATCACTTTTTTTTCGTTGTAACAATAGTTCTGTTTTAAAAGTATCATTTTGGCTGGTTATATAACCACTTGATAAACCTCTCTCTTTTTGTTGTGAATGGATGATATTTGATACTAAATTACTAAGAGTTACTTTGTTATTAAGCTCACTAAGTGAAACCATTTTAGAATACATAGATGCAATTATAATTGTTCCAAAAATTATTAAAATAGTAACTAAACCAATAGTTGGAATCAATAACTTTGTTTTTAAAGATATTTTTTTTAACATAAACTTAACCATTAATAGATTTATTTTAGAATTATATAAGGTAAATCTATGTAAATTTACATTCAAATCTGTAGATTCTGTATTTTAAGCATTTTTAGATTAAAATATAAAAAATATAAAAGGTTTTTAGTGAATAAAACAAAAATACTTCTTGTTGAAGATGATGAATTAGCTTCTGAACTTATCTATACATTTCTAAATGAGTGTGGTTTTGAAGTGAAGCCTGTTTTTACAGCAACTGATTCTATCGCTTATGTTCAACAGGAACATTATGATCTTATAATACTAGATATTAACCTTCCTGATTTTAATGGTTTTGAAGTTTTAAAAAGTATAAGAAATAAAATTTCATCACCTATAATAATAACAAGTGCCTACAGCGATACAGAATCTAAAGTATTATCTTTTAAATATGGTGCTAGTGATTATATGGTAAAACCTTTAGATTTAGAGGAGTTAGAAGCTAGAATATGGGTACAACTTAGTAGAAATAGTGAGATAGAAACATCCCAAGAGAAACAACTGTTTGAGATAAAAGATTCACATATCTACTTTAAACAAGAGATGTTAAACTTAACGACAATAGAGTTTGAGATATTATCTATACTTATAAAAAATAAAAATCAAGTTATAAAAAGAGATGAGTTAGTTTCATACCTATCATCTATAAGTTCAACTCGTTCATTAGATAACCATATCAAAAATATAAGAAAAAAGCTTGAAGATAATTCTAATTATCTAAAAACAGAATATGGTGTTGGATATAGCTTAAAGTTTTGATAACTAGATAAAGATTAGATATAATTATACAAAAAGCAGGGGTTTGTTTTGGTAAAAATAGAATTTTTAGGTCCTATACAAAAAGAAAGTTTAACATTAGATATAAAAAATTTAAGTGAATTAGCTACTTTTTTACAAGATGATAAAGAGATGAGTGAGTGGTTAGAAAATTGTGCTGTTGCTGTAAATGACACACTTGTAAACTCACTAGATTTTAAGTTAAAAGATGGAGATAAAGTATCTTTACTTCCTCCAGTTTGTGGTGGTTGAGATGTTAAGTATTTATGATAGTGCATTACCAGTTTCTACTATCTTAAAAGAGTGGTATGAAGAGGAATCTAAAAGTAATTATGGTGCTTATATACCTTTTGTGGGAACTGTAAGAAGTGAAGATGGAATCGATGGGCTTAGTTTTGATATATATGAACCTATCTTAGAATCGTGGTTTGAAGCTTGGCAACAAAAAGCAAAAGAGAGAGGTGCTATCATCAAAATGGCACATAGTCGTGGTGATGTGATGCTTCACGAATCATCTTACATATCTTCAGTTTTTTCACCAAAAAGAAGAGTAGCATTAGAGTTAATAGATGAGTTTGTAGAAGATTTCAAAGCATCAGCACCCATTTGGAAATATGACTTAAAAGATGGAAAAAGAATCTACGCACTTGATAGATCAACAGCTATTAAAGGTCATGGGATTTTGAGTAAATAGGGGTTTTTAGATGAATATAACTATTTTACAAAAATTAAAAAAATTAAAAAATTTATATAAAGATAATGGTTTTTTAATTTTAGGTGTATTTGGAAGTTATGCAAGAGGTGAAGAGAATAAAGAGAGTGATATAGATATTTTATATAAATTAGATACAAGATTTACAAAAAAATATGGTGGTTGGGGTTCTATAATGGAACTTGATAAGATAAAAGAGCATATAAAATCTACACTTAATATTAATAAAGTTGATTTAGCAACTTCCGACACTCAAAATGAAACATTACAAAATATACTTAAAAATGAGTTAGTATATGTCTAATAAAACTGATTTAATAAAGCTTCAATTTATTTTAGAAAAGATAAATGATGCTTTAAGTTATAAAGATAGCTATAAATCTATCGAAAATTTATTAAACTCTAAAATGGGGTTTGATGCTACTAATATGTGTATTATGCAAGTTGGTGAAACTCTAAATAAATTAAGTGATGATTTTGTAAAAAAATATGATTATTTACCAGTTAAAGAGAGTTATTTAACTAGAAATTATATTGCACATGATTATGAGGGTGTCAATAAATATATTATTGAACTGATTGTAAAAGAGCATTTTGTTCAATTAAAATCAGATATAGAAGATATATTAATAAATGAAATGAAAATATCTTAACCATTTTATTTATTAATGAGTTGATAGTATGAATAATTATTGTGTGTTATAATTCAAACAATATAAAAAGGATACTTTATGCAAGCAGTATATCACACAAGTATAGATGAATTAACTATCTCATTTATTGAAAATATTAAAAAACAGTTTCAAAATGCTAAAGTTGATATTGTTATTAGAGAGCAAGATGAAACGGACTACTTAAATAGTTCAAAAATAAATAAACAATATTTAGATGATGCTATATTAGAGGTTAATAATAATAAATTCATCAACAAATCTATAAAAGAACTTGATTTATGATTATATCTTTTGTTGAAAAAAGTTGGAATGATTATAATTATTGGTCAGATAATGATAAAAAAACTTTTAAACGACTTCAACGATTAATTAAAGAAACAATAAGAGACCCATTTGGTGGTATAGGAAAACCTGAACCACTAAAAAATAATCTTAGTGGTTATTGGTCTAAGAGAATAACTGATGAACATAGATTAGTTTATAAAATAGAAGAAAATCAGATGATAATTATCTCTTGTCGATTTCATTATGATTAAAATAAAACATAGGAATTAAAAAATGAATCTATTGTCTTACGAAACAAGCCAAAATATGTTAAACCTTTTAGAGGTTAATAGTTCAAGATATGAGAGAGTTCCACTTAGTTCATCTCTTGGTAGAGTTTTATGTGAGGATATTGTTACTCCATATAATGACCCTCAATTTCCAACTGCTTCTATGGATGGGTATGCTGTTATCCATAGTGATTTAGATAGTGATGGGATTAAAATCTTAGGTGACAACCCTGCTGGTAGTGATGAGCAAAGAGTTGTAACATCTGGTGTTTGTATCAAAACTTTTACAGGTTCAAAGATGCCAGAGGGTGCTGATACTTTGATTCAGATTGAGAATGTAACTGTTGATGGTGATATGATTAAAATTGATGAGAAAGTACCAGTTGGTTTCTCTGTTCGCCCTATCGGTGAGGGGTATAAAGCTGGTGATATACTAATAAAAAAAGGTACTAAGGTTGGTTTTGCTGAGATTGGTGTTATGGCTGGGCTTAATTGTGTTATGGTTAAAGTTGCTCTAAAACCTCGTGTAGCTATCATCGCTACTGGTAGTGAGATTTTAGATTTGGGTGAACAAGCAACAAATCCAGCACAGATTAGAAGTTCAAACAACTACACTTTATCGGCACTTTTTGAACAAGCTGGTGCTGAAGTGATTCAACTTGGAACAGTTGGTGATGATAAAGATTCTATCATGAAAACATTTGAAAATGCTCTCTCATCTGCTGATATACTTGTAAGTACAGGTGGTGTAAGTGTAGGTGATTACGACTTTGTAAAAGATATAGTTCCAGCTTTAGGTGCTGAAGTGGTTTACAAAGGTGTAGCTATAAAACCAGGAAGACATATAATGGTAGCTAAAAAAGATGATAAGTTTGTTTTAGCACTTCCTGGGTTTGCTTACTCATCAACTGTAACAGCTATACTTTATGGCTTACCTTTAGTTTCAAAGATGTTAGGTAAAGAGAAAGCTTATAGAACAATCGAAGCAAAACTAAATGAAGATTTTAAAAAAAGAAGTAAATTAACAGAGTTTACAGCTTGTAATGTTAGTGTTGTTGATGGTGAGTATTTTGTAGATTTTGAGGGTAAAAAAGTTGGAAGTTCAGCTATTTTGACAAATATGTTAGATGGTTCAGCATTGATGGTGACTGGTGAAGATGATGGTAACCTAGAGAAAGGTACTTTTGTGAATGTTATATTATTAGAGGAGTTTTAGATGAAAGCATTTAGTGTAGATGTAGATAATCAAGAGTTAAAAGAGATAGATATAGAGATTCAAGCAAACACTGTTTATAGTTTTTTTAACTCTATATCGATAGATGATTTTAGTGTCATAAATAAACATATC
>Ga0256842_1003378_pt1 | contig 10671 bp, 8 predicted proteins | sample 4559240metaG_FD_185973 | JGI IMG/M metagenome (GOLD analysis project Ga0256842, IMG submission 185973) | Hydrothermal vent microbial communities from Guaymas Basin, Mexico - 4559-240 | ecosystem: Environmental > Aquatic > Marine > Hydrothermal vents | place: Mexico: Guaymas Basin | collected...
CAAAACCTGTAACATTCACTCTTAACAAAACAGCCGCAACAGGTCAAACAAATCATACTTATAGATATATCAACGCAAATAAACCTAATACTGATACAGCTCATCAAAATAACCCTGCTACAGCTAGTTCAGTAGCAAATGGTACTACTTTTGGTATAAATCTAGCTACAAATGATTTCAACAAAACCCAAGCTGGTGTAACAAATACTATATTAAATATAAACTTAGATAGAAACAGCTCAACCGCGTTAAATCCTGAGAGAGTTACATACACTACTTACAATACAAACTGTACAAATGAAGCAAACTGTACTATGAATGCAGATTTGTCAAACAGTTTTACTACTGTAGGATTGAGAGATTTAAACCAGACAGTAAATCCAGCAAATAGAATAAATATTACATATCTATATGGTCGTTCACATGCTTCTAGACAGAGATATGAAGTGCCTACAGATGCACCATATCGAGCAAATATTTATTATGAAGCTTATTGTTTTGGAACAACTGGAATTGCACCAAATACAAATGATTGTAATAAAACCTTACTTCCTCAAGGAACATCTTCTAGACAAACGGATGATATAAGATGGAATATAAATGGGAGTCATACTTCTAATGAAGGTAGTGCAGGAAGTATTGATCAGATTAACAATGGTACCGATGTAAATGGTACCGATGTAAACGGAAGTATAAATACTATCTTTGCAGACCCTACAACTCTTACCCATAATCCAAATAGAGGTTACCCATATAAAACAACTATGGAAAGTAGTGATTCAAGATGGTTGATATATAATCCAAATCATACATCAGCACCTAAAAATTCATTTTCAGTTGAATTTTATAAAGCAAGTACTGGCTGGAGTGGTGAGCATAATACAACAACAACTACTAAAAAGATTGGTAATATTAGAACGAATAGGAGAAGTAATTGGTAAGAAATAAACTTCTTAGAAGTAGATTGGCTTTTACAATGATAGAGTTGATTTTTGCTATTGTAATTATTAGCATTGCTGTTATATCTTTACCTGTTATGACTAAAATAACAGAAAAAGGTATAGAAAGTAATATACTTCAAGAAGCTATATACGCTGCTTCTACTGAACTTATGAGTGCATCTACAGGTTATTGGGATGCAAATTCTATATATGATATAAATGTAAGTCACTTGTCTCGAGTTATTGATACTGATAATTCATGTAATGCAGATAGACTTAGGCAGGGACATATAGCACAACCATTACATAGAAGATGTTTGGATGAAAATTCATCTATAGTTGATGCTGATGAAGCTAATACTAATGATTCATTGGAAAGCTTTGAGCGTACGAATGCTCCTGTATTTGATGATGCTGGTGGTACAGCAAGCGGTTATAAAGATGAGTATACAATTTCATTGGATGTAAATAGAACTGGCGATATAAAATTTATAGAAGTGTTAATTAAAGATTCTAATGGAAATGATGTTACTAGGCTAAAAATGCAAAGTGCAAATATTGGTGAGATTGATTACTATAAGAGGAGATTTTAATGCGTAAAGTAAATACTGTTAAAGCTAATAGCAGAGCATTTACAATGATAGAGCTCATCTTTGTTATAGTGATTATGGGAATACTTAGCAAGTTTGGTGTTGAGTTTTTAGCACAAGCTTATAATAGTTTTATATTTTCAAAAATAAATAATACTTTACAAACAAATAGTGCCTCGGCTGTTGAAACAATAGCTTCAAGACTACAATTTCGTATAAAAGATTCGGTAATAGCTCGAAAAGCTAATGATAATAATTTTGCAACTAATTTTAGAGCTATAGGTAGTGCTACTGGAACTGCTACAGATAATGATTATAATATATTGGAATGGGTAGGTTATGATATAGATGGATTTCGTGGTAATACTACGCCATCATGGAGTGGTATTATAGATTTAAATACTTCTATCTCTAGCACTACTCTTTTAAAAACACCAGGAACAAATACTAATTTAGTAAATAGTATAATTAGTGCATTATCTAATTCTGGAAGTGATATAAATGATTCTGCTATATATTTTGTTGGTTCTGACAGTGATGTACAAACAGGTTACGGTTGGAATGGATGCACTCTGAATGATCAAAATGGAAGTGTTATGCATCCTATTAAATCTACAGCAAATCCTGATGAATTTGCATCTGGAAACGCTGATGACTTTAACCAAACTGATGTTTATGAGTATTATCAACTAGCATGGACAGCTTATGCTGTAGGAATTAGTGATTATGATGATGCTAGTGCAACTGGTACATTAAAGTTATATTATGATTATCAACCGTGGAATGGTGAAAAGTATACTGATGCTAACACAAAGAGTATTACTATTATGGAAAATGTAAGTACTTTTCAGTTTATGTCTATTGGCTCAATTCTAAAAATACAAGTATGTGTAAATTCAAAAGTAGTGGAGGATTATTCTTTATGCAAAGAAAAAACAATATATTAAAATCTTCTAAGTTAAAAAAATCAGGCTTTGCTATGATTATGGCAATTATAGTTGTTGTTGTCATCGGTGGATTGATGGCTTTTTCTTTATCTTTAGTAGCCAACACTGGTAAAAGGACTACAGATTTATATCTTTATGAGCAAACTGTTCTTTATTCAAAAAGTGCAGCTGAACTTGCTCTTTTAGATATTGCTAAAAATGGTCCATGTAGACCAGGATTCAACACTACATTAGGCGATATATATGATGTTAATATTACATACGGATATGTATTAAAGGCAGCTTTAACTGGATGTAATTCTGCTGGTTTTACAGTAACTACCCCAGAACAAAATGGCTCAGTCCTAATGGACATAACAGTAAAAGTGCAAGATGGTGTAAGTACAGAACCTATACGCTATTTTAGACGTGTTATGCAAAAACTTTAAATTTAGCAAAAATAAAATTACAATAAGTATAGCGCCTTTTTATAAGATGTAAACTTTTTAATGATATAATCCTTGTTATATAATTTACAAGGATTTTTAATGAATATTTCATTAACAGGAAGACAACTAGAACTTACAGAGCCAATCAAAGCTCATATGAACTCAAGCATCGAAACACTAAGCAAGTATAACATGGATATTATCTCTGTTAATGTTGTGGCTAGCACACAAACAAAAAAAGGTAAAGAACATTCAGTTGTTGAGTTTGCTATACATTTAGCACACAAAAACTCTATAATCATTAAACAGAATAATGATGATTTATATGCAGCTATAGATATGGCTATATCTCGCGCTCAAAAAGCTATGCGTCGTATGCATGATAAAGATATCACAACTCATAAAGATGGTATGAATGAAGCTAAAAATGAAGCTAATGCAAATGTAAATTTACGTGAAGTTGAAGAAGCTTTAGAAGATGAAATAGTTCCAGTAGAACTTGAACTTTACAAACCTCGTGAAGTTGAAGATGTTTTAAACGACTTGAAAGAAAGTGGTAAAATGTTTGAAATCTTCTTAGATAATGAAGGTAAAACTCGTGTTCTTTACAAAAGAAACGATGCTAAATTCGGACTTTATTAGACGATTAACAAGAGAGGTCTTTTCTGACCTCTCTAACAATTTTTTCATCCTCAGTTAAATCAATCCACTTAAACTGTTTACCACTTTGAGAAGAGCCTTTTAGTAAATCTCCACTTTTTCTATACTTCAAATCTAAATTTGCTATATCAAATCCACTTGTAGTTTGTGTAAATTTTTCAAGTCTCTGTGATACATCTTTATTTGTATATAGAAAACAATAGCCTTTAAGACCTGTACGGCTTACTCGACCACGAAGCTGGTGCAAAGTTGATAAACCAAGTCTTTCAGCTCCTACTATAACTACTGTGCTTAATTTTGGTAAAGATATACCAACTTCTACTACTGTTGTAGCTATTAGAATATCTCCCTTTGTAGAGAACTCTTCTAAAACTTGCTCTTTGTCTTTATCTTTTCCGTGAGTTACATATACATTTTTAAAATTATTTTCCCAATAAGCACGAGCCTCTTGTATGCTTTGGTATTGTAGCATGTCACTTTGCTCAACTAATGGATAGACTAAAAGTACTTGATTTCCTTTAGCTATCTCACTCTCTACATGTAGACGCAACTCTTTAAAATCTTGTTTATGAATAACCTTGCTAGTTATATCTTTTTTAAAAGGTGTTGATGTTATCAGACTTACATCAATATGTGCAGTCTCTATCATAGCCAAAGTTCGTGGAATTGGAGTTGCTGAAAACTGTAGAAAATGTGGTTTTGCATCGCCATTAGTTACAAGTTTTTCTAGCATATTTCTTTGTTGTGTACCAAAACGATGTTGTTCATCAATCATTACTAGTGCAACTTTTGGAAGTTCTCTATAGAGTAGTGCATGAGTCCCAATGATAAAGTCAAACTCACTCAGATCAATTTTCTTTTCTTTATTTGTAACTAATGTTGTTTTTAAATTTGGTAAATATTTAACTGCCTCTTCATATAGTTGTTTTGCAAGTATTGTTGTTGGAGCCATAAGTATACTTTTTTGTTTATCTATCATGTATGCTGATGCGAGTATGACCATAGTTTTACCACTACCAACATCGCCAACTATCATACGCTTAGAGGCTATCTCTTTTTGTAAATCAGTTTTAATATCTTTTATAGTTTGTAGTTGTTCATCTGTTAGTTGAAATGGTAAAGTTTTTACCCAATTAGTATGATTTTTAGCTCTACATGTAGAGCTTTTAAAATAACGCCTTTTTGCTGATAGTTGTTTCATATATGAAAATAGTTCTGTATATTTTAGTGTATATAAATTTTTTTCATCTAATTCTTTTAAGTCAATTATCTCTTTTGGAAAATGTAGTTTTAATAATTCGTCAATTATTTCATCTTTTAAACCCTCTACATGTAGAGCCTCTTTCGTAAGATTGGCTTGCATAAATCTAAGCATCACATCACTTCTTAAAGTTGTTTTGTATTTCGGAGTAATAGCTCCAATGCTTGTAATCTTTTTAGGCATACTCATAGAGCATTGTCCCATTTTACACTCAATATTTCCAAAGTAGTAGTCTCTATCTCCCTCTTTAAACTGATGCATCATATATGGTTTTGGACGAAAAAGAACTCCTGTTATAGTATGTCTAAAGTTGTGAGCGAAAAAGGTTATCTGAATACTATTTGGTCCACGAAAAACCGACTCAACAGTAGCATCAATAAGTTGTAAGGAGTGTTCTTGGAGGTTTTTATGAAGGCGTAAATCCTCATATGAGTGAGGTATAGTAAGCGCAAGTTCTGTAAATGTAGATATATTTAATTTTGCAAATCTTTCTTTTTGTTTTTTAGTTAATTGCATCTCATAAGTACCATTTTCTCTATTTTGAATTCCAGTGAACATTTCTCTTTGAGAAATATTCCTTGCATTCAAAAAAAAGGCATCCTTTTTATGGTATAATTTTTACTAGAAGAGGTTGATTGGGAAGCTAGTGCTTCTCAATCGTTAGGTAAAGTTTAAATCGCCAAATTGTAAACTTTACCTTTAGTTTAAACCTTTTCATGGGTTTATCTTCTAATAGTAAAATTTGTTCCCACCAACTTGGTGGGAACAAAAAAATTATAACAAAAAAATCAAATAACACTTAAAAATATGACAAATTGTCATGTTTATATTAAAGTTACTTAGTAACTATTGCAAAACTCATCTCTAAAATCTCTGTATGTTTTTTTATAAACTTGTTTAAACCTTTTAGTTTTAACTCTTTTATAAGTGATAACTCTTTATCAGAATGACCTAAATCATAACCTTTATAGTACTCCATAAAAGTACGGTTAAGTCTTTGACTCATTGTCTCTACTCTTAGTGGCTCACTTCCAAGTAAAAACTTTTTAGTTTGTTTTAGTTCATCTTTTGTAACACCATCTTTTACAAATCTTGCTACAACCTCTTTAACAGTTTTTTGAGCTTCTTGCATTGTGTCAAGTTTAGTTTGAAGATAACCACTCATATATGAACTAGATTTGCTTACATGTAGACGGGCATAAGCAGAGTAAGCAAGACCTCTTTTAACACGAATCTCTTCCATCAAACGACTTCCAAAACCACCAGTTCCAAGTATATAAGTAGCTACTCTCGCTTTGTAGTAATCTTTATCTCCCACTTCCATATTATATGGGGAACCAAAATATACATAAGCTTGCTCAGTCTCTTTTTTTATTATTTTTTCACTAGCTTTGGTAATGACTGGATAATTTTTTAGTTTTGTTGCACGGCCTTGTGGCATCTTTTGTATGATTTTAGCTATCTTGATTTTTATATCTTCTATATCTAAATCTCCACCAATAACTACAATAAGTCGTGAGCTTACAAGGTGGCTTTTTAGAAATGTTTTAATATCTGTAAGGTTTATACTTTTTACACTCTCTATGGTTCCAGAAGATGGATTTGCAAGTGGAGTATCTGCAAAAAGAAGTTGTTTAAGTTCATTTTCTGCAACGTAGTCAAAGTCATTAGCTTTTGAGCTAAGAGACCCAATAGTTGTAGTTTTTACTTTTTTGATAGTATCTTGACTAAGATTTGGATCTTGAAGTAGGGCATCAAAGTATTTTAGTGCAGTATCAAACTCATCCTTTAAACATCCAACTTCTAAAACAAAAGTTTCTTTTCCAGTTGATGCAGATATATGGATAGCTTTAGCCTCTAAAGCTTCAGCAAATTTGTTACTTCCTAGCTCTTTTGTACCTTCACTCATAACACGAGAGGCAAATTTTGCAATCCCTGCTTTTTTAGTATCAGTAATGCTACCACTATTTGTAAAAATAAACTGCATTGTAGCGAGTGGTAGTCTTGTGTCTTTTTCAAAAATTACAGGTATGTTTTTACCATTAACTTCTATATTTTGTATTGTAGCTGCCATAAGTATTTGTCCTAACATTAGTAGTATAAGTAGTATTTTTTTCATTAAAATTTCTCTAAAATTTCGTAAGCTGTATTTCTAACAGCTGGAGTTTCACCAATATCACGGATAAGATGAACCATCTCCTCTTTTGCCATTGTGTAAGCAGCTCCAGCAGAACTCACAACATTCTCTTCCATCATTGTTGAACCTAAATCATTTGCTCCAAACATAAGAGCCATTTGCCCAATATACGGACCTTGAGTAACCCATGAGCTTTGTATGTTTGGTACATTATCTAGATAAAGTCTAGCAACTGCTAGAAGTCTTAGATAGCGGTTTGATGATGGTTTATCCATATCTGGGATTTGGCGTAAAAGTTCTGTGTTGTCAGACTGAAAACTCCACATGATAAAGGCACGAAAACCACCAGTTTCATCTTGAAGTTTTCTAACCATATCAAAGTGGTTTATGATATCTTCATCACTCTCAACTGTTCCGTACATCATAGTTGCTGTAGACATAATGTCTAGTTTATGTGCTTGACGATGAACATCTATCCATACTTCACTATCTATCTTTTTAGGGGCAATAATATCTCGAACCTTATCACTTAGTATCTCAGCTCCAGCACCAGGGATAGAAGCTAAACCTTTTGCTTTTAGTCTTGCTAATACTTCTTGGATAGTTATGCGAGAAACTTTCGCTATAAAATCTAATTCTATAGAAGAGAAACCATGAATAGTGATAGTTGGATATTTTGTATGAATATGCTCTACTAAATCTTCATACCACTCTATTTTTAGTTTTGGATGGACTCCACCTTGAAATAAAATCTGAGTTCCACCAATCTCTAAAAGTTCATCAATTTTTTCATCAATCTCTTGAAATGTCAAAACATAAGCATCTGCATCTTTTTCATGTCTGTAAAATGCGCAAAACTTACAATCAACCCAACAAATGTTAGTGTAGTTTATGTTTCTATCTACAACAAATGTAGTGATTCCTTTGGGATGCAACTCTTTTTTACGAGCAGTTGCCATTTTCCCAAGTGTTTTTAAGTCAGCATTTTTTATTAAATCAAGTGCTTCTTCTTTGCTTAATCTTTTAAACATTAAACTATTTCCAACCTTTGTTTCTTGGATTTCTTGCTCTTCTCTTTAGGAATATTACATAAAATAGATAAATGGATAAAAAAGCAAAAATAATAGCAATTGCAATCTGAATCCATGCAGCAAGATTTAAAATCTTATTTAGTATGTTGTGGTGCTCATTGTTATCTATATTTAACTCTGCCATCTCTGCAATATGAGTCATAGCGCTTACTGCAAGACTACCTTCAGGAATATCTTTATGGCAAGATAAACATACGCCACGGCGGTCAGTTTTATCTCTTTGAGCTTTGCTTAGCGGACCTGAAAGTTTAAAGTGACTACCAACTGTCATTAGTTGTGTGCCATTTTCATCTATGATTTGTGAATAATCATGTTTTAGGTTTTTTATAGCTGGTATCTGCTCATCAATATTTTTAGGAAGTATTTTCCCATCAGCAGTCATAATATCAACAATAGTTGTTTTACTAGGATCAAATGTCCCATCAATACCAAAGCCTAGAGCTTTTTTACTTGCATGACATGATTCACAACTTCTTGCCTCTTTTTGAATAGTGTGTGGCTGAATAGGTGACATGTCGATGGCATTTTGTCCCTCTTCGCCAGCACCCTCAGCATTTTTTACTTTAAAGATGTGATTTTGAAGTAGGGCTTTTCCATCTTTACCAATTACAGTTACTGTAACTTGACAACCTGGGACAAGTGGAGTTATCCTACCCTCTCCATTTTGTCCAAGCATTGGATCTTCCCATCTTAAAAAGCTTCTAGTCTCTGTAACTTTTCCATCAATGAGGTACTTTTTAAGATCTTTTCTCATACCGCCAGTTGTTCCATGAATATCTTGGTCATGAGACATTTTCACATAATCAACATTTTTCTTTCCACCACTATAATCAATCTTTACATGACAACCATAACACTGTGGAGCCCATGTAGCATGACAAGTGTAACACTCCATTTTATCATTATGTGCAGTTATTGTATCCATTGCAACAAGTGCTTTTTTAGATAATCTTTCCTCTTGTTTTAAAAGTTTAAGGGGTTTAAGCTCTATATCTTTACCACTAGCTAAGTGCATAAGAATCTTGTTACCTTTTTTAACAGCTTTTGGAAGAGGGTTTCCTCTAGCCATGATGATATAACCATCACCCTTATCTTTTGGTACAAAACCTTGTTTTAAGTAAGTGGCTAAATCTTGAGTAACTCCACGAGCTTTACCAGTTTTTGGAGTTGTTTTAAACTCATCAGAATATCCAAGAGGAAGTTCCCAAGGGTATTTTTTGGTAGTACCATGACAATCTTGACACTCTATCTCAACAGCACCTAAGTTCGCACCAGTTAAAAAACCATCACCGTGCATATCGTTAGAGGTATGACAATCTTGACACATCATCCCTTTTTTGAAATGAATATCAGCTTGCATGTGAATATAGCGTTTTGTATGAAGTTTTGGTTGAGCATTTCCATCTTCATCATAAGTTGCTTGATAAGCAGTCTCCATAAGCCCTTGATAAGAAACACCTATCCTTTTTCCACGGTTATGACAAGTTGAACAGGTCTCAGTAGGGACACCAGAGTAGTGAACTCCATGCACTCCAACTTTTACTTTTCGAGAACTTTGAATAGAGTGAACAAGCATATGCCCAGCATCTTTTTTAGAGATAGTTTTATCATCCCCTTCATAAAGTCCAGCATTTGAGTATGGTATATGACATGATGAACATCCAATTCCTCTAAAATCACCCCTTCTTGAGCGACCTTTTGAGCCTGTGTGACATCGAAGACACTCTTGACGAAGGTAAGTGTAAACAGCTAGTGATGGGTCTTTTTCAACTTCATCTGCAGTTGGAGCTGCTGGTAGTTCTTTCATCTCTTTTGGAAAAGCTTGAGGTTCCATCAAAGATAGTTTTTGCATATATTCTTTATATTTATTAGTACCTAATCGGCTATGTAAATCTTGAGGATTTTTTGTTTTATAGTTACCATTTACATGAGTGTAACCCTCTTTACCACCAAAACTCCACATAGCTCCTTGAATCTTACCTTGCTCTGTCATCATAAGAGAATTCATTTGAGAAGCTACCTGTTTTTTATGACACATTCCACAAGTATTTTGATTTATCCAAGAACTACCAGGTGCAGGATAGTACTCTTTTGGTCCTTCGTGATTTAAAAAGTATTTGATAGTACCTTTATGAGCTTTACTTTTATGCTTTGTCGCAGGATTACCACCATGACAAACAATACAGCTATTTTCAGCATAACCTGCTTCTTTTGCTTTTATAGCAATCGCTTTGGACATGCCTGATTTTACTTCACGAATATGCTCTATCCCACCATGACACTTTAAACAGTTGTTAATTTTAGTAAAATCCGTAGGAGTTTTAGCAAATAATATACTGGAAAAAGCAAGAATAAATATAATGAATTTTTTCATATATTTACTTACTTGTCTTTAGAGATTGCGTCTAAAACACCATTTATAAATTTTGGTGATTGTTCAGTTCCAAAAGCTTTTGTGATTTCAACTGCTTCATTTATAACAACAGCAGAATCTAAATCACCAAAAATTATTTCATAACTTGCAAGTCTAAGAGTAGCTCTTTCAATAGTCCCAAGTCTCTCAAAATCCCAATCTTTTAAATGTTTGATAATTGCTTCGTCACAAACCTCTATATT
>Ga0256842_1003379_pt1 | contig 10671 bp, 1 predicted proteins | sample 4559240metaG_FD_185973 | JGI IMG/M metagenome (GOLD analysis project Ga0256842, IMG submission 185973) | Hydrothermal vent microbial communities from Guaymas Basin, Mexico - 4559-240 | ecosystem: Environmental > Aquatic > Marine > Hydrothermal vents | place: Mexico: Guaymas Basin | collected...
AGATCGCGAGTAGGAACTCACCCCGCAGTAGGAGAGGGGAGATCACGGCGGCGACGATCGAGGCGCACGTCAGTGGGATCGACAACGACAGCGGCGGGGCGGGAGAGACCGTGTGATACCAAACGGTGTGGGGGCTTAACCACCTCAGATCCCGAGGGGCCGGATGGACCCGAGCTAGCAATGTCCAGAGTCCAGCGGCCGAGAGTACCACGCTCAAGGAGCCGAACACCATCGTCCCCACGATGTCACCTGACCACCAGTAGTACGCCGCCACCAGGCCGAACAAGGCGCCCGTGACGTGGAAGAACAGCGCCCGCATCCACTTCGGAGGCCTTCCCAAATCGGGAGACGTCACTGGGTGATCAACCCCCAAGAAGAAGGTCCCGCCAAGGGCCGACCACCTCATCCATTGCACAACTCCAGGCAAATTTACCAAACTGCTTACTTGCTTCACCAATGCTGAAGTCTAAAGCGAGTGCCATAAGGAGCCTGAGATTGCGCTCGCCTATCACTACGAGCACTTTTAGTGCTTTTGAAACTTTTTCTAGTAACTCGGCAACTCTAAACGTGCCTTCCGCTAGGCAAAAGCCTCCGCCTGGGCTCGCCATCACGAGCGGAGCTGCCGTAATTATAATTATCTTCGAAAGGTAATCAAGAAACTCTGCCAACTTCCAAGCCATTTTACCTAATTCAGTTCTTGGCTCAAATTCAACAGCGCTGCCTAAGAGGATGTTTAAAGCTAATTCCACAGATTTAGTTATTGCGCGTCTAAACCATCTAAGTTTGTAGATATCAATGAAATTGATTCCCTTTCTCTGCTTTGTTTCTATTTCCATCGTCCCTGTTGTTGGGTTATATTCTGGTATTTCCCCCTTAGCTAGTTCTTGTGCTGATGATTCTTTGTTAGTCTCTCCGTGTGGTTCTACCCCCAATTCTTTCAGTACTTCCTCTAAGTCCTGCCTAATATTATCGGGTAGTGAGACCCATTCTTCTTCACTGTAGTAGGGTTCTCCGGTAACCTTAGAAACCACGTAATTCTCTATAACCTGTGTTAGTATTGAAGCCCTAGTGTTGAGCACTCGTTGTGTCACCGGATCCGCGTAGAATTCTACCCCGAGTAGTACCATAGGCGTGTCCAGAGATAGCCCTAGTCGGATTTTATTATCATCCTGCTTCTCGGTCGTAACCTGCGCAACAATTACTCCAGGTAGAGCCCTAATCCAACTCGCTTTGTAATCCTCACAGAGCTTGCTTATCGCCTGATCATAATAATACGCTTCGAGGATTGGTAGTGAGCTCGTCAGCACTACTAGGGCTATCTTCTCATCTTGTTTAACCCTACCTTTGAGCCCGGCTAGTGCTTGGACCCATTTAGTAAAGTCCTCTGGGGAGTACTCGAACCCGGGAGGTAGGCATAATACCGCTAGGTAGGACTCGCCTTCCAGCTTGACAGTGCGTAGTATTCTAGGACCGTACTCTATGACGATCTCGCTGGTTGGTGGTACTCTCTTCCACTCGGGGGGTAGTACCGGGTCCCTCAGGTCGACAATCGAGTACTCCAGACTCTCAGGCGTTGCGTGGATTAGCAGTAGACTAGGCTCGGTGATGTCGATCGCCTGATCACTGAACTTAACCCGCACCCTGAACTCGTTCAATAACTCGCCTTTACCCGGTTCTAACAGCGCATGGTACTCGCTCCCCACCCGGTACGTTAGTCCTAGGAGCCAGACTCGGGCTCGTGGTGGTCGGTCTAGGAGGACTAACTTCTTGATCCTCTGACCGGGTGGTGCTTGGACCTTGAGGAGCCAAGCGCGTACCCTCTTACCATCATCACGCTCCAGCTCGAGCGCGGGCTGTTGGACCACTGTAGGCGCCCCGTCGTGCCACCCGAGAACCGGCCTAACCCACGCGCTCACGACCCGCGCGGGCTCATCGTGCAGCCCAACATCGCTCGCTAGGTTGACGAGAACGAGTGCCTTACCACCTCCCTCGTACTCGACGAGCAAGCGCGCCGGCGAGGTAGGCGGAGCGTGCCCGGTCAGATAAAGCAGGTACACGGCATCCGCCGGCTTGGGCAGTTCGATCACCCGACGCACCACCGGCGCCAGCCTGCCCGTCAGCAGGACCGGCACCGGCTCGTCCCCGAGTGTGATTACTACCTTGCCACGGGGCACGCGCACGCGGTGATAGTAATCGTAAGGTTTCATGCTTGGATCGACCGAGAATCCGGGCCAAGGGAACGTCCTCGGCAGCTTCGGAACGTGCTGAGGTCTCCAGCAGGTCTCGACGGTGACCTCCGTCACGCTGGTGTCGAGCGGAATGAGCGTCCGCTCGTCCCTGAGCGCGTAATAATACTCTCCAATGCGGACGGTTACCGCCAGGAGGTACACCGTGAGCCGCGTGTCGGTGGGTAGGAAGGTTAGCGCCTTGATCCTGCCATGCTTAGGCTTGATCTCGAGGAGCCAGGCGGTTCGGTGCTCGAACGCGATCGTACCCGAGGGCTTGTACACCCGGTCCCATGACAGCGCGGGTGCCTGACGGACGGTGAGATCCTTGCTCTTCTCAACGAGCGGCTCGGCCCAGGCGAGCGCGGGTAAGAGGTCCGAGGGCCTCTGGTCCCCCGGAGCGACTCGGATCAGCGCTCCTACCGGCTTGCCGGTATCGAGGAGAACCAACACGGGTAGGGTTGGAGGCGTGCTCGACTCCTCGTAGTCGGTGGCGAGGTAGAGGATGTAGACCGCGTCGGCGGGTTTGGGCAGGATCAAGTTGAGGGTTGACTCCCGGGTGGCGATGGGCGTCGCGTTCGGTCCGTCCGGACGGCCTAGAAGCAGTGGCACGGTCTCGTCCGGCGTCTTAACGAGCACCTGCCGGTGCCAGGATTCGGACGGGAGCTGCTCCTGGGCCTCGCCCGGGTAAACGATGTCCACGGTGTGACCATACCAGACCTCGCCGGGCCGCTGGAGCTCGATCCACTGATCGGGACCGAGGATGGCGTAGAGCCTCATGTCCGCCGTCTGGGCCGTGATAGCCAGAACGTACAGTCGGCCGGTCTTGGGCGGGTGGAGGGTAAGCTCGCGAATCGTGTGCTTTTCGTCCGTAGTGATGGTCATGACCCAGGCGTACGCGTGCGCCTCCTCGGGCCGGTCGTCCCTGAGCAGCACTGGAACGTGCCAGACCGGGCGCTGGGTGATGAGGATCAAGCCCATGGGGTTCGTGCGCGCGTAGGTGGCGGCTAGAATGGCCGTGCTCGGATCGCGGGTGAGTGCCCGGTAGTCGGGTAACAGGACGACGGCTCGGACGGTCTTCCCGTCGTTCAGGGTTATCTCGAGCTGGTACTTGCTGATTGGACGGTTCTTCGCGTCGTGCTGGTCGGTGGCCAGGTAGAGGAGATAGGCTGCCTTAGTGCCCTTCGGCAGTCGGATTTTGAGGTCGTGGTCGACCTTGATCGCGTTCTTGGCGTCCCTTGGAAGGAGGTAGAACGGGACCTGCACGTGGACCAGCGTCCCGGGTACCGGGAGCCAGTGGTAGACAACGCCCTCGCGCCACAGTTCGGGTGGGAGCTTGTGTCCTTGCGAGTCAATGGGCTCTTGAAGGACGTTCACGTTGTGGTAAGTTGGCCGGTCCTTGCCCGTAAGGGTAATGGCCTTACCGTCGGGTGCGTGCGCCTCGTACTCGTCCTCCAGCTTGAAGGTGACCGCTAGGACGTATGCGCCCGGGGCGTTGATGATAAGTGCTCTACCGCGTGACCGTGCTAGCGAATCAGGTTTGCAGGGGATCTCGAGGACCGTTAAATGGTCGAAGTCGGTGGAGCGCGGTACGCTCGACCGCCATAGAGGTTTCAGCGGGACGGCGGTTCCGAGCGTGAAAAGCGAATACTCGGCGGTGGTGCTTGTAGGTGCGTAGAGCAGGATGTAGGTTCGCTCGGCGTCGCTTGGCACGCGGATGAGTAGGTGGTCCGCGGGGAGCGCGGTGGGCTTGTCCCTAGAAAGGACGTAGAATGGCACCCATTCGTTGTCTACCTTCCTCCAAACCACTTTATGGCCCGGGCTCGTGGGCCAGCCCTTGACGTCCACTTTAACGGGTTTGGGTCGTCGGTAGAGGAGGACGCTCATTCCTGGCCCGGTTAGGGCCTTGTACGAGTCACCGGACCGGTAGGTTAGTGCGAGTACCCATAAAAGCCCCCTGGGCACGTCAACTTTGAGCTTAAGGATGTTCTTAAGCCCGAGCCTTTTGGCCGCGAGTCTGAGATGGTAAACATCCAATTGGTAGTCTGACCGCCAGTAGTAGTCCCGGTCCAGCCGCCAGAGATTCTTGACCACTCGCTTCCCGCTCGAGTCCTCCACTGTGAGGACAATTGGGTAGATTATGTCCACCGGGAGAAGAAGGGCGTAGACGGCGTCCGCGGGTTCAGGCAGCGTGATTTCGAGCCCGTTCGCCAGGAAGGCGTTAGGTCGGTCCGTGGGCTGAATGAGGAACGGGTAGCAACTGCCGGACTGGGTCTTGCAAACGTACAGTACGGGTTCATTCTTTGCTAGGTACTTCCGCTCAGGGACGTACGAACCGTGCAGGTCGTAGCCTAGTGGACCGAGGTTGCCGGGTTGCACGATGTCGGCAGTGAAACCGGAGAACTCGCTCGAAACATGGAGTGTGAGCCTTTTTTCGGCCAGCTTCCTTGAGCCCAGGCAGTACTCGATTCGAAGATCGAGATCGCCCGATTGAGTGGGAAGGACAACAACCTTAGCCTCGCCGGCTGAGAGGGTGGCTCTGGCCAGGACCTTCCCATCCTCGGTCACCACCCGGACCTCTCCCGCCGAGAGCGGGATCCTGCCTAGCCGAGCGCGCACGATGATTGTTGCAGGCATCCCCACCGAGATCAAGTTTGGGGCCTCAACGTCGAGCGTGACCCTCGGCGCGGTCGTTGAAGGCACAACCGTGGTGAAAGCTTCCGCCGGAGCTCGTACGGGTTGAAATTTCTCGCCCTTTAGTGCGGTGTCGTGGTCGTACTCGGCCACGGCAAACACGGCGAGGGGAACGTTGTCTGGGAGTTCGAGCTGGTACTCGAGCTCGTGTTCGCCCTCAGTCAGCTTAACGTTGACCACCCGCTCGGTGAGTACTTTGCCGGTGTCGCAATCTACGGCCCGCAGGATGATCCTCCTGACCGTTGTGTGCTTGACCTTGAGCCTGATTCTGACTCTAGTAGTGGACCTTCCCTCCACAACCAGCCGTTCCACGATCACCAGCGGCAGGGCGTATTTGACATGTTTTTCGATCTTGGTTCCGAAGCTGTCCTTTAGGACTGCCTTCAGCGAGCCTTCCTTACCAGGATCAAGGCCGCTCACCACCACTTCAACGGGGCGGCCCTCCTCCACTTCGAGGGTAGTGTAGGGGCCGGAGAGCGTACCGTCGCTGCCCAGGACATAGAACGACAGCTTCTTGCCGTTTTCTTCAATTGAGAATTCTCCATTCGAGGGCGGCTCGACGTGCAGCAGCAACCAGTCCTTACCGTAATCGAGGACGCGCACCTTAAGCTCACTCTTGATTATCCTGATGACGACGCCGAAGCTGGGGAACTCGAAGGTGAGCGTGTTTTTAGTCCTCTTGACGCGGCACTTGGCCACGTACACGGGTACGTTGCCGAACATCGTCAGGAGCGGGCAGACGTTTCCGAGAACGTGCGCGCGGACCCTGTCATCTACCTTGAGTATCTGAAGGAGCGTTCGCATAGTCCGCTTGTCTGAGCAGCCAACACCCCCAAACCAGCCCGAAACCACCGCGCCCAGATTCTCCATGCTTAACTCTCCAGCGAGCTCGGTCCGGTCTCTCGGGAAAAGCAGCTGAAGTTGGGCTTTCTTGCGCTCCTCCTCCAAGAATCCGCCATACTTGCCCAAGAAATACAACGTCTTGTGCTTGTTATCCACGAGGTACACGCTCGCTCCAAACACCGTGTTGGCCGTAGGCTCCGCCTCGACCCAGACCTTGAGTGCCTGAGCCTGTGCACTCGTGGGAAGCGAGAGTGGAGCCAGCACCGCCAGGATCATGGCCGTGGGGAGGGCTCTATTCATCGCCCACCCTCCCCACATTTGATGGACTTGTAAATGAGGTACAGCCCTGCTAGGGCGCTGAGCACGCTCAGGATGATGGCAATCACATTGACACCTGTCGGGAGGAGGTTGATGTGGTGCCGCGCGGGTGTTTCCTCTCCCCGGAGATTGTGGCCCGGGGCCCACCTTTTAAGGTTTTCCATTCCACGAAGCGTGGCAAGAGGAGCGGCAGATCGCACGTGCGTGGGTGGAGTCACCCTCAAGGGCACTCGCGGCACCTCGAGTGCCGGCAGGGTAACACCGACGTTCATCGCGACCTTGGGAGAGGAAGTTAGAAGCGTCGAGCGATGGTACGTCGCTGCGGGCTTGATTACCTTGGCCCCCGGCGGCGGGCTGGGTGCGGTGATGTTCTTACGGACCAGTTGCTTTGCAGCGCCGTGCCGGTGTCCGGCGAGATGCTGAACTGATTCAGCGCGCTGTTCGTGGCGCGCGGCTGGAATCGTATTTACGGGCGGTTGCAAGGTCGGTGGGCTCGTGAGGAAGCTCTCAAGCCAGCCCAGCAGGCCCTTCAATGCGAGCTCTGACAGCTCTCCTAAGGTGCGGATTAGTGGGCTCAGAATGGACGAGAGCTCGGTGGACGGATTCTTCCTAGCCACAGTAGGCCTGGCGGCGGGCTTACCGACCTCCCGCGTTCTCTGCCGCTTCGGGGTTCTCTGCCGCTTCGGGCGCTGCGAAGGCTGCGGCAGCACGTAGGGTACATTCAGGGTCAGGATTAGTGGCTTCTCCACGAATGTACGATGCTCGGAGTCAAACACCGAGTCACCCTCGTATTGGATCCTCAGAGTTACCTGAATCGTGCCGGCCAGACTCTTCGGCGTGAACTCAAAGAGGAGCTTGATTAGGTGCACACCCTCGCCGAGCTTTACGTTATTTAGATCCAAGCGCCTGTCACTCTCAGACGCGTCCACCGACCACGACCTCGCACCTCTCACGATCACGTCTATCGCCCGCACCTCCGTCCTGTGGACTTCCAGCCATAGGTGGACATCCGCGGTGACCATCCCCTTGCTCACCGAGACGTTCCTGACGTCGACTCTTCCAGTAACGCTGGGTAGCTCGTATTCCACAGAGCATACCCTCTCGAGCCACCCTCCCAGCACGACTGAGACCTCGCCCTTGGGCGGAACGCCCGGCACGAGGATGAATACCATGCTGTTCCGACTCACGCTGGCCGGATCATAGGGTCCACTCCAACCGCCACGGGAGTTGGCGAGGAAGTACCAGGCCTTCCGGCCGTTCACGTGGACGACTAGCTCGCCACCCTCCTTGGTTACTAGCTCCAGCAGGAGCCAGTTGATCCCGCGGCCGACCACCCGAAGGCGCGGGGCTGAGTACGGGACATCAATCGCCGAGCGGGCCGGACAGGGGACTGGGCCCTCCCGAGGGTCCCTCACGATCGTCCCGTGGTCGAACTCAGCCAGGACTTGCAGCCGAAGGTGGCCACACTTCCATCGCACGTGGACCTTCACCGGAAAAGTAAGCTTGTGGATTCCGGGCCCTAACTCGACGTCCCTAGCGATCTCCCCGAGAATATCACCCGAGTCGTCAAGGACGCGAAGGACGACTCGACGCACCACGGTGTCGATTGACTTCACCGACACCTGGACAGTGAGTATAAGCTCACCCCTGTCGATGAGGTACCTGCCATGGACGGTCCTCACTGAGACCTTGACACCTTTGGGTAGCCGGTAGCTTATCGTGGTGGTGCTGGAGAGATCCCGGGACTCGTTAGTTACGTCGATCATGCCGAGCTTTTCGAGTCCGAACAGCAGGATATCCACCGCGCTGAAACCATCCGCGTGGTACGGGCGGTTCACAGAGTGTTCCTCAAACACGTCCTCGCGCCTCACGTAGTATGCCACCGGTCTTCCGTTCACCCGAACGATCAAGCTGCCTGGCCGCCAGGGAATCACCCGGAGGAGTAGCCAGTTGAGCCCGTAATCCACTATCTCGACGTGCGGCCGGCCGTATGTTACCTCCAACACTCGCCTTGCTGGTGCCTTCACGATCTTGAACTTGCTGCCGTCCGGTAGGACAGTGTCATGGTCGTAGTGGGCGACGACCTCAAGGGTGAGGATTCCCTCATTCCCGCTCACCCTGGCCGTAGTCCTGAAGGACAAGTCGAACTGGTCCTTGCCGGCCAGGACGACCCTCTCGCGCCAGAGGACTCGGTTACCCTCGCGCAGGATCAAGTCCAACTCCTCAAACTTCGAGTTCACAACGGAGCCTCGGACCAAAAACGCCAGCGTTAAGGAACGCCTTATAAGGGAGCCGCCCAGGAGCTCTACTTTGAGGTCGGCCTTCGGGAGCGCGCACCTAACCTCGAATATCGTCAGGACACCGTTCCTACGAACCAGCCTGAACCGGTACGATCTGCCCGGCTCCAACCCTCGCAAGACGATGGTTACAGGCGCCGAGCTCAGCCTCAGCGGACGCTCCTTCCCGTATGGGCCCGAGAGCGAGTTTCCCTCAAGAACGTAGAAGGGGATTGGGCGGCCCTGAGCGTCCTCGATGTGGAGGCTTCCGGGTTCCTCGGACTCTACGCGGAGCTCGACCCAGTTCAGGCCGTAGTCCAGCACGCGCGCGGCCAGCCTTCCAGGTCGCACGTAGGGGACGAGAAGTTCCGCCCGCTCGGGCTCCGCCTTAAGCACGAACTTGCGCTCGCTAGCAATGACGAGGTCGCCGTCGTACTCGACCAGAAAGGCGATCCTAAGCGGGCCTCGCTCCGGCGGTTTCAACCTGAACTTTTCGGATACGATGTACTCTCCTGGCGGGTACTGCTTCCTGTAAACTTTGTACGCAACTAGGTTTCCATCACCGTCGAAGACGGCCACACTTACCATCCGCGCGATCGTGTTCCGAACGAGGATCCGGGCTTCAACTCTCGTCAGCAACTCATTACTGTTCGCATCGTACAGTAGTATCCGGTAGGAGACCTTCTCAATGCGCACCCGTGGCAGCGCGTATCGAACCGCCTTCGAGTACTCAATGCCTCTGGCGCTTCTAAAGTCAACTCTGATGGTCCCGCGTTCCTCCTTCAATCCTCTTACCAGGATAAAAAGCCTACGAGTCTCGTTCACCTGGTACCACAGGTACGGGCCGTCTAAGGTTTTGTCGCTTGAAAGGACGTAGAAGCGGGTTTGTCGTCCATTCACCACGATCTGAGATAGGCTTCCCCTGGCCGGCGGGATGAGCTCCAGCAGTACCCAATCCTTACCGTACATAATTTGCCTGAGTATAATGTCACCGGTAGGTAGGAGTGGTACACCCACTACGACATCGTTATAATCAAAGTCATCCCAATCCTCGAATCTAAAGACAACTTCATTAGGTTCCCTGTCAACTCTGAATGCAGGGTATTTTGGATTTGAGACGGCCCTCGTCGTTATCTTAGCGTTTAGGGTGTCGAATACTCTCTGAACTTCTGGATGCCGTAAAAGTTCCATGAGTGTTTGCTTTGTTCGCTCATCGGAGCAACATATGTAGTATACTTCCTTTGAGAAGAACGGAGGCTCCGTCCAGTACGCTATCACGACACCTATGGCATCGGGGTGAAACTCAACTGGATGTAATGGGTATATCCTCTTAGGGATTCTTCTCAGTATCATTTTGGACTTTATCTCACGTGAGTTGCAAATTCTATAAATCGCTTTAGCTTCATTATCGACTATGAAGACGTCATGAGTTAAACCCGCCTCATGATCCAGCCAGATCTTTGCAAGGTACAGTACTCCAACCTTCCCTCCGTAAACAATGAACGGCGGCGCGACGAGCTGTATTTTACCTGGAACGTCTATTACACCCGCGAGCTGGTCACTCCAAACATCCACAACATAAACCCTCCTCCCTGACCACGCGAGGATATATCCCATTGGTTCGTGCAGCGCGATCTTCGTAGCGGGGCCGGGCAGCTTGTGGTCCCGGGCTAGGTGCGTGCCGGAGATTTCTCCGACATGATATCCGTCCCAGGTCCTGTAAAGCACCCAGTCGCCAGCCAAGTCCAGGACCTCTCCGGGCACTCGAACTCGCGACGGTGGGCCACCGCTTAGCGGGACTACCATAACGCTACCCTCGCACGCAACCAGGAGACGCCCATTGCCCAGCGCCAGCTTCACGAGCTCGGTCGCGGGGAACTCGGCAAGGAGCCTCCGCCTTAAGACATCCCAGACCTCGACGACAAGGTCGCCATCAACGGATTCCAGGAGAGCCGCCGCGTACAGGTCGCCAGAACTGTCACTCACGGGCCCCGCGAGCTCGAGAATCCTCCACTCGCCCGATCTCAGCCTGTCGGACAGCTCGTCGAGTCTCACTACCTCTTCGTGGACCACCGCCACAAACTCGGAGCCCTCGCGCGAGGCCACCCCGCGGTACATGACGAGCGAGTTGGCGGTCGCCCGAACCGCGGTGAACCCAAGGGACGACCCACTCACTACGATGCTGATCAACGACGCGTCCGGTGGGAGTACGGCACCCGATACGAGATCCACTTTTAAACCCGAGCGCGTGACGCTGAGGGCGTACATGTGTCCGGACCCAGTTAAAACCAGCCCGGAATCGCCCGATGCTACCA
>Ga0256842_1003380_pt1 | contig 10667 bp, 6 predicted proteins | sample 4559240metaG_FD_185973 | JGI IMG/M metagenome (GOLD analysis project Ga0256842, IMG submission 185973) | Hydrothermal vent microbial communities from Guaymas Basin, Mexico - 4559-240 | ecosystem: Environmental > Aquatic > Marine > Hydrothermal vents | place: Mexico: Guaymas Basin | collected...
CAGAAGGACGTCGTCCTGCTGACCGATGTCCTCCACCCGGACGGCGCCGCCACCTTCGGGTTCTGGCAGCGGTACGAGCTCACCGTCGGGAAGTCGGCCGCGACCATCGAGATCACCACCGACGGCGGCGCCACCTGGACCGACCTCGGGCCGTGGATCACGGTCCACCCGTACGACCACGAGATCGGCCAGGGGCTCGAGAAGCACGACGTCTGGTCCGGCAGCTCGGGCGGCTGGGTCTACACCGAGGTCGACCTCGCCTCCTTCGCCGGCCGCGACGTCCGGATCCGCTTCCGCCTCGGCGCGCTCAACGGCTCGGGCCAGGGCTGGTGGATCGACGACACCGACCAGCGCTCGATCTTCACGTCCTGCGACGGCCATGCCTGCGGCATTCCCGACGAGGTCCGGATCACGTCGGTGACCCGGGAAGACGGAAAGACCGTGCTCCGTTGGTGGGACGACCCGGTGGCGGCGCACTACCGGGCCTGGCGCTCGAACGACCCCTCCTCGGCGGACAACTTCTCGGACGTCACGTCGGAGGACGACGACGACACCGACGCCGTCTTCCGCGACGGCACCGACGCCGGCTTCGCCTGCTGGATCGTCCAGGGCGTCGGCCCGGACGGCGATGGCCCCTGGGGTCACTACGGGCGCTGAGGACGAGTCCACGAACGTGAAACGCGCCCCGGCCTCCCGGGGCGCGTTTCCTTTCGCGCGGCGTCTCCGCGAACGCGGCTAGTCGCCGTCCTCGCCGAGTGTCTTCTCGACGGCGGCGAGGAGGTCGCGGCCCCGGGTCTCCGGCTCGACCGCGACGATCGTGCCGTCCCGGCCGACGAGGATCGGCACGGGGATCCCGTTCACCCGGAAGGCGCGGGCCAGCTCGCTCTTCCGCCCCTCCGGCAGGACCACGTGGGTCCAGGGCATCTTCCACTTCCCGCGCCGGAACGCCGCGAGATCGTCCCGGGACATGGAGACGCCGATGCTGACGATCTCGAAGCCCCGCCCGTGGAACTTCTCGTACGCCTCGTGCAGGACCGGCATCTCCTCGACGCAGGGCTCGCACCAGGTGGCCCAGAAGTCGAGCAGGACGACCTTGCCCCGCAGGTCCCGGTCGGTGAGCGTCCTTCCATCGACGGTCGTCACCGAGAACGCGGGCAGCGGTCGGCCGACCTGGACCGGGCGATCCGGGTCGTACTCCTCGAGGGCGCCGGCCAGCTCGGGATCCTCCCGGCCCGCCTCCCACAGGGCGCGCCACCAGCGCCGCGCGGCCTCCCGGTCTCCCCGCTCGTCGGCGCGCTCGAGCAGGCAGGCCATCGCCGCCGCCCGGACCCGTCCGACGGGGTTTTCCCGGGCGAGCCGCGCGAGGAACCGGTCGACGTCCTCCTCCCGGATGAGTTCCGCGACGAGCCGCGGCATCCGCCACGTCTCGACCTCGACCCACCAGGGGCTCCGCGGGGCGAGGAGCGACCGGGCAAGGTCGGTCACCTCTGCCGCCCCTTCGGCCTCCCCCTCGCCACCGGGAGCATCCGGACCAGGCCTCGTGACCAGCCAGAGCACCCACGCCCACGAACGCAGCGGGGGAGGCCCGTCCCCCTCGGCGAGAGACTCCAGCTCGTCGCGGAGCTCCCGCCACTCGGCGAGCCATTTCCGGAAGGCGGGCGCCGCCGTCGGGTCACCGCCTGGCGCCTCCATCGCGAGGCGCATCGCGCGGTCGGCCAGGACGCGCCGGCGCTGCCAGGGCCGCCACAGGCGTGCGAGCCAGGCGTGGTCCCCGTCCCAGGCGACCTCCGGGAGCGACCGGTCACCCGCGCGCGGAATCGCCGCCGGGTCGAACGTGACGCGCAGGATGCCACCCTCCGGCGCGCGGACCACGGCCCGCCAGCCCGCGCGCCCCGCCCAGAGGAAGTCTTCCGCCGGGCTCCCGGGCACTCCGTGGCCCCGGGTGGCGTGGCGCACCTGGAAGGAGACCCGGCCGTCCTCGCCGGGCTCGACGGGACCCTCCCAGGCCCAGGTCCCGTCGGGCTGCGGCTCCATCTCCATCATGTAGACACCGTCCCCCTCGAGCTTCATCCAGGAACCCTGGAGGAAGACCCGCTGCGGCTCGGGCAGCAGCTCCACCGGGCGGAGCCTGACCTCGACGGAGGCGGCGTCGCCGGAGGCGACGTGGACCGGCACGATCGCCTCGTCGTGGTACACCGCCGCGACCCGGAGGTAGCAGGGCTGGCCCACGGGAACCTCGAGGGCGAAGCGACCGTCCGGGCCCGGCGTCACCGAGCGGACCGGCCGGGACTCCGCCTCCGGGACCTCGAGCAGCACGACCCGGGCCTTCCGCGGCGGCGAGCCGTCCGCCGCCAGGACCCGGCCGCGCAGGGTGACCGTCTCCCGGCGGACCGGCGAGCCCGCGCAACCCGCGAGGAGCGCGACGACGAGAAGAACGACTGCGGCGACGAACGAAGGACGACGCGAAAACGCCATGGCACGACCCCCCCGGCCCGGTGCGGACCGACGTCTCGGGCGTTCTCAGGATACGAAACCCGCCCCGCGGGCCTCAAGGTCGGCCGGCCCGCCCGCGCGTTCCCCTTCCCGCGTTCAGTTCCCGCCGGCCGCGAGCGCCTTCTCGATCGCGCCGAGGAGGTCGCTTCCCCGGGTGTCCGGCTCGACCGCGACGATCGTGCCGTCCCGGCCGACCAGGACCGGCTCGGGGATGCCGCTGACCTCGAACGCCTGCGCCACCTTCGAGTCGAAGCCGCCCTCGAGGAAGACGTGGGTCCAGGGCATCTTCCACTCCCCCTTGCGGAACTCCTTCACCGCGTCCGGGGAGGCGTCCAGGGAGAAGCTGACGATCTCGAAACCCCGGTCGTGGAACTTCCGGTATGCCTCGTGCAGGTGCGGCATCTCGCCGATGCAGGGGCCGCACCAGGTGGCCCAGAAGTCGAGCAGGACGACCTTCCCGCGCAGGTCCCGGTCGGTCAGCTTCTTCCCCTCGAGGGTGGTCACCTCGAAGGACGGCACGGGCTTGCCGACGGCCACCTTCCGGTCCGGGTCGAACCGCTTTAGATCCCACTGGTAGGCACGCTCGTCCCCGTACCGCTGGGAGAGCTCGTTCCACCAGCGGCGCGCCGCCTGCTCGTCCCGCGCCTCGTCGGCCCGCCGCAGGAGGGCGAGCATCGCCTGCCCCCGGACATCGCGCACCGGGTTCTCCCGGGCGAGCGCCTCCAGGAGGGCGGGAACCTCGTCTCCCCCGACGACCTTCGCCAGCCGGTAGAGCGTGCGGCTGTCGACACCGACCCAGAACGGGCTCGTCGCGGGCAGCAGCGGCCGGGCCACGCTCCAGGCGGCCCGCAGCTCGCGGCTCGCTCGCTCCTGGTCGTTCACGACGTCACCCGGCAGGAATGCCGCGAGGAGGTGGGACGCCACCCAGGCCCGGTAGGGAGCAGGACCGTCCCCCGGGGCGACCGTCGCCAGCCGCTCCCGGTACGCCGCCAGCCGTCCCATCACGTCCCCGAGGGCCTCCTCGGTGACCTCCCGCCCGCTTCCCTCGAGCTCCCGGTACCGCTCGAAGAGGGCGGACTGGACGGCTCGTCCCTCCCTGCGCAGGGCGAACAGCTCGCCGAGCCAGCGGTGCCCCCCGTCCCAGGCGACCGAGGGCAGGTCGCCCTCCCCTGCCGGCGGCAGCTTCGCCGGATCGAAGACGATCCGGACGTGTCCCTTCGGGGCCTCGACGATCGACATCCAGTCGCCGCCCCCGTCGTACTCGAAGTCGACCGCGTCCGTCCCGTTGACGCTGTGGCCGGGAACGACGTCGAGCAGCTGGTAGGCGACCCGGCCGTCGTCGCCGGGCTCGACCTCGCCTTCCCAGGTCCAGGTGCCGTCTTCCCGGCGGGTCATGTCGACCGCCTTCCGCCAGTTGAAGTCGAGCCACGAGCCGGTCAGGCGAACCCGTTCCGGGTTCTCGACGAAGGGGTTCCGGGCGAGGCGCACCGTCACCTCGGCCCCGTCCTCCCCGGGCTCGAGGTAGACCGGCACCGCCGTCTCCCGGTGATCCACCGCGGCGATCCGGAGGAAGGTCGGCATCCCCGCCGGCACCTCGATGGTGAACGATCCGTCGGATCCCGGCTCGGCCAGGGCCAGCTCGCGGGACCCGAGCCGGGGTCCCGCGCTGACGGCGACCCGTGCCTTGCGGCACGGCGCACCGTCGGCACCGAGCACCTTGCCGGCCAGGGTGACCGACGGCTCCCCGTGCCCGGATTCCCCGCAACCGGGGGCTACGAGCGCCAGGGCGAGGGCGAGAACGGCCAGGAGCAGGGGGGACTGGAGGCGGCGGCTCATCTTCGAGACTCCCTCCCGGACAGGGGGCGTCCGGTGCCGCAGAGGATAGCGCGGCGGCTGGCTGACCAGCTTGTAAAATCCGCCGATGGTCGATTTCCGGCCCCGAGGGGTTGCAACTTTGTTGCAATAAGGTACGATTCGTTCCGTCGGCGCTCCCGCCGACGATCACGCGGACATCGATCCCGGCCGGGAGGACCGGACCGGCACGCAGAGGAAAGAGGAGGAACACGATGAGTCTCGTCGGAAAGCAGGCCCCGGACTTCGAGCTGATGGGTTACTACAAGAAGGAGTTCAAGCCCTACAAGCTGTCGGACTTCCGCGGCAAGTGGGTCTTCCTTCTCTTCTACCCGCTGGACTTCACCTTCGTCTGCCCGACCGAGGTGCTCGCCTTCTCGAAGGCGGCGAAGGAGTTCCGTGAGCGGAACTGCGAGATCCTCGGGATCTCGGTGGACTCCCACTTCGTGCACAAGGCCTGGGTCGATGCCGACTATGCCGACGGCGGCCTCGGCGGCGACCTGGAGTTCCCGCTCCTGGGCGATCTCGGCAAGAAGGTCTCGGCGGACTACGGCGTCCTGGACGAGGACGCGGGCGTGGCCCTGCGCGGCCTGTTCCTCATCGACCCCGAGGGAACCGTCCAGCACGTGACGATCAACAACCTCTCCGTCGGCCGCTCCACGAAGGAGGCGCTCCGGGTGCTCAAGTCCTTCCAGTACGTCACCAGCCACGAGGGCGAGGTCTGCCCGGCGGACTGGGACGAGGGGATGGACACGATGAAGGCCGACCCCGAGGAGATGAAGAAGTTCCTCGCCGAGCACCACTGAGGAAGCTCCTGGAACCGTCGCTCCGAGACGGTGCGAGGACGGGGGGCGCAAGCCCCCCTTTTCCTTTAGTCTGGGACACGGAAGGTGACCGATGACGGACCTCGTGATCCACCTCGCCCGGGAGTTCTGGATGCTGCTCGGCGAGATGGCACCCTGGCTGCTGTTCGGGTTCCTGGTCGCCGGTGTACTCTCGGTCTTCCTGCGTCCCGAGACGATCGAACGACACCTCGGGGGCCGTGGTCTCGGTCCCTCCCTGAAGGCGGCCGCGTTCGGCGTGCCCCTCCCCCTCTGCTCGTGCGGCGTGATCCCGGTCGCCGCGTCCCTGCGCCGCCACGGGGCGAGCCGGGGGGCCACCGCCGCGTTCCTCCTGTCGACTCCCCAGACCGGCGTGGACAGCATCCTCGTCACGTTCTCCCTGCTCGGACCGGTCTTCGCCGTGGTGCGCCCCGTCGTCGCCTTTCTCTCCGGCGTGATCGGGGGTGCCGCGGTCGACCTGCTCGGCGACGAGCGAGACGTCCCGGCCGCCCCGGAGCCGGAGGCCCCGCGGCCGATCTCCCTCCCGGCGGCCGCTTCCACCGGTGATCCAGCCGGGGAGGCCTGCACCGATGCATGCTGCGCCGCCGAGCCCGGGGAGCCCTGGTGGCGGAGGGTGCTCACGTACGGGTTCGTCACCCTCCCGGAGGACCTGGCGCGCCCGCTCCTTCTCGGGATCCTGGTCGCCGGGCTGATCGGGCTCCTGGTTCCCGAGGATCTCTTCGCCGGGCTCCTGGGCCACGGCATCGTCCCGATGCTGGCGATGATGGTGATCGGCATCCCGATCTACGTCTGCGCGACCGGCTCGGTGCCGGTGGCGGCCGCCCTGATCGCCAAGGGCGTCTGCCCGGGAGCGGCGCTGGTCTTCCTGATGACCGGCCCCGCGACGAACAGCGCGACGATCGCCACCGTCTGGAAGATCCTCGGACGGCGGGCCGCCCTCGCGTACCTGGCGGTGGTCGCCCTGACGGCCCTCGGCTCGGGCCTGCTGCTCGACGCGGCGTTCGACTGGACGGGCCTTCCGGTGACGACGGGAGCGGGGTCGATGCTGCCCGCCTGGGTGCGCCACGGCAGCGCGATCCTCCTGCTCCTCCTCCTGCTGCGCGCTCCCCTCGCCCGCCTCGTGACCAGGCGGCGCGGGGAAGCGGTCGCCCCCGACGCCTGCTGCGCCGCCCCGCGGGAGGAGTCCCCCGATTCACCCTGCTGCTCCCGCAACGATCGCTGAACCCCGGCCCCGACGCGGTCCGATGGGGAAGCGACGGATGCCCGGCCCCGGAGGCGGGAAGCGGCGCCCTTGTGGCGCGAAGCGCGACGGGTCAGGGGCAGGTGTTCGGCGAGGCGTCGATCTCGTCGTCCCGGAGGCCGACCTGGGAGTCCGCCAGGCTCTCCCACGTCATCGGGTCGCCGTCGGCGACGCCCCGGACCAGCACCCACCAGCCCTCGCCGGCCGGCGGCGCCGCCGTCCAGTCGAGCCGGTCGGCGTCCAGGTCGTCCGCCAGGCACTCCTTCGTCGCCGCGGCGAAATCGCCGCCGCTCTCGTGGAGTTCCCGCAGGTCGCCCCGCACCACGTCGAACGCCTCGGCGCCGCAGTCCCGGTCCCAGGAGATCGCGTCCTTCTCGACGGTCACCCGCACCCGGGCCGTCGCCGGCGACGCGAGGATCTCCACGTCGTCGACGTTCCAGCCGGAGCACGAGTCGACCACTGTCAGCTGCACGTGGTGCTTGAAGCGGAACCAGACGCTCGCATGGTGGTCGGCCCGGGGCGCCTCGTGCTCCGCCTCGACCCAGTGATCGTCGGAGGTCGGTCCCTCCGCTTCCCAGACCTTCTCCCAGGTCGACCCGTCGGTCGAGACCTCCACCGCCTGGCTGACCACCGGCGCCTGGCCCGCGTTGAGCCACCGCATGTAGCGGATGCGCGTGCCGGTCGCGGCGGAGAGGTCGACGGGACCGAGCACCAGGTACTGCGGGTCGCCCGCCATCCGGTCGTAGTTCCCCGAGAGGTTGATCCCGAAGACGTTCGTCCCGGTGGCCCCGGAGCTCGGGTCCGGGTTGGGACAGGAGGAACTGCCTCCACCGCCCTGCGGCTGGCCGAACTCCCACTCCCCGTCCCGGGACCAGCCCGGGTCGGTGTCCAGGTTCCAGGAGTATTCCTCGACGGGACGCCCGACGTGCAGCCGGGCCGGCCGGGTCGTGTCCCCGGCATGGTCGGTCAGGTTGACGAACCGGATCGTCGCCTGGTGGTCCCCGTTGTCCAGCTGGTGGGCCAGCTCGCCGAAGGAGACCGTCACCTCGGCCGACTCGCCCGGGCCGAGGGTTCCGGCCGACGGCTCGGCGACCACCCAGGGATCGTCGGCGGTCACCTGGAAGTCGATCGTCTCCTCCTGGTCCCGGTTCTTCACCGTGTAGACCCGGCGGTCCGGGTCGAACGGCCCTCCGGCCGGACCGCTGCCCTCGACGCCCTCGGGCGGGGTCACCTCCATGCCGTGGGGAGACGCATCGCCGTAGACCCGCAGGGACGGGTCACCGAAGATGTGCCAGGTCTTGTACATCCCCGGTCCCTCCGACGGGTACTTCTCGATCATCGAGCAGGAGCCGGCGAAGTAGAGGGCGCCGACCGTGTGATAGGGGTGGTCCGGGTCGGTCAGCAGCAGGTTGAACTCGTCCTGGGCCTCCATCGGCGGCGCCCAGTCCTGGTTGATCGACGAGCCGTAGAACGTGATCGCGCCGGTGGGCCTGCCGGTCGAGTCGTCGGTCGCCCGCAACCAGGCCTCGGCGAAGCACTTGTCCCGCTTGTGGAACGCGCCGTTGACGCACGCGACGGAGAAGATGAACGGGAGCATGTCGTCGTTGACCAGGGCGTCCACGTCGTCGACGTTGAACCCGGTCGTTCCCCAGCTCGTCTCGCTGCCGTGGCCGCAGTAGTTGACGAGACCCCGGCCGGCGTTCAGGGCGTCCGCCACCTGGGTGTCCGTGGCGCCCGGGTCGTAGATCTGGTCCACCGGGTCGTAACCGGCGTCGAGGAGCCAGTCCCGGATCTCGTCCATGTGCTCCTTGTCCATCTGGCCCTCGTCGCCCTGCCCGGCGCCCTGGTCCGAGGCGATGCCGGTCGCCCGCATGAACCAGTCCTGGTGGATCGCGTCGAGGGACCCCTCGTAGTCGATCGTGCGCTCGGTCTGGGTGTCGACCTCCCAGTCCCGCTGGGCGGAGAACCGGCCGATCATGATGTCCGGGTAGTCGTCGTCCCCGGCGAGCAGCGCGTAGGTCGGGTCGCCGGGGCCCTCTCGCCCGCTGTAGTTGACCGTCGGGCTCGCCACCTGGTCGATGTCCCCGACGAGGAGGACGAAGGCGAGGTTCGTGCTGTCGTATCGCTGCCGGATGTACTCCTTGATCGAGTCCGGGTCGTTGCCGACGTCACCGACCGGGACGACGTCGGCCGGGATCCCCATCGCCGACTTGTGGTCGGCGAACGCGGTCATCCGGTCGACCCACGGGTCGTGGCAGATGATCAGCATCGACCCGTCCTCGTCCATGTCCGGGTAGCGGTCCCCGTCCTCCTCGGGCGTCGCCGCGGCCGGGTCGCGTTCCTCGAAGTTGACGAAGTGCGCCCGCATCAGCTCGCGGAACGCCCGGGACGGCTTCCAGCCGAGTGCCGCCCGGTCGATCACGTTGATCTCGCCCGGACCCACGTCGCGCAGCTCGACCCGCACGTGGGTGTAGATCCGGGTGATGCCCCGCACCGGGTCGAAGACGAACGGGGTCACCCGCACCGCGAGGCCCCGGACGTCGCGCAGGATGTACGGCCGCCCCGCCGCCACCGGCGTCGCCGGCCAGGGCCGCCTCCCGCGGTAGGCCGGGCCGAACTCCCAGGGAACGGTCGCGGGGTCCACCGTGCGGGGCAGGCTCCCCTTCGAGGGAACCGGCACCGCCTCGACCTCGGTCCAGGTCGACTCCAGGAGCCGGACCGCCATCTTCCGATCGTCGGGAACGATCACGCTCCGGGCGATCAGCGGCAGCTCGGGGCTCCCCTTCTCGAGGAGCATCCCCTCGCCGGGCACCACGAAGCGAACGTACTCCCGTCCGTCGATCGTGACGGTCTCCCGGTCGAAGTCGACGAGATCGATGTCGAGGACGATCCGGTCCCCGTCGTCGGCGACGAGACGGACCACCACCGGTCCCTCGTCGGCCGGCGCGGCCAGGGTCGCCGGCACGGCGAGGACGACGAGAACGACGATCGACAGGAAGACGGCGATACGGGACCGACGCACGGCGGTTCTCCTTGCCCCCAGTTGGCCCGGGCGGCCTCCCCTCCGCCGGTGCGCACAACAGGCTCCGGCCCGGGCAGGCGCACCCGGGCCGCTCGCCCTATCAGGTACGGGGAGCGCGGCGGTTTGCAAGGGGGTTCTTTCGCCCCGCGCATGCCCCGGGCGGACGGCCGCGCACCCCGGCGAACGGCCGCGGGCGGGGTATCCTCTTCCGCGGAGGACGGCGATGCTCGCGTGGTTCGCGGAACTGCACCCGGTGCTCCAGGCCCTCCTGGCCACCCTCTTCACCTGGGGCGTCACCGCCGCGGGCGCCGGCCTCGTCTTTTTCGTCGCGACGATGCGCCGCGGCGTGCTCAACGCCTCCCTCGGCTTCGCCGCCGGCGTGATGATCGCCGCGAGCTACTGGTCGCTCCTCGCCCCGGCGATCGAGATGAGCCGGGAGGTCGGGGGGATCCCGTGGCTGCCCGCGGCCGGCGGCTTCCTCCTCGGGGGCATCTTCCTCTGGGGGGTGGACCGGGTCCTCCCCCACCTGCACCTCGGTCTCCCCCGGGAGGACGCCGAGGGGATCCCCACGTCGTGGGAGCGCGCGGTCCTGCTCGTCCTCGCGATCACCCTCCACAACATCCCCGAGGGACTCGCCGTCGGGGTGGCCTTCGGGGCGGTCCACGCCGGACTCCCCTCTGCGACGCTCGGCGGGGCGATCGCCCTCGCCCTCGGGATCGGGATCCAGAACTTCCCGGAGGGGACGGCGGTCGCGGTCCCGCTCCGGGCCGAGGGACTCTCGGCCCGGAAGAGCTTCTTCTACGGCCAGCTCTCCGGGATCGTCGAACCGGTCGCCGGTGTCCTCGGCGCGGCGGCGGTGCTGGCGATCCGCCCCCTCCTCCCCTGGGCCCTCGCCTTCGCCGCCGGCGCGATGATCTACGTCGTCGTCGAGGAGCTGATCCCCGAGGCCCAGCAGAAGGGGAGCACCGACGTCTCCACGGCCGGCCTGATGGCGGGCTTCACCGTGATGATGGTCCTCGACGTCGCCCTCGGCTGACGAAACCAGTGCGCCCGATGTCCGTAACCCTCGCCGCCCGTCGTTTCTCCCGGGTAGAGCCGATCGGCCGGTGACCGACGTTCGGGAACACCCGGCACCATCGTTGCTGGCCCGGGAAGGACGAAAACCGCTTTCGCCCCGTTTCCCCTTGAACCGGGCGGCGGATCGTCGTCTATTGGTGTT
>Ga0256842_1003381_pt1 | contig 10666 bp, 8 predicted proteins | sample 4559240metaG_FD_185973 | JGI IMG/M metagenome (GOLD analysis project Ga0256842, IMG submission 185973) | Hydrothermal vent microbial communities from Guaymas Basin, Mexico - 4559-240 | ecosystem: Environmental > Aquatic > Marine > Hydrothermal vents | place: Mexico: Guaymas Basin | collected...
GTGATCCTGTGGTTACAACAGTCAGCCTGAAAGCCTGAATCTGGCAAAAATCTGTAATACTTTTAGTGTGGTTAGTGGGTTGGTAACAGTTATCTCATGTGTTATGAGACCACTATAAAGTTAACGGATTCCTTTAGTCATAAAAAAGATTTAGTCATGAAAAAGAAAATCAAAGGATAAGGTCTTATGGCTTCTTTTTTGAAGAAGAGTTTTATAACTCTTATAGGGATTTTTCTGAAGTTTATTTATATCAGCGAATCTTTTTGTGTGTTTCTTTTAAAGCCTTTCAATGAAAATGTGAAGATCAAAGCTGTGTATTATTCTTCACCTGAGTCTTTTTTTATTCCAGGAGCCCGTCTTCTTCTTACAGGTGTGAAGGAGAACAACAGGTATGGTGAGCAGTTTACTGTTTATGTTGCAAGGAAACTGCCTGATCATTTTGGAGAGGGACTTATTGAATTTCTGGTCAGAAGAATCAAGGGAATAGGAGCAATAACTGCCAGGAGATTAGCTTTTGTTTTTGGAGAGGAATTAAAAAAAGTTCTGGATGAGTTTTATAAATACGAACTGGAACTCAAACAACTGGGTATAACAGAAGAGCGATTGAGGAGTATTGTGGAGAGCTGGGAAGAATGCAGGAAAGAAGCTGAGGTATTACCATATTTGTGTGATTTTGGACTCACTGCCAACCAGGCAGAACGGGTCCTGGCTTCTCTTGGTGCAGGTGCGATTGAAAAAATAAAAAGAGATCCTTATGTTCTTACCCGTATAAAGGGATTTGGATTTATAAAAGCTGATAGAGTTGCTCATAAGATAGGAAAGGTGAATGAGAGACAGAGGCTGGAAGCTGCTGTATTGTATACTTTAAGAGAAGCTTCTACAAAAGAAGGACATTGTTTTTTAACTCTGCTTCAGCTTAAAGAAAAAATTAAACAGTTCACAAATATGGAAGTTAAAAGTGAAGATGATTTGATAGAAGTCATTAAAGGTTCTTCTGGAATAACCCCTGTGGTAGATGGTAATGGAAAAATAATGAGAATTTATCTGAACAGACTGTATGAAAGTGTAACTGCTGTTACTGAGAAACTTCTTGATAGAGCATATACAGTTTCTCCACTCAGAAAAGAGATTGAGAAAGATTTAAGAGATTATTTAACCAGGAATTCTTTTCTTACAGACATGCAGAAAACTGCTGTTTTAAATGCTTTAACTAAGGCTTCTATTTCTTACATAACAGGTCTTCCTGGCACAGGAAAGACCACAACGGTAAGGGAACTTGTGGCTTTTTTAAAGAAAAGAGAGATACCTTTTATTCTTCTTGCTCCAACAGGGAAGGCAGCAAAAAGGCTTGAAGAACAGGTAGGAGAAAAGGCATCTACCATACACAGAGCACTTTGTTTTAAGTTAAGAGACAGGAAAGAGATAATTGCCAGGCTTAAAGAGACAGAGACTTTGCCTGATGATCTGTCTGTATTTCTTTATCCAGAGCAGAATCAGGAAAATCCATTACCAGCAAAAGTTATTATAGTGGACGAAGCTTCAATGATAGATATTTTTGTATTTGAGCTTCTTTTGAATGCTCTCAGAAAAGACTCTCTTTTGATTCTTATAGGAGATGCTGATCAGCTTCCATCTGTAGGTCCAGGTCAGGTATTAAAAGACATCGTGAATTCAAAAGACATTTTTTGTGGGACTGTGCTTACAGACATCATGAGACAGAGTAAAAATTCAGGTATAGTAAATCTGGCTCACATGGTTCATAGAGGCCAGATTCCCTACCATCTGATCAAAAATAATTTTTCTCCATATAATGATGTGAAATTCATTAAAAAAGACGATAAAGACTACCAGGGAATTATAGATGAAATAATCAGAGCAATAGAAGAAAATGATGATAGAGAGAATATTCAGGTGGTAAGCTGTATGCATAAGGGAAAGCTGGGCACTAAAAATCTCAATAAAGTGTTGAAGTCTCTGTTTGTAAAAAGCTCTGAGGAAAATTCTACAGATATAGATAAGGATTTTGAGAAAAGCATAGAAAATGATCCTGATAACGTCCTGGTTAATAACTTAATCAATGCTGTTAACGGTATTGATAATGGTATTGATGATGAAGATGAGAGTAAAAAAAGATATAAGAGTAAAGATGAGGCAAATAGAGCAAATAAAGACAGTAAAGGCAGACATGAGAATGTGAATAAGGAAAGTATTGAGGTGGGAGAGCGAATTATTCAGATAGAGAACAATTATACCAAAATGGTATTTAACGGAGAGACGGGAAAAGTGATCAAAGCAGATGGTAGAAAATATACAGTGGAATTTGATGATAAAGTTGTGGATTATACACGTAAAGAATTGATCAGTCAGACTGAACTTGCTTACTGTTTAACTGTTCACAAAACTCAGGGTAGTGAATATGGCACTGTGATTATGCCACTTACCACTTCACATTACATTTTGTTATCAAGAAATCTTTTATACACAGCGATAACGAGAGCAAAGAAAAGATTGCATCTTATAGGATCATTAAAAGCTTTTGCTATTGCAGTTAAGAATCCTGATCAGCGTAGAAATAGCTGCATTTTCTAGAAAATACTTCCAGAAAAGCCAGGAGAAGGTAGAAGTGAACTTCTGGCAAAGTCAAAGTTTTTGTAATAATTTTTAAGGTAAGTTCAGTACCTTTTGTAAGGGAAACTTAAAGACTTAAAAAAGAAAAGGCAAACAAAGGGGTAAGTTATAGATGCTTATTCCTGGCAGACTTGTATCCATAACAATAGCCAAGAATGATCCTGATAAAGAAGCCTATCTCTGTTACATACCTGATAGAGATCTCTTTTGTTTGATGCCCAGAAAACATGCAATTAAGGAATACAAAGTTGGGCAAAGGACTTTCGCATCAATAATGAGAATAGAGAAAGGAGCAAAGGTCTATGTAAGTCAACAGATACCTCAGTTTGTAAAGACCATAATTAAGATGGATATGGGAAATTTTTTAGCAGAAAATGGGCTTATACTTCGAAGAGCAGTGTTGCGTCCTCAACTGGGCAAGGGAAAAGTTCTTGTTAAATGCGTGGATAAAAGCAAAAAGGAAGAGGTGTTGAGATACGATTTTTTGAATAAGAAGTTTATAGAGTACAAAAAGGACAGATACAAAAAAGAATATTCACTCATAGCAGAATTTTTTGAGGATATAAAAATATACCTGATACCACAGCAGGAGACTCTTGCAGAAAGTATAAAGATGGCATTTAAACCAGGCCCTGTTGATATAATAGAAGAAGTCACTTATACCAAAAAAGGTCCATGGTCCGACTGGAAAAGACAGGTAACAATTAAATTAAAAGATTCCAGCAAAATGAAGCTTTTACTGGGCAAATATCTGTGGAATCTGGTAACTGTAAAAAAGATGTTTGATATAGAATCTGTTACTTTTATAAAAGAAAACGGAGAGATCAATGTAATATAGCATGGTTTTGTGTTGCAACCACAGATCGTTTTAATACATCTGGTAATCAGAAAGAGTAGAAAGAAAAGAATAAAAAGAATGGAAAGAGAAAATAGAGTAATAATAGAGAAAGTTTTTAATATAAGAGGGATGGTCAAAAACCGCCAGGTGGGGCTGGCCATCCTGAGAAGGGCGGAATACAAATACCCCACCCGGAACTGCACTGACCAATCACTGGTCAATAAGTGCAGTTCCGTTAACCAGGAGATAAGGAAAAATGTTGCAGGAAGTATTTGAGAAAATGCCAGAAGAAGGAGAAGAAAAGCAGGAAATAGTTGGCCAGGTTGGTCAGGATCAGGAAAGTCAGGGAGAACAGCAATTTCAGGATTCTGGAGAAAGGAGATTTATGACTGCTGAAGAGATAATAGAAAAAAAACGAAATGCAATTGAATCGTATTATGATGCCATAGTTGTCATGAAAGATAGAAAAAGAGTGTATAAGGACATACTTATTGCAAATAAAATAATCAGAGCATTGAAGAAGAGTATACTTGATGGAAGGATAACTTCAAAAGATATGATAGAAATAGAGAAAAAATATTACCGTCTGGCAGAGAATATCTGGAATAATCTTTCTCTTATTTCACCAGAAGCACCTTTGCTTGGTGTATATCAGGTAAAAGAATGGAGAAAATTGAATGATAATTTTTCAACCAAACAGAAATTGATACAGAGAAAAAATACGATAGTTATAGTACCGGGAAGTGAAGTGATAGGAATGTTATCCATAGTTTTGAAGTATTTCAGAATCATTACCAATCGCTTTTCCACATTTCCAGAGCAGAAATCTATAGAAATGATAGCACAGCTTAAAAATCTTTATGAGGTACTTAAAACTGAGCTGAAAAAACTTAACAATTATGTGATAGAGGAATACAACATAATAATCAGAAAAGGAAGATTTCCAATTATTCTTGGCAAGAGAGAGAAAAAAGAGGAAAAAGAGACCAGCAGAGAAGATAAAGCAATGGAGATGGAGACAGAGATGGATATGCAGAATAAGAATGATAATGAGAGTAATAAAGAAATCAGAGAGGAGGTAGAAGTGACAGAAGAAAAGGTTTCTTTCAATAATATTAACTAACCAGGGATGGTCAAAAAACCGCCAGGTGGGGCTGACCATCCTGGAAAAGGGCGGAATACAAATACCCCACCCGGAACTGCATTGACCAATTACTGGTCAATAAGTGCAGTTCTGCTGAGGAGAGAAAATATGAGACAGCAAATAGACAAGAAATACGATTATGTAAGAATTTACATACCTGAAAGTCATAAGTGGTTAAAGGAATTAAAGGTAAAGACACGATCAAAAATAGTTACAACAATTCTCAGCAAGTATTCAAAAGAAGAGCTGATAAAAATGATAGAAGAAAAATAAGACAAAAGAATAGAAGAATAACGATAGAATAATGATAAAATAACAACTTGCCAGAAGACTGAAGAAAAAGAGAATGATGATGAAAAAAGAAAAAAAATAATGATGAAGAGAAGAAAAAAGAAAAGAAAAAGCTGATAGGAGGTTAAAGGTAGATGCTATGCAAAGATGCTATGCAAAACACTATAGGCCATAACATGAATTGTATGAATTGTATAAAAGGAAGAAAAGACAGTACAGATGAAAAGTTAAAGGTTAAACGAACGCTCAGTAATCTCTACAGCTCCATATCACCCTGCCGATTATTTTTATCTTATCCTGCCATTCTCTGATCCCAAGAGAAATATCTGAATAAGCAGGATTATAACTTTTGAGAAGAATAGCATCTGGTAATCTATCCAGAATTTTTATAACAATCTCTTCACCAAATCCAAAAGCATAAATATGACCCTGTACAAGTTTTGTCTGCGATTGATCAACCATTACAGTATCTCCATGACGGATCAGGGGATGCATGCTATCACCTGAAACGTCCATCAAGACAATGCTTTGTGGAGATACTGTTTTTGAAAGCAACCAGTCGCTTCTGAAGGCATAGTAGGCTATAATCTCAGCATTGGTCTCAAATTCTTCAGAACCTGTTAACAACCTTGCTTTGACTTTAGGAACTATAAAAAAAGAAATCTCTTTACCTTCTTTTTCTCTATCTTTGACTTTAACAGTAAATTCATCATTGTCTGGAAGTTTAAAAACCAGTTTTGCTGGTTCTGGAAATGTAAACATACTTCCCTGGCCTGTAAAAATCCAGTTAAGATTAATACCCAGCTCTGCAATCCTCTGCAAAAACTCCTGACTCATTTTTCTCTCCCCGGTCAGATAACTTCTTACAGTATGATAAGACATATTGAACTTCCTGGCTACTTCTTTCATAGTCCTGAATCCATAAACTTCAAGACTTTTAAAAATTCTTTCAAGAATCTCATCTTTTTTCTTAAAACCCAATTTCTTCATGTCTTCTCCCTTTGTTTGGAGTTTCTTTATCTTTAAATGTTTAAAAATCTTTTCCTGACCATAACTCCAGCCAGAAAATTTTTCCTTTTGATTAAAAATCTTTTCTCAAATTTAAAAGCTAACAGAAAAATTTAACATATTGTTAACTTTTTATACAAATATGCAAATTTCTTGTTTGAGAATTTTTATAATTTTTACTGCTGAAAAAAACTGCACAATTACAGGGATTAGAGAGCAACTCTCAAAGTTCTCAGCATAGCTTTTATTTTATCTGAGAGTGAAAATTTTATGGTAATAATTTTACAGATGGGCAATTTTGTCAAATTTTTAAAACAGGACAAATTTTTAAAATTGGACAATTTTTTTAAAGGGGGCAAAATCATGGTATCTGATGAGAAAAGAATACAATATTTAAGACAGGCCAGGAGTTCTAAATATACTGATTATCCAGTAAAGGAACTCACAGAAGATCTGTTGCAGCTTCTTGAGACTGGAGGACATGCTCTGGCTCGAGCCAAAGGTTATAAACTGGGAGATATGGTAGAAATATTATTACCAACGATGCAGAATCTGTGTAACAGAATTATAAAAGAGCTGACAGGGTTTTGTAGAGATGAAGTTGAAGATAGCAAAGATTTTATTCAGGAAATACGGAGAGGGATATTTGAAGCTCTTTTGAGATACAAACCTGGAACAATAAAAGAAACTGAAGAAGACAGAATAAATAGAGAAGTTGAAAAAGAAATTGAAATGTATTTCTCAACTAGTTCTGATTTTGAGAGTAATAATATTCCTGATATTTCTGATGATAATAGTCTTAATAGTTCTGACAATAATCCTGGTGATAACATCAGCAATAACAGCGAAAAGAATAGAAAAACTCCTGCCAGATTTTCTTCTTTCTGCTATTTCTGGGTCAGGAAATATCTCCGTATGATGAAATTCTCCACAGAACTTTATGGGATCTCTCCAGATTTTTCCTTTATTTCAGAGAAAGAACTCACGGAATACAGACAAAAGGAAAAAAACGGATATAAGATGCATAGAGTGTATCTGATGACAGAATTAGCTTTTGAAGATGATAATGAAGATACAGAAATAACACTGTACAGAAAAAGCAGGGAAGAAAATTACTGGCAACAGAAAAACCCGTATTAAATATCGATTACCTTTTATCTTATCTGGCTCAGTTAACCACTTACTGAACTGATACCAGCAGTTATTATCATATCTGTATTATCATATCTGGTTAGATAAAGCTAATGATTAAAGCTAATAATATTAATAGTAAAAGCTTTTAAATATATTATATCATAGCTTTCTTTCTATTTCTTTATGAAAGTTTTTAAATTAATAACCAGTTAAGCTAATCAGGATACAATACATTACAATTCAGATAAAAGTCACATGTTGACATCAACTTCATCAATATCAGTTTTTCCAGGCAGTTATTTTATAAACCTTTAAAGCAAAGGAGGAGATAGATGGAGGAACAGCTTGTTCAAACTGCTGTAAGAATTCTTCCTTTTGCAACCATGGAGAAAATTACAAAATTTACAGAGAATGTAACAAATGATAGTAAAAAGCTTTTGAAGTTAATGAAAATATTATGGGCAAACGACCTGATAGGGTATTATGAAGTAAAAGAAATCTTTGGAAAAGAGAAAGCACTAGCAGTAAGAGTAAATGCTTTAAGAAAAAGTGCTTCTGTAGCCAGAGGTATTTATACAGCATATCCGCTGATTACAGAACAGGAATATTATCAGATAGTAAAAGATCGTGATGTCTTGCTTAAAGAACCTTCCCATTCAAAACAAATGGTATCCCTTAAAAAAAGAATCGAGAATTTTTATTTTTCTGTTCTTAAAAAGGATAAAACTTCAGATCTGGAGATACTTCTACAAAGAGCTAAAAATCTGAAACAGGAAATATCTCTTATTAAAGAAGTTTCTGAAAAAGTAAAAAATAGCACTCAAATTGTTCAGAATCTTAAAAACACTATGACTTGTACTGAAGAAATGTTAGAAAATTTCGTACAGACTTTAATATATGCCAGAACAATCCTGGAGATTAAAGCCCAAAAAGAAACAAATATTGCTAAAATAATCAAAAACGTAGAAAAAAACAAAACACAGATATATAAAACTTTTCATCTTTTACTTTATTACATAAGGGACACAGAACTGCTCTTAATAGATCTTGAAAGAATTATGAGTTTACTCATAAACAATAAAGAAACAAAACTTTGTGATATAAATTTGAAAATACAGGAGCTGCAAAAAGTTTCCAGTACACTGGCATCAGTTATAGAAAAAGAAATATCATAACCTTATATTTGTCTTTTATCATATCAAGGAGGGAAAAAGATGACAGAAAAAAATAATAACGAACCACTTCAAAGTTATATCCTTGTTCCAATTGAAGATCTGATAGTAGAAGAACAACCATTCGAAGAAGTAGATGAATGGTTATACAGGAAAATAAAAGAAAGTATAATCAGACACGGGATATTAACCCCCATTCTGGTAGCGAAAACTCCCAAAGGTCTGGTTGTTCAGGAAGGACGAACACGCTATCAGATAGCAAAAGAGCTTGGACTCAAAACTATTCCCTGTCTTATTACTGATAAACAGGATCCAGAAACCATTTATGCAAGAATATATGATACAGAAGTATTGAGAAGATCTCATACTAAAGAAGAAGTTGAGAAGTATCTAAATGAAAAAGAAGAAAAGATAAGTAAGGTTACGGAGATTATAAATCAGCGAAAAGTTTCAGAATTTTTGAGAATGCTAAAGACAGAAGATCTTAAAAGGATTCTGGTAGAAGCACCTGAAGATATTAAAGATAATCTGTTCAGGCTGGTAGAAGAAAAAAATATCAAAACAGAGAAAGAATTATCCAACACAATTAATGAAGAAGTAACAAAGATTCAACAGAAATTGTCAGATATGAAAAGTGAACTTGAAAACAAAAACAGAGAGCTGGAAGAGAAAGAAAATAAAATTAAAGAGCTGGAGGAATTGTTAAACAAGACTAGAGAAGAACTGGCTATACGAAACAAAGCTCTGGATAAAGTTAAAGAAAGATTTGAAGAAGAAAAGAAAAGGATAGCAGAGGAGTTAAAAAGCAAGTATGAAGAAGAAATCAGTTCAGCCATGATTGGTTCCAGTTATGATTCTGATAATTTTGATTCTGATAAAGAAGATTCCTTACAGGTTCTGAAGGAAAAAGAAAGATTAGAAGAACTGGAAAAGAAGATAGAAGAAAAATACAGAGCTATAATAAAGGAAAAAGAGAAAGAGCTGGAGGAAGCTAAAAACAAGTGGATACACATAAGCCGTCAGTTAAAACAACTTGCGGAGGAAAAGAATCAAAAACATGAAGAAAACAGATCTCTTTCTTCTAAAATCAGACTTTTAGAAGAACAGGTAAAAAGCTATGAGAACTACAACAAAAAGCTCATGGAAAGACTTAATAGGGTTTCAGGAACAGAGACTCTGATCAAGCGACTTCAGAACATAATAGAAGAGTTCAATTCGATTCATGAAATTTTAATAGCAAGAACCAGAGAAGATTTTTCAGAGGAAGAGGTAAAAAAATTTACAGAGATTCTGGACAAAATACAGATAGAAGTCAACAGGATACAGGACTTTTTCACCCTGGAGTAATTTTTCCATGACTGGAATCATAAACCACTGCAATTACTTACTCTATACTCTATCACTCTATACTCTACTTTATACCATATTCATTATACCATATTCACAAACCTGCTTTTTTCTGCTGGCAGAAAATTCTGTAACAGTGTTTAGCAAAGAAAATTTTTATTTCAGCAGGGATATATTTGCGGGCAAAAGCCGTTCTTTTCATAAAGAACGGAAGAAGCCCGCATGGAAATTCAGTTTCAGAATCAACAATCAAACCAGCTAAACCATGCATTTAAGAGTAAGTTAAAAGTAAAAAATGAGAGTAAGAAATATGAAAAAGATAAAAGAGAAAAAAAGAAAAGAGAAAAAGACAAAGACCATAACAGGGATTGTAACTTATTATCAGTTAAAGAAAAAAGTTTTGATACTCAGGATAAAATCCAGAACCTGGGTTTACATAATCCTTCCTCAAAATATCCCTTCTTCCTTTCCCGTCCTTCTGGGAACCAGCGTGAAAATAAAAAATTGTGTCTCTGATACCTATAAAGGGAAAACAATATACGTATCACGATCTCTGCCTGAAATAAAAGAAAAGTGGCAGGAAAGGATGGAAAAGGAGAAGGATCTTATCAGCATTGATAATACCGTACATAAAAAACTTTTATACATACTCAAACTTTCAGGAAAGAACAGTCTTTTCAAAAAACTTTTAACAAACAAAAGGTTAAGAAAAAAATATCTTGACAATCTCTGGTCTTTTTATGAGCAAAACAAACTTGATTTTTATACCACGGTATCCTTACTTCTTGCCTGTTATGGCACTTTTCCTGGCAACAAAAGCATAGATATGGTTATAAAGCACTTTGCTGAGGAACTTTACGAATCCTGTTGCAACGCTTTTTCCAGAAATTCAAGGAACAGCGTAAATCTTTCAACTTTCATACATTCAGTCAGAGGTTTTTTAAGGACTTATGGAATCCAGATAGAGCCAGAAAAAATTGCAGAGAGAATAGAAAAATCGTGCTATGTTAAGATAGACAGGGAGGAGGATCCTGAAAATCCACCTGTATATCCCTCAGAAGTGTATAGATGGAAAAGAAGTGCGATAAAGATTCTCAAGTATGG
>Ga0256842_1003383_pt1 | contig 10664 bp, 11 predicted proteins | sample 4559240metaG_FD_185973 | JGI IMG/M metagenome (GOLD analysis project Ga0256842, IMG submission 185973) | Hydrothermal vent microbial communities from Guaymas Basin, Mexico - 4559-240 | ecosystem: Environmental > Aquatic > Marine > Hydrothermal vents | place: Mexico: Guaymas Basin | collected...
ATATTATAAAAATAAGGTATTTGAAAAATTAGAAAATGTTAAAATATGGTTACACAATTTTATTGTAAATAAACTTACAACCGCAAAAATTCTTAGTATCACTAGCAATAAATTCTTTTCAGATGCATATGCAGGCAGTTTTGTTTCCTAATTTGTATTAGTTCACATTCTAAATATTTTAAAGATGATAAAACAAGACAAAGACTCCAAGAATGGAAAATCTAAAAAAGACAACAGCCTACCTGTTGCAAATGTGAAACCAAGAATCAAGAAAGCTAAGACGTTTTCTTATAATTCCAAATAGCTAAAAGGTTAATAAAAATTGCCGAGCCAGAAATGATAAAGAAATTATTGATAATACTTGGAAAACCACTTCCTTTTAACATCACCATTCTTATAACCTCGACATAATATCTGATTGGATTAAAAAGTGTAATATTTTGTGCCCATTCCGGCATACTTTCTATTGGAGTTAATAAGCCCGACATTAATATAAAAATAACAGAGAAGAACCATGATAAAAACATGGCTTGTTGCTGCGTATCAGTTACAGTAGAAATAAACATTCCTATTCCTAAAATAAGAATTAAATATACGGTTGTGAAAATATAAATTAAACCAATACTGCCTAAAAATGGAACTTTAAACCAAAACAAAGCTACAGCCAAACCTATTGTAAACTCGATTAAACCAATGATTAAAAAAGGTAATAATTTACCAATTATAAATTGATATTTTTTTATTGGCGTAACATTTAACTGCTCAATAGTTCCAACTTCTTTTTCGCGCACAATATTCATTCCCGAAAGGAAAAGAGCAATCATAGTAACCAGCAAAACCAAAACTCCAGGGACCATAAAATATTTATAATCCAAACTTGGGTTATACCAATCGCGTTGAATAATTTCTATTCCTGAATGTGTATTTTTCACTCCTTTCTTAGCCACTAACTCTTGCGAAAACTGAACAATTAAGTTTTGCAAATAATTAATACTAATGCCAGCTTTTGTCCCATTAATAGCATCGGCAGAGATAGAAAGTTCAGTTTTCTTATTAGATTTTAAATTTCTATTAAAATGCTCGGGGATACTTAAAATTACATCTACTTCATTTTTCTCAACTTTAGAAAAACCTTCTGTAAATGAATTGGATACTTCTACTAAATTAAAATTATCGGATGTTGAAATTTTATTAATTAGTGATTTAGACAAGCCCGAATTATCTTTATCTTCGATAAAAATATTGATATTCTTAACCGTAAAATCTGCCGTATATGCCAATACTGCTAATTGTACAATAGGCATTACAAATAAGATAGGTTTCATCATTTTATTTCTAAAAATCTGACGAAACTCCTTTTGAACTATGAATATAATTTTTCGCATTATTCTAATCTTATTTTAAATTTTTTGACAGTCATAATTGTGAGCACCACACTAATTAAAACCATAATTCCTGTTTCGAAAGCAATGGCTGAAAAACCTGTTCCTTTTAGCATTATATTTTTTATAATGATAATAAACCACTTAGCTGGAATTATATGACTTATCCATTGCAAAATGTCGGGCATACTCGATATTGGAAAAATAAACCCAGACAATAAAATTGTTGGTAACATCAATCCCATTAAGGACAAAAGCATGGCTGTTTGTTGCGAATTTGATACAGTTGAAATTAATAATCCTAAAATTAATGATGCTAATACAAAAAGCAATATTTCTACAAATAATAGTAAATAACTACCTTCCATCGGCATATTAAACACAAAAAGTCCGAGCATTAAAATGGTTATTGCATTTATCATCGATAAAACAAGATAAGGAATAATTTTACCTAATATAATTACGATAGGTTTTAATGGTGAAACCAACAGGATTTCCATTGTGCCTAGTTCTTTTTCGCGGGCAATAGTAATTGAGGTCATCATTGCAGAAATAAGCATCAGAATAATGGTCATTACACCTGGTACAAACATATACACCGACTTGTTTTCGGGGTTATACATCATTCGAGTTTTAATATCTAAATTCGATTGTAATGTTACGCCTTCTTCTGCCGAAAATTTCTGAAAAACAGCTTGTAAATAACTTACTAAAATATTTGCTGTATTAGGATCAGAAGCATCTGTAATTACCTGAATTTTTGCGTGTTTATTATTTACTAAATCTTTGCCAAAATCTTGAGGAAATACAAGCACTAATTTAGTCTTACCTTTTCGGAATATCCCTTCAATTTGTGAATTGGATTGCAAATTATCAGTAATATCAAAGTATCCGGAAGATGCAATTTTATGTTGTAATTTTTGCGAATAAGTATCGTGCGAATAATCTAAAACAGCAATTTTCGCATTATTTATTTCGGTAGTAATAGCAAAACCAAAAAGTACCACTAAAACAATGGGCATTCCAAACAAAATTATCAGAGTTCGTTTATCTCTAAAAATATGTTTAAACTCCTTATTTACAAATGCTAAAAATGTTTTCATATTTAATATTTTTATCGAGCAATTTTAATAAATACCTCGTCCATATTTTTTGCATCATACTTAGCTAAAAGCTCATCTAACGTTCCCATAGCAGCAATTTCACCTTCTACCATCATCGAAATACGATTGCAATATTCTGCCTCGTCCATATAATGGGTGGTAACAAAAACTGTAATTCCATCGGCTGCTGCCTGATAAATTAAATTCCAAAATTGACGGCGAGTAATCGGGTCTACACCACTTGTTGGCTCGTCTAAAAACACAATTTTTGGATGATGCAATACCGCAATCGAGAAGGCAATTTTTTGTTTCCAACCCAAAGGAATATCCGAAATTAAAGTATCTTGAATATCTTCTAAACCCAAATCTGTAATCATTTCTTGGGTTTTGTTTTTTATTTCGTTATTGCTCAAACCATAAATTCCGCCATAAAATTTTACGTTCTCTTTTAGCGTTAAATCCTCGTAAAGCGAGAATTTTTGGCTCATATAACCAATATTTTCTTTTAGTTTGTCTCTTTGCGAATTTATATCGTAACCAGCAACTTTAGCCTCGCCAGAGCTTGATGAAAGAATTCCTGTAAGCATTTTTATAGCCGTAGTTTTTCCTGCACCATTAGCACCGAGAAAACCAAATATCTCACCTTTCTTTACATCAAAACTGATATTATTTACCGCCTTGAATGCTCCAAATTGTTTGGTTAAATTTTTTACTTCTATTACTTTTTCTTCTTCCATTTTTATTATTAATACAACACCAATTAATCGTAATTATTTATTATGTTAACCTGCTCCTATGCAAACAAGTACAAATTATTTTTATAACGCTTTACCCCAGTCGAATTAATAATTATCTTATTATTTCATCAAATCCATAAATACATCTTCGATACTCGGCTCAATTACTTTAATCGAAATATTTTCAACATTATTAGAGATTAAATACTGTTCCACTTCTTTTATATCAAATTTTTTATCGCAAGCAAAATGCACCACATTACCAAAAGCAAAAGCCGATACTTTTTTATTGAACTTTTCCAAAAGCAATAAGGTTTGATAATTATTCTCCGATTTTATTTCCCATAACTGATGCGGATACTGATTAGCAATATTATGCGGTGTATCGACACTTAAAATACTCCCGTTCTGAATTAATGCCACTTCGTCGCAAAGCTCTGCATCGTCTAAAAAAGGGGTCGAAACCAAAGTGGTTAAACCCTCTGTTTGCAAGTGTTTTAGCATCTCCCAAAATTCTTTTCTCGAAACAGGATCAACTCCTGTTGTTGGCTCGTCTAAAAGTAAAATCTTTGGTTTGTGAATAAGTGCACACGATAAGGCTAATTTTTGTTTCATACCACCAGATAAATCTCCTGCCTTTCGCTTTTTAAAAGGTTCTAGCATTTTGTAGATATCCTTAATCAGATAATAGTTTTCTTCGATAGTAGTATTAAAAACTGTTGCAAAAAAGTTTAAATTTTCCTCTACGCTTAAATCTAAATACAAAGAAAAGTGCTCGGGCATATAACCCAAAATACGACGGATTTCTTTGTAGTCTTTTACCACATCTAAATTGTTTAATGTGGCTTTGCCCGTGTCGGGGAGCAATAAGGTAGTTAAAATTCTAAACAGAGAAGTTTTGCCTGCTCCATCGGGTCCAATCAAGCCGTAAAGTTGTCCATCTTTAACATTAAAGTTGAGATTGGTCAAAGCGTTTACTTTACCGTAAGATTTGCTTATGTTCTCTATTTTTATCATTTATTCTCTTGTTAATTTAGACTTAACATTCTATTTTAGAATTCCACATTTGCAGGCATTCCAATTTTATAAACCCCATCTTTATTCCCTACCTTAATTTTAATAGCATACACTAAATTTTTACGCTCCTCTTTGGTTTGTATCTGTTTTGGGGTAAATTCGGCTTTGTCCGAAATCCAATAAATAAGTCCTTCTTTTGTTGTAGTTGTATCGCCAAAATCAACTTCAATTTTCACTTTCTGATTTAATTTTATTTGCGATAATTGTGTTTCGGAAACATAAGCACGAAGTGTTAGATTTTTAGTGTTTTGCAGACTACATAATGGTTTCCCTGGTGCTGCAAATTCGCCTTGTTTTACAAAAGTTTCCAATACAGTTCCATTAATCGGACTTTTAATAATGTTCTTTTTAATCAGGTCATTGAGTTGTTGTACTTGTGCGTCTAAACTTTTCTTTTCGGCTACAACCGACTGACTTTGTGTAGTAATATTTTTAATTTTCTGCTCAGTAATTATTAACTGAGAATTAATATCGTCGAGTTGTTTTTGTGTTGCTGCTCCATCGTTAAACATCTTTTGAATTCTTTTCTGATTGATTTTCAAACTATTTAACTGCTCATTTAAAACTAATTTTTGAGCCTCTACATTTCTAACTTTACTATCGATAGTGCTTTTCCCCGCAATTAAAATTTCCTTTTTCAAATGCAATTGAACAGTATCAATAACTGCAATAATTTGCTGTTTTTTTACTTCCTGTCCGTCTTCGATGCTAAACTCTAAAATTTTACCTACTCCTTCGGCTGATACCACCAAAGCATCATCTTCAAAATTTCCATAAGCATCTGCATTTTTCTCGTTTGAGCACGATGATATTACTGCAGTAATCATCAGTATTCCTAATATTTTTGATAAAGTTCTCATATTCTTAAATTTATTTTTGTTCTTCTCCTCGTGAATATTCATAATTAATTTTCGCTTGTATTAAGCGTAGTTTGTCAATTTTTGTTGATAAACGGGCACGTTTCAATTCGTTAAATATTTTCAGATATTCGGTAGATGTAATTGTTCCGTTTTCGAACTTGCTTTTTGCCGAATTATATACGTTTTCTTTTAGTTTTTCTATTTCAGCATCAATTTCTATTTGCTTGGTATATTTTCCTATATCTTGTTGATACTGATTTTGTTCTATGCTGATTTGTTTTGTTAAAACGTCTTTATTATCTTCAATAATACTTTGCTGAATTTCTATCTGTTGTTTCTGATTTTTGAGCATATTCCAATCCCAAACATCCCAAGAAAACTTAGCGCCAACCAAATAATACGAGTGCATATCGGTGTTGAACATATCGAACCCCGGGCGACCATAACCCACTTTCCCAAAAGCCATTAACTTTGGCATTCGGCTGGTTTTGTATTTTGCAATATTGCTTTGCGATAGATTTATTTGTGCATCTAACAAATTAATTTCTGGACGAATTGGATTAGTTTTAGCAATTAATTTGGGCTCAATAAACTGAATACTTGTATCTAAAGCTAAGCCTGTAAAAATATTTAAAGAACTTATTAATTGTAGTTTAGATGATGCAATATTTAATAATTCTTTTTCTAATTTAAGTTTTTCAGATTTCAGATTATCAATATCGCTACTTAATAAAACACCATTTTCAATGGCCGATTTCAATGATTTAATATTCTCATCTAATTCTTTTTCAGAAATATTAAGTATCTTCTCATTCTGCTTTAAAAACAAAAAATTTACATATAACTGATTAATTTTACCAATCAAACCATAAATCTCTACATCTAATTTTTTCAGGTCGATATTATTGGCAGCCAATTGAATATCTTTACTTGATTTTATAATTCCTCCGTCCCAAATAGTTTGGTTTAAATTGGCTTCTACATTGTAATTGTCTTGTGGTAATTCAGGAAAAATATTTGAAAAAGCTGGAGAAGGTATCTCAGGGAAAGATGATACTTCCGACTGGTAAGTGGCTTGCCCCGATAAGTTTAACTTTGGTAGATAATTCTTATTCAAAGTAGTGTTAATTAGTTCGGCCTGTTTTGCTATTGAAAGTTGCTTTTTAAATGCAGGCCAATTAGTTTTAGCTGCCGAAATACAACTATCCAAACTAATTTCTTGCGAATTAGCTAGAAAGGGCAATAGTATTAGTATAAAAAATATCTTTTTCATCTTAATTAATTTTTATTGCATTAATAACAAATTTAGACACCTCTGTTTTTCTTTGTTCAACAAAAGCATCAAAGGCTTTTTTATCTCCATTTAAAACTAAACCAGTAAGTAAAGGTTTTGCCACAAAAGGGAAAACACAAAGCGAAATAACATTTGTAATAAGTTGCTCAACTGGCATTTTTATAATTGTACCATTCTCCATTTCTTGGTTGATTCGTTGCTTAATATTATTGATATTAATATTTTCGTGTTCAACCAATTTTAAAAGGCGATTTGGATTATTGCTAATTTCGTGAATTACAAAACCAGGAATATGTGGATGTTTAATAATAATATCGATATATACAGAAACAAAATTTTCTATTAGCTCAAAAATATTGGCATCATCATCAAAAATTTTAAATATTTTTGGAAGCAACATATTAAAAGCCTTTTTAATAATCAGTTCAAAAAGTGCATCTTTCGATTTATAGTAATAGTGCAAAAGAGCCTTGTTTATCCCTGCTCTATCGGCGATAGATTGCATTCTTGCTCCAGAATACCCTCTCTCCTCAAACTCACTAAAAGCATTATCTAATATTTTCTCAGATGTATCTTTATTGTATTTCATTCTGCAAACTTAACCATTTAGTTAAACTCAACCAAGTGGTTAATGATATATTAAAAAAAACTATTAATCCTTAAATTTTCATTGAATTTTCATTTTTATCTTATCATAATGTCGTATGTTTGCAACATTAAACATATGTATTATGCAAAATAACAAATCAACAGATTTTAAAACAGAACAACAGGAGTTGGCAGAAATTGGACGTTTGCTGTCGCACCCTGCACGCATTGCTATAATTCAACTGCTTGCCGAAAAAAAAGAAATTAAAACAGGAAATATATCGGAATATCTTCCAATAGCCAGAACCACCGTTTCTCGTCATCTTAAAGAGTTGCGAGATGCAGGTATAATAAAGGGTAGTATAGATGGGCTTAAAGTTCATTATTGTCTAAATATGGAGAAACTGTCCGAAATGAAAAGCCTTTTTAATAAATTTATTGATAAATCTATATCGTCGTTTACCTGCGATTGCTAAAATCTAAAACAATGAAAATAAGAAACTATATTTTACTTACTGCTATCGTACTATTATCATCAGTTAATTTATTGGCTCAAGAGCCTAAAACCAAATTAGATTCTACTTCTTTGTATTTTGAAGTTACTGAGCATGATTTTGGAACCATAAAAAAAGAAACTGATGCGTTTTACAATTTTTCTTATACCAATAATTCAAAGAAACCCCTTATTATTAACAATGTAGAAACATCTTGCGGATGCACCACTCCTTTTTGGAGCAAAAAACCAATGCGAACCGGTGAATATGACGAAATATCAGTAATTTATGATACCGATAAATTAGGTGTATTTCATAAAACCATAACTGTAACTTCAAATATACGAACAGTAGTTTTAACTATTAAAGGTGTGATAATTGAATAACTAAAAATACTAATAACGAATGAAAACAAAACTTAAAATTTTAGACCGTTTTTTAACGCTCTGGATTTTTCTTGCAATGCTTATAGGTGTAGGTATTGGTTATTTATTTCCACAGGTTTCAAATATAATAAATTCAGCATCCTCTGGCACAACCAATATTCCATTGGCAATAGGTTTAATATTAATGATGTATCCTCCATTGGCAAAAGTAGATTACAAACTCATACCCAAAGTTTTTAAAGACACAAAAGCCATGTCGCTTTCGTTGGTATTGAATTGGTTTGTTGGTCCTATTCTAATGTTTGTTTTAGCAATTATATTTTTTGGAGATGAGCCGGGATATATGTCAGGATTAATTCTGATTGGAATTGCTCGGTGTATTGCAATGGTTTTGGTTTGGAACGATTTAGGAGGTGGAAGTAAAGAATACGGAGCTACACTTGTAGCATTAAATAGTGTATTTCAGATTTTAACATACAGTTTTTATGCTTGGCTGTTTATTACTGTTCTTCCAAAATATTTTGGCTTAGAAACTTTTGATGTTAATATCTCTATATGGGAGATAGCTCAGTCAGTATTAATATATCTTGGAATCCCATTTTTGATGGGATTTTTAAGTCGTCTTATTTTATCTAAATTAAAAGGAACTGATTGGTATAATAGAAAATTTATTCCTAAAATATCACCAATAACACTAATCGCACTTTTAGGAACTATAGTGTTGATGTTCAGTTTAAAAGGAGAGCTAATTGTTAAAATACCTTTTGATGTAATAAAAATTGCTATCCCATTAGTGATATATTTTGTTGTTATGTTTTTACTTAGTTTTTTTATTGGGAAAGCAATGAAGATAGATTATAAACACAACGCATCAATAGCATTTACAGCAACAGGAAATAATTTTGAACTTGCCATTGCTGTGGCGATTGCAGTATTCGGAATAAATTCGCAACAGGCATTTACAGGAGTAATAGGTCCATTGGTTGAGGTTCCTGTATTAATTGCATTGGTAAATGTTTCATTATATTTTAAACGTAAATTTTATTAAATGAAAATATTAGTATTATGCACAGGTAATTCCTGCAGAAGTCAGATGGCAGAAGGGTTTTTAAAATCTTTTGATAAGAATTTAGAAGTTGTTTCAGCAGGAACAGAACCAAGTAGAGAAGTTCACCCTTTAGCAATAAAAGTAATGCTCGAAGAAGGGATTAACCTTAGCGAAAGCAAACCAAAATCGGTAAACAAGTTTTTAGAGCAAGAATTCGATTATGTAATTACAGTTTGTGGCGGGGCCAAGGAAAGCTGCCCAATGTTTACAGGCAAAGTTAAAAATCGTATTCACATTGGTTTCGACGACCCCGCAGAAGCTACAGGAACTGATGAGTTTGTATTATCAGAATTTCGCAGAATACGTGATGAAATTAAACGGGATATTAGCAAGTTTTATAAAAGTATTTAATTTCTTTCGGATATTAATTTATCAAATATGATTTACATAAGCCATTTTGTCTATTACATACACTTTTATAATTTATGATAAGAATAGACAACGAAATAATCATATAAACCATTATTAAACAACGCTTTAATTTATTTGTAAAAAAAAATATTTTTTTTCTTGCTGTTTAAAAAAAACCATTTACCTTTGTAAGTGATTACTTACTTACATAAAGTTAAATTAATAGATATAAATTAAAAGGAGGTAAATATGATAAAAAGAATTCTAACAATAGTAGCCTTTCTCCCTCTGATAGTTCAGGCACAAGAGATAAGCACGATTACGAGCTTGTTCGATTCGTTGAAAACACATCCGCAAGCCATTGCAGATAGTATTGATATGATGAAAGCATTAACGGGTAAAAGAATGGCAAACGGAATGTTGTTTCCTAAAATTGATGCCTTTGGCACTTATGATTATTCGACAAGTCCAACAGGAATGTTACCTGTTGCTCCAAACGAATTAATGGGAATGGTTAAAGACCAAAGTGTAGCACAACCATTTAGTCAGAATATAATGCGTGTAGGAGCATCGGTGTCTATGCCAATATTTGTAAAGTCGATTTATACAATGGCTTCGAAAGCCAAAACAATGTATAAAGCCGCCGAAGCAAAAAGATATATTAATTTGCTTAAAAATGAAGCAATGATAGTTGGGTTAAATGCCAATTTGAAATATATGAATGGTATGATTGAGGCATTGAAAAAAAAGAAACAGTCCATACTTAAAACTAAGGAGATAATTGAAATTAAGGTAAGTAGCGACAGAGCACCGAAAAGTGCATTATTAAAAATAAATAATGCCTTAAATCAGATTGATTTAGCAAAATCGCAAATAGAACTTAAAAAGGTACAAGCTATTACACTTATTCAGTCATTAACAGGTATTTATCTCGAAAAAGAAGTGGAAATGACACAAATAGGAACTTATCAAGCAGGCGAATTAAAAGCCTTAGATCCATTACGTAATAAAATTGAAGCCGAAAGATTAGGCATGCGTGCCGAACGTGAAAAGTTATATCCTATGTTAATTGCAAGAGGAAATTACAATCATAGTATGGCAAGTGCTTACAATAATGGCGGAGATGTAAACAAAGATTACACCACAGTTGGTTTAGTCTTAAAAGTGCCTATTTTCGAAAAATCGCAATATTCACAAGTAAAGATGAAAAAGTTAGATGTCTGGGCTTTACAAAACGATTTCGATAAAAAAGAACTTGAATTAAAATCGCAAGCCAATCAGTTA
>Ga0256842_1003384_pt1 | contig 10662 bp, 14 predicted proteins | sample 4559240metaG_FD_185973 | JGI IMG/M metagenome (GOLD analysis project Ga0256842, IMG submission 185973) | Hydrothermal vent microbial communities from Guaymas Basin, Mexico - 4559-240 | ecosystem: Environmental > Aquatic > Marine > Hydrothermal vents | place: Mexico: Guaymas Basin | collected...
CACTTCCCCGTCCACGACGTTCAAAACGTCGTCCGTCCGTGGCGTGTCCGTGAGATACTCGGCGTAGCACAATCGATCGACGAATTGGCGTGATGTTAGGTTATACTCCTCGGCGATGAACGTTTTTATTAGCTGTTTGTGGTTTTGGTTGAATCGTTCGAGTCCGTAACCGCTTAGCGTCTCGTCTCTGACGTTCCCGAAGAAAAGTAAAGACACTGTATTGCGGAACGATAAATCCGCCTTGCTCGATACTGCACGTCTCCACGTTCCCTGTTCCATCCCCGTTTGTAAAATCTTCCACAGTTCTTCGAGTTTCTGGCGTTCGAGAGACGCTATTTTGTCGAATTCGTCGAAGATAATCGTTCGATGGTAGTATGCGACGCCTTTCGTCCCAAATCGTGCGTCACCGACTAAGTTCGCTGGCGTCGGCGTCTCCGTGTAGAAATATGCGGACGTTAATCGTTCCGTGAGGTTTGCGAACGTTGATTTTCCCGTATTCGGCGGCGTGAACGATAGAACGTGTAGTGCTACGTTTTGCGGTCGGAATAACGGTAGTAGTCTCGGTAGAATCAATCCGTAACTCTCACCCGTCGGACGGTAGCCGTATCCGAGCGTCAGAAGGATATACGGCGGGTAATCTTTGACGAGAGACTTTGCGGTTTCTTCATCGCACGATGCGATTATGAACTCGACTTCCGTTGCGAACAATACCCACTTTTTGCCGAATTTTCTCGGACGGACGATCGTCTTGACGTAAACCGTTTCCTCCTTCGCTAACTCGATGTATTCGAGAGCCTCATCGTTCGGATCGTGGATCGTCACGAAATGACCGCACGGCGTTTTAATTCGCAGATAATCGCCGAACGGCGGGATATTTACCGCACTGATCTTAAACAGAATCGGCGAAGAGTATTTCACCGCACGCTTAAACTTCGCTTCGTCCTCGGCAGAACGTTTCATCTCGACTATCTTCGCTTGCGTTTCCGCATCGTAGGCGTTAAATCCGATCACTTCATCAACGGTGATCTCGGGATCGTAGATTTTCAACGAGACGATCGGTAAATCGTTTAATTTGATCTCGCTCTCGCTCATAACTCACCTCCCTTCTTCGACTTTATCCTCGTCTTAGAGTTTCGTCCGCTTCTGCTCGATTTCTTACCGTTCGTGTTCGTGTCCGTGTTCGAATTTGCGTTCGTTTTGCTAACGTCGAATGATTGCAGTCCGTCGAGTAGTTTACGGTATTCGTCGGGCGTTAGTGCGATGTAGTATTCGCCGTTTCGGTTCTGTTTGATGTATCTCGCAAACTTGATTATCAACGCTACGCCTTTGCGTGCGGGTTGCACGGTCACGTTAATCGCACCCAAATCGATGTCAACGCTCTGCTGTTCGTTGTCCGTTTCCGTTTCTTCAGTTTTCCCGTTCGCTAACTTCTCAACCACGCTTGCGAGTTTCTCAACCGTTTTCTCAAGCCGTTCTAACCTTTCCTCTAAATCGGACATGCTTCCCACCTCACGTATATTTTTACCGTCACGCTTTATAAACGTTATGTTTTCATCCGCATGGACAATATCAACAGGGCGATGACGGAGAACGTATTCTTTCGCATTTTCGACGTCGGATTTACGTTTGAGAGGAACGAGATGAACGTGAAAACCCTTCGGGACGATTTCGTGAACGTGATCGTAACGAATCCGTCCCTTAACCGATATCACGGCGTGAATATGATAATACGGATCGTCGGAAAAACGGAACGCTAAAACGTCCGCATCGACGAGACGGATAATATCGTTAAAAACGTTCATCGTCGCATCGTATAGCTCAAAAAAATTTGAGAAACGTTTAACGCTCAGCGGTCGGACGGTTAGCAAGTGGTGCATAATCGCTCGGACTTGACGGATTCGACGAATTGTTTTAGCGTGAATCGTCCGCCCGTCCGCAAGTTTTGCAATATCACTCGCCTGTTTTGTCGGAATGCGAATATCGGTTCGATAGCGTGTTCGACGTAGTTTCTTAGCATTTCCGTTATTTCTTTACGTAATAATCGACCGTTTGTCTTGCATTGTATTCCGTAAACGTTCCCACGGTAAATCGCAACTAAGTCGAAAATTCGTTTTGATCCCGCAGATCGGACAACGTAAAATCCATTTCTGCGTAGATAGTTCGCTACGTAGTTTTCGAACGCACGACCCTTGACGTAATTAACGTTTGTCATTCGAACCACCCGCTTTCGCGAGAATCGTATCGACGTAGTTCGATATCGAAATCGCCCACGACCTGATCTCACGCAAGTTCGCTTTTGCGGTAGCGTTTAATCGTTCGTCCTCGATCAGTTGTAACGTTGCGTATGCGTCCCGCAAAATATATAAAACCCGTTCCGATATTCTTATCGCCGTGTTCATGATCTCACCTCCGTTAGAACCATTCGCATATTTTTTTCTCTTTGATCTTGTATCCGCACGACTCGCATAAAAACCTTATCGTCGCATTTAGTTTCGATTTGAACCGTCGTGCTTTACCGCACGTGTAAATGACGCCGTCCTCGCCGACGTAAAGTGGAACGCCGTCTTCTCTCTCGTAACGGAGATATTTACCGTTCGATCCGACTGCAACGTGAAGTTTAACGTTCTTACCGTATTCGTTGCGTAAGTATTCCGCATATTCGATAATGCGTTCCCACGGTTCGTTCGGGTATCCGACGATCGTGCAGTAAATTATATAACCTCTGCGGCGTTTGTAGTATCCGTGGACGGGTCGTAGCTCCGCTTTAAGTGGGATAACGGGTAGTTTGCGACCGTTTACGTTTGCGTTCACGGACATCGCACCTCTCATTTTTTATCACCTCCGCACGGGGGTATCTACCGCACGGTTAAAAAAATTTAATAACGCACGTCGTAACCTTTGAAACAGTCGAGGCAAAGTCGGTTCTCAACGTTCGTTTCGACGTCGTAGCTCGCAACTAAATATCGATCGCTTCCGCAATACGGACAAACGTGTTTTCGTCCGATCACGACCGTGTTCTCGTTCTCCCATATCGTTTCGTAAACGACCTTCGCTTTCGCCATTTACCACCACCTCTCCGCTTCCACTTTCCCGTCCCTCTTCCCGTCCTCGTAGGCGCTATCATAACACCCGCGACAATACTCCGCCCATTCTCCGCACTCGCACACGCCGACGTCGAACTCGTGATCGATCTCTGTCGGAATCCCGTTCTCCCATCGAACCCATACTACGACGCTCCGTGCTCTCTTTTCCTCAAGCTCCCTCGCTATTTTCACGAACTCTTTTACGAGATCTATCTTCCTCGCTTCACTCATCCCGCATCACCGTTATATACTATGTCGGTAACGGTTTATAAATGTTACGGTCGTGCGATAAAAAATAGTTAAATAAACTGCGGGTCGGACGACTCGTTTAACTTGCGGACTATCTCCTCCGCTCGCTTAAATCGTTTAACGAAGTAATTAGCGAGTTCGTCTTCGCTTAACTGTTCCGCAAGTTCGAGTATCATCCGAACGTCCGTGTATATACCACCAACTTCGACCATATGCTCGAACGCTACCGCGTAAATCATCCCGAAGCGGAAGAACGCATAAGCGAGTTCGTTTCCCGTAAACGTTCGCAGTAGCACGTTAAACGTTTCTGGCGTGATTCCGTGTTCTACTACCGCCTTATAGACTTTAGCATCCACTTTCGCCGCCGTTTCGTGATCTAACTCGAACGTGTCCACGACCGAACATAGCTTGCTCATTTTAACACCTCCTCGATGAAATCACGGATTATCCGCTCTCTGATCGACGTTAGCGCCCTTGCTTCGTCTTCGTATCCGTATTTCCACAACGCATCTTCGCACTTATCGAGAAGATACGCTAACAATCGTTTGTCACGAATTTCTTCGTGCGTTATCGCTTCCACGACTTGATCGATCAGTCGGCGGCACGTTTCACGTATGCGGTATCGATACTGTCGGATTAACCTCGGATCGAATTCCGCTTCGCCCTCTAAGAACGCCTTCGCTTTCCTACCCCAATACCGTTTCGTGAACGTCGCCATATTATTACGTTACGTTAGGCAGTATATAAACGCACCGTTACGGTCGGCGATTATTAATGAGATAATCGTATATTCGATCGATCCGTTCGTGAAGGTAATCGATTCTTTCGTCTATCCGATCGAGACGTTGCGATATAACGTTCAACTGCGTTTCTACGTTTTCGAGTCGAACGCAAACGGTAAAATACGTTTTAATCGCACGAAAAAACCCGTTAAATTTCATGCGACACCCCCCGAAAAAAATGGAGGGTAAACGGTTAAGATTTCACGTTTACGGTGTCGCTTGGACGACGTGGATTTTGAGTCTGTCGCCAGTTGCGTCGTATTCTAACGTGATCTTCGAGTTCGTCGGGTCGAGGTTCGGATCGAGGAACGTTGCGTTTACGTAGTCTGCGATTATCGTGTTGTAGTCGTCGAGTATCGTGTTCGGATCGCCACCCGCCTCCTCTTCCATTCTCGCCATTACGAGACCTTCAACGAAGATGTTAGCGAGAGCGGCGGAAATTCTGCTAACGTGTTCGACTTTGAACATGCGGACGGGCGTTCCGCTGAGCGAGTCGTAGCTTCCTTTCACTTTCTCAAGAACTTTCGCTTTACCCTGTATTGCGTGAATCGCCTTCGGAACGCAACCCCACACTTTGTTCATGTCGCCTGTGAATCGTAGCGTGTAGATCACGTTGTTCTTAAACTTCTCCTTGTTTGCGGCGACTCCCTTTTCGAACCTTCCGCCTTCGGCGAACGCACTCGCTACGTTCGATAGCCACGCACTTCCGCCTTTTCTGACTTTAACTCTGAACTTCCTTAACGCTCTCGCCGTCTTATAGTAGTTCGGGTTCAGAACGTTCGTGAATTCCGCTTCGGCGACTTCCGCAATTCTGCTCAAGTATGCGGACTCGTCGGGTATTACCTCGTTAAGTCTCGCCTTGATTTTATCTCTCTTCGCCGTCAAAATGTCCGCCCAATCGTTCGCAATGTCTACGTCGATGTTTTCGGGTAGTTCGCCCGGTTTTATCTCCCCGAACACGCCCTCAAACACCGTCGCCATATTTTATCGTTGTCAGCGTTCGTAAATAACCGTTTCGGAATTAAAGCGGATTATGATACGTTCGGCGTAACGTCCACGAACGGGTTTTAATCCTAATTTGCGAGCGATTCGGGAGATTTTATAGCGATTAATACCCGTCACGGATGCGATAACGTTGAGCGGGACGATTCCGTAATACTTCACGATGAACTCTAACTGCTCGGGCGTTACGCCACGAATCTCGCCGTAACGTTCGACGTGACGTTCCCGCATGAGATCACCCGCTAAAAGTATTTCGGCGAACGGAAACGGTATTCGTATGATAGCGTCGGGTCTCTCGTTAGTATCTCACGCTTCGCTAACTTGCTCTTCCGCTCTGGGATCACGTAAATTCCCGTCGTAATTATGCGGTTAGCGAGTTCGGGACGTCCCACGCTTCGAGCTTTATCTCTCGCTAAATTATACGTGTTCCCGAGGAGCGAGTTAAGCGGTTGTTCGTCGATCGGAATACGGTTGAAATCGATCACGGTGTGGATCGGTTCGTCGTAATCGATAACGCCGTAATGTCCTTTACTCTTGTTGCGGACACGCTCCCGCTTACTCTTACGCCGCATTAACTCCGACAAGAATTCCGCCAACTGAAGCATAACGTTCGCTACTCTCGTCCACGGCGACGTCAGATTACCGATCTCGGATTGATACGCTACGTTAAAGTCCGCCCGCATTCCTTCGAGAAACTGAACGGTCATGTCCGTGAGACGGATGAAATTAGCGGTGAAGTGGTGATCGGTAGCGTTCAACGGCGTATAATAGCGTTGTGCGATTTCGTGCGTTAGCGAATCCTCTGTTTTCGGAATACCGCCGTATCCCGCCCGTGCGTAATTAATTATGCGGCGGAATCGTTCACGCACGTTTTCGACACCGTATTCGAGTAGTCCGAGTTCTTTCTTCGACTCCGTCCGCTCTAAATCGCAACGTATCGATTTCGCTAACGCATAGATTTCCATTAACGCTTTTCTCCGCTCGATCGAGCGAACGTAGATAATCGAACGTGCGATCTCGTCCTCGACGTCACGTAAACGCTCCGTGAGTTCTTTACGCATTCTAACAGCTTCTTGATCTTGCTTTACGATAACGCCGATCCGAACACGTCCCCGCTTTCTGATTCTGATCGCTAATTGTTTGAACCGAATTTCCCGCCGTTTGCGGTGTCTATCAGGACGTGGCATGCTCGTCTATTCTTCGCTGATTTGCGATATAATGGATTCGAGACGATTCTCCCAATACGATCGCAATTGCGGATAATGAATCAACGACACCATCGCTCTGTGCGTTTCGTTTACGAGATACGGTATTTCCCGCCGCTTAAGATTCGGGTATTTCTTTGACGCCCTACGTATCGCTCTGCGGACGTATATCGTGAATTCGTTGCGTATAAAGTCCGCATTCGGGAACGGACGATCACCGTAACGGATTATCGTATCTTCGCTCGCTATCTCTTTCGCCGCCGTTAAAACGTCTTCGAGCCACGTCATACATCCCGCTCAAGAATGCGGACGTTCCCGTCGATTACGTGAATGCGTCCCGTAACGATTTCCGTGAACGTGGTGAATTTCGGCGTTATCACGACGACGGGTGCGATCCCGCTCGCTAATATCTCTAACGCCGTTTTAAAGTTCGCAATTATCACGACCGTGTCCGCTCCGATCTCTTTCGCTACGTTAATAACGTCTCTCGCTGTCTTCCACGAATCGTGTCGATCGTAATAGTTCACGAATTCCGTAACGCCCCATTTCTTTAACTCCTCGATCAACCGAACGCTCAATCCGACACGACTAACTAATAACGCTTTCACGTTCTCACCCCCGAACGATTAACTATAATCCCATCCCGCTTTCCGATACGCACGCAAATCGTCGTATAGTTCGAGAGCTTTCGCCTTGAGATCGCTGTCGTCCGTCAAATCGTTAATCGCCGTTCGTATTTTCTCGATGACCGTGTTATACGCCGACTCGATTCCGTTGAGATATTGCAGAATGAGATCGACGATCGAATCTTTGTTCGTATCGAGCCAATTGGCGTAATCGTTGATTAACTCGTTCACTGCGTTCATCCACTCGTTGTAAATCTCGATCGTCGATTCCACGTCGATGTTGATTTCCTCTAACCGAAGCTGATATTTCGCATCGTCGATGAGTCCGTTGTCGTAACGTAATTTGTTCGCTTCTAAGTTATCGTCGAGCTGGTTAATGCGTGCTAAGTGTTCTTGTGCGATTGCGTTGATTAAACCGTCGATGCGGTCGAGTAATTGAACCGCACCGAACACCAGCTCGTTTACCACGTTTGCGATGAAATTAACGGACTGTGTTAAGTGTTCCGTGAGTGCAGACGATTTCGCCGTGACGTATTCTAAATACGTCTGTTTCGCCGTCGATAATTTCTCACGCAGTCTCGTATCCGCTCCGCTGATTAACGCTTCCAAAATCGCTTGAGGACTATGACCGATCGGTGCTAATTGCGATAATGCGTATAGACGGTTTACTCGATCGAGTCTCTGTCCGAGAGATAACGCATAACTGAGATCGGGTGGTAGCGAACCCTTCCAAACGTTCAGAACGTATTGTAACGCACCATTGAAGTTCGTTTCGAGTGCTGTGCTAAGACCCTCGCTTAACATTTCCATGATCGACTCTGACCCGATCTCTTCGCCGACGACGGACGCTATATCGACCGTTCTGTAAAGGTAATCACGCACGATGTTTACGACGCCGCTCGGAGAGACGGGAACGGCTTTCGTGTGATCTGCGGACTGAATAACGCCGAACAAGTCCGCCCACCATTGATCGCCGAACAATGCGTTAAACGTCCACAGCTTACCACGCCGAATCAAGTTTTTAACCGTATCATCGACTCCCGTCAGCTCAACGAGATCGATCTCGCCCAAATTCACGAATTTCTCGTTTCCGCCGCCTTCTGCCATACGATCACCTCCTCGACGGTTATAATATTCGAATCGGAGTCGCCTTAAGGTGAATGTCGGTCAGATAGACGTAGCACGCATACGAATTGGACGGACATTTATGCGGCTTGTTTCCGATCACGACCTCGACCGTGTAGTCCGTTTGATTGTTTACGAACACCGTGAACTTATACGCTACACGTTTAAATTTCGTTCCGCTGTCTTCCGTTAAAACGAGAACGCCGCCGCTCCCAATATCGACGAACACGCTATTTCCGCCGATCGAGTAATTAAACGAATCGAACACGCCCTTAATCGACCGAACGAGATTGTAAACGGCTTCCCACCCGTATAGATCGAACTCCGCCATTTCCTCTAACGTTCCGTATTGTCCCGTCAGATTGTAAATGTCGATCACTTCAGAAACGGAAGAATAATACGCCTCGGCGGTGTAATACGTATAAGAAACGTCCTCGAAATCTCCCGACGGCGGACTCTCGGAGTTCGGAACTCTCGCGACGACTAAGCGGCGTGACAGTGCGTCGGCGAACGATTTCACGTTCTCGGCGTATAGCGACGGGTCGTAAGTGAACGTATCGAACGGGATCACGGTTCGTCCGCCTATCGTTGTCGTGTCGTCGTTATAATCGACGCTCACTTTACGTTCGCCGATCGAATCAGCTGGCGACAAGTAATATAGCTGAGCGGCGTAATTATCGACGTTTAAATCGACTTTAGCGGATAATGCGTTCGATAATTGTTCGAGAATGTATTGAACGTTTGATTTGACTGCGTCAAGTAACGTTTTCGCTCTCTCCGCTCTCTTATACGTCATGTCGGCTAATACTTGCTTGCGGAAGTTTGCGATTTTCGTTTTAACGTCGTCATACGTTACCATACCGCATTCACCCCTTACACGCTGTAATGCTCAAATCATCTATCAAGAACGCTATCTCACGACCGTAACCGTCCAAATCACCTACAAACCCGAAATTACCGCCGTATATTCCTTCGTAGTTGTCGAAAACAAAAGTATGTTCGCAGAGCTTGTTTCCGCTTAAATCGTATAGTCTTAGAGTTGCGATGTAATTATTCTCATTCGTCTCACCTTCAATTTCCACACGATACCACGTATCACGCTGTAACGTTGCATTAAGCTTTACTTCGTCAGCGTCTCCCAAATAGTCCTCTGAAATCACCCACACGCTGTTATCCGCATACTCGTATCTGAATTCAGCAACACAGTATGTTCCCACACGCTCTCCGCAGTTCAGATTGTGCAAATTAAACAGTAGCGAAAACCAAACCGCCTCATCGCCCGAATAGTTTAATCCTCTGTCAAGCACGCATATATACGCTGACAAGCTAACTTTAACGTAGTTTTCTCCGACACCCTGACGATACATAAACGCCTTGTTGCTGTATTTAGCTCCGCTCGGATTCTCGAACATTAGCGAGTAGTTACCGCTGTGTGCATCGATATTCGTGACTTCAACGATAGCGTCCTCCACACCGTATTCGAATAGCACTTGACACCACTTGTTCGTGTCGAATTCTCCACTCTCAAAACTATCGTAGAGTTCTTCGCACTCAGCACGATGTATCACAAGCCTATCGCCTATACGTAGCGAATCCTCTAACGTTTGCTTGTTCACGCTAAGTTTTAGCGAATCCGCTACGTCTAATCCGTCTTCGAGTTGTATTCTACGTTTTGCATGCTTTAACGAATCGCTGACGTTAATATCGTCTTCGAGTAAGATTTCACGCTTAGCTAATTTCAGCGAATCGCCGATACGTAGCGAATCTTCGAGACGTATCGTTGTAACGCTCTTTTTGAGCGAATCGCCGATATGCAACGAATCTTCAAGCGTCAATGTCTTAATCGTGTCGTATGCGATTTCGAGCGAACCGTAGATGTTCAGCTCGTCTTCGAGATTTATTGCAGAACCCGTAGCGAGCGATTTGACGCACGCACCCGTAAGAACAAGCTCATCGCTCAAATGCAACGGTTTGTAAACGTTTTTGAGCGAATCGCTAACGTTAAGTGAATCCTCAAGCGAAATTTTGCGTAATGCATTATATAGCGAATCGCTAATGCTTATTTCGTCCTCAAGCGAGATTTTACGTAACGCATTGAACACCGCATCGCTTATACGTATCTCATCGCATAATTGTAATCGCTTAGATGCTTTAGCTAATCCGCTACTAATGCTTAGCTCGTCTTCCAGCACGAACGGATAGTAAACACGTATAACGTCCGCCAATAGTGTTATCTCGTCCTCTAACGTGAACGTTCTGAACGGTCTTCGTCTCGGCGGTATAAATCCACGTTTACGCATTAAGATCCAGATAAGCCACGTATCCATAGCTTAATCACGATTTCGAGATATTCTAACTCGCTTTTATTCCAGCTCCCCGTCCACTTGAAATAGTAGCGTCCCCACAGATTCAAGAATCCGAGCGACATTACATAGACCGTGTCAAACTCGTAAGCATAGCTCGAGAAGTCTTTCACGACGAACTCGATATACGCATCCGTCCCGTCGTCACCGACGTTGATATTGTCCGCCGATACGCTAAATTCCGCTATCGTTTGATCGCCGAGCATGAGTTTAACGTTATTTAATTC
>Ga0256842_1003385_pt1 | contig 10661 bp, 7 predicted proteins | sample 4559240metaG_FD_185973 | JGI IMG/M metagenome (GOLD analysis project Ga0256842, IMG submission 185973) | Hydrothermal vent microbial communities from Guaymas Basin, Mexico - 4559-240 | ecosystem: Environmental > Aquatic > Marine > Hydrothermal vents | place: Mexico: Guaymas Basin | collected...
TTGTTCCCCGTAGCGGCCGAGGGTCCCGAGGCAGCGGGCCAGGTCCCGCAGGAGTTCCCGGTGCAGCTTCTCCCGGCCCGGCAGGGGTTCCCCCTCCCGGTCCTCGAGCAGTTTCCGGGCGCGCCGGTAGTGGTGCAGGGCGAGGGCCACGTTCCCCTCGCCCTCGTGGAGGGCGACGGCGAGGACGTACTCCCCGACCGGGGAGTCCGGATCGGCCCGGAGGATCCGCGTCGCCAGTTCCCGCGCCCGGACCCAGCGTTCCCGGTCGAGGGCGCCCAGTGCCTGCCGTTCCATCTCGCCGACGTCCGCCGTGCGGGCCGGGGGAGCCGACCCCGGGGGGGCGGCTGCGTGACCCGGCAGGCAGGCCAGGACCACGGCGAGGAGGAGAACGCTTCGCAGGAGGCCGCGCACGCCGGGAGCATAGTCCCGGGTCGCGTCCCTCGGCCACGTGCGGCAGAAAGGGAACACCCCCCGGTCCGGGGGGTGCGCGGCGTGGTGGTGGAGAGAGAGGAGAGGGGAGGTCCCCGTCGCGGGGAGGGGGGTCAGCGGCGCGCGGTGGCGATCCCCTCCGCGCCCGGCGTCACCGCCGGCACCCGGGCGAGGCCGGGGGAGACGGTGGCGACCCGCAGGGGCCGGTAGAGCGGGTCCGTGCCCTGGACTCCCCGGTACTCGATCCCGGAGAGATGGGCGAGGCCCCGGCGGTCGACCTGGAAGACCAGGGCGGCATGGGCGCCGGCCGGCTTCCAGCCGTCGGTGTCGCGGAAGAGGAGCGCCACCTGCTTCCCGTCGAGCAGCAGGGCCCAGAGCTGGTCCCCGCGGCCGACGGTGCGCAGCTCGAGGTGCCCCCCCGAGAAGACGTGACCGTCGATGACGACCGGTCCGTCGACGTGGGCCGAGTACGACTCCGCGCGGACGGTCGGCATGGCGAGGGCGATGGTGACGGCGCAGGCGAGGGCGAACGCGGCGATCTTCAGGTTCCTGGTCATGTCTTCTCACCTCCTCGCCGCGTCGGAAGAGCAAGGGGGGTGCCAGCGAAGGGCACGGGCGAACGCGGGCGGGTCCGTACCGGGACGGACCGCCGGACGGTACCGGGCGATCGTCCTTCCCGTGACCTGGCGTCCGCTTTCCGGGCGGGAACCGGACACCTTGTCCGGTCACCGGACGCGGGGGGTGATCAGGGCCGGAGCGTGGCCGCGCTCACCCGGTCGAGAACGTCCCGGGCGGCGTCCCGGAGGACCGGTTCCGGGTCGCGCACGCCGGGGGCGAGGGCGAGCCGGTGGGCGAAGAGCGGGAGGAGCAGGGCTTCCAGGTCCTCCGTGCCGACCCAGTCCCGGCCGGCGAGGAGCGCCCGGGCGGCGAGGGCGGGGATCGCCTGGAGGATCGCGCGGGTCGAGAGCCCCTGGGCGACCCGCTGGTCGGAGCGGACGGCCCGGGCGATATCGACCAGCGCTTCGCGGATGGCGGGTGCGACGTGGATCCCGGTCTCGATCGCGTCCCGTGCCGCCAGGACCTCCGCGGGCGCGACCCGTGCGCCGTCGTCGAAGGACGGGTGGAGGCGCTGGCGCCACGAGTCGAGGACCGCCAGCTCCGCCTCCCGGTCCACGTGGTCCATCCGGACCTTGAAGAGAAACCGGTCGAGCTGGGGGGCCGGGAGGGGGAACGTCCCGGCGAGACCGAGGGGATTCTGCGTGGCGATGACGAGGAAGGGTTCCTCGAGGGGGTGCGTCACGTTGTCCACCGTCACCTGGCGCTCCGCCATCGCCTCGAGGAGGGCCGCCTGCACCTTCGGAGACGTGCGGTTGATCTCGTCCGCGAGCACGACGTGGGCGAAGATCGGCCCCGGCTGGAAGCGGAACGTGCCGCTTTCCGGCTCGAAGACGGTGACGCCGGTGATGTCCGAGGGCAGGAGGTCCGGCGTGAACTGGATCCTGCGGAAGGGCGCGGCCGACGTGTCTTCGGCCGGCTCGAGGGCCGCTCCGAGGGCGCGGGCGAGCATCGTCTTGCCGGAGCCCGGGTAGTCCTCGAGCAGTACGTGGCCGCCGGCAAGAAGGGCGACGACCACGAGGTCGATGACGTCGTCCCGGCCGAGGATCGCGCGGCGGAGCCTTGCCCGCACCCGGTCGGCGACCTCCCGCGCGACGGCGAGGGACGCTCCGTCCGTTCCGTGTCCCGGGGCCTCGTGCTCCGTCAAGTTCGTTCCCTCCTTCCCGGGAGACTATAGGGTCCGCTCACCGGGTGCGCCGCCAGGACCAGGGGGCGAGAAGGCCGACGAGCCGCCGCCACCGGGGAACCGCCCGGACCAGCTCCCGGCGCACCCGGCGGGCGAGCCGGAGCGCCCCGGGCCGGTCGACCGGGTGGGTCCCGAGGACCGCGGCCAGGTGCAACCGCGTCAGCGCCCGGAACGACGGAATCCGTTCCGCCAGGCGGTCGGCGTGGGCTTCGCGGGTCTCCCCCGGGCGCCGGCCGAGCCCGGCTTCGCCGAGCCGGTCGAGGGTTGCCCGGTAGACGAGCCGCCCGGCCGGATCGGCCGGGAAGAGGTACGGGGCGAGCCTCCGCCAGGTCTTCGCGGCGTGTCCGGCCAGGAACCAGGCGAGGAGGAGGATCGCCAGCCAGCGCCCGACGACCCCGATGGAGGGCAGCCGGAGCGGCGTCGGCACTTCCCGCACCAGGCGCTGGTCGCGGGAGCGGGCCAGCTCGCCGAGGAGGCGTTGCAGATCGAGGTCCGGGGCCGGCGTCGGCGGGTCGAGGGAGGGAGGCGAGGGATCGATCGGCACCCACCCGGCGCCCGCGAGGTAGACCTCGCACCAGGCGTGGGCGTCCCCGGCGAGGAGCACCAGGGCGGAACCGCCGCCCCGGTTCTCCGCCGGGCTCGCGTAGCCCGCCGCCACCCGGGCGGGCACACCGAGGGCCCGGCAGAGCAGGGCTGCCGCGTGGGCCAGGTGGACGCAGTAGCCGACCCGGTCGCCGAACAGGAAGGATGCGGTCGGGTCCGGGGCCGCGGCGTGCTTCGTCCGCACGGAGTAGAGGGTGTTCTTCTCGAGCCAGGTCCCGGCGGCGATCGCCCGGAGGAGCGGCGAGCGGCGTTCCCCCTCCGGCATCCCCTCCAGGATCTCGGTGGCGAGCTGCCGGTACCGGGGATCCTCCGGCACCGAGAGGTAGGCCGCACGCACGTCGGCGGGCCAGTCCGGGTCGCCGGCCTCCGCCAGGATCAGCGACGGATCGAGACGGACCAGCACCGAGGAGACGGCCCGGAACGCTCCCCGGAAGAGGGAAGGATCGGGATTGTCCTCCGGCGCGATCTCGATCCCGTCGACGAGCACCGGGGGAAGAGGATGGTCGGCGAGGAGCGCGACCGTCGTGGCCAGCCGTTCCCGCAGGTCCTCGCCGGGCGGGGGCGAACGACGCAGCGGACCGGCGCCGGGCAGGCCGGGGAAGAGATCCCGGTCCAGGCCCGGCAGGAGGCCCCGCACCAGTCGCCGCCCGTTCCAGGAGGAGAAGGCCGCCTGGCGGAAGCGATAGATCCCGTCGAAGGGGGCGACGTCGTCGTGGAAGACGACGACCGCCGCGGGCACGTTCGCCCGGGAGGTGTCCACCCGGTCCCGGAAGGGCAGGAGTTCCTTCCGGGCCCGGGCATCCCGGCCCCTTTCTCCGCGGGAGCCACCCTTTCCGCCGAGGCCCAGCGGGTCCACCGGGGGAACCCGGAGGAGCCCCGCGGACGGCAGCACGAAGGCCAGCAGGCCGGCCAGGACGACCAGCAGGAGGAAGTCCCGGGCGCGGTGCCGCATCTCCCGGCCGCGGGCGAGGGCGACGAGCCCGAGGAAGCCCGCCGCCGCCCCGAGAGCGGCGAGGATCAGCACCGGGTGGAGCCCGCGGCTCCACGCCAGCTCCGCGACCAGGCGCGGCCGGTGGATCATGCCGCCCCGGTGGGGAAGGAGGGGCAGGGAAGCGACGAGCACCACCAGCGCCGCCGGCAGGGGAGCGAGGAGAGGCAGGCGTCGGGCGAGGAGTACCAGGGCCGCGGCCACCGCGAAGGTTGCCCCCGCGGTTCCCGGGGCGTCGAGGATGGCCAGGATCACCTCCGGACCGGGCGGAGGGACCCGGGCGAACAGCAGGTCGAGGAGCCGTCCGAGGAGCAGCCCGGCCCCGGCCGGGGAAAGGGCCAGGAGGAGCGCGGCGGGCAGGCGCAGCCGGCTCCCCGCCAGCGCCTCCCCCCCCGCCGCCCCGGCGACGGCCGCGACCACCGCGGCGGCGATGCCGAGCAGGGTCGCGTGCCCCGACCACAGGAGGGCCGCGGCGGCGGCCAGGACGAGTCCCGCCGGGAGGGCGTCCCGGGCGACCGCCCCGGTCACGGGAACCTCCCCGTGTCTCCCGCGAGGGGAACGACCTCGCCGGTGGCCAGGTCGGCAAGGGCGACCCGGACCGCGCCGTGGGCGAGGGGAGCGAGACCCTCGAGCATCTCTTCTCGCGTGGGGCCGGGGGGATCTTCACGGACCAGCCAGCGGGCGAGTGGCCCCCGCGACGTGCCGGCCGGGGCGGAGCGTCCCACCGCGAGGACCGCGAGTTCTCCCGCGCTGCCCGCGGCCGCGTGCAACGGACCCGGGGCGGGCGGCGGCGTCGCGGGGCAGACCACCAGGACCGCCTCGCCCTTCCGGATCGCCTCGGCCGCGAGGGTGAGCACCTCCCCGGAACGGTGGCGCGCTTCCGCCGAACGCGAGATCGCCGCGAGGGCGACCGCGAGGTCCTCCACCGGCTCCGGCGACCCGTCCGCCGCCAGGCGTGCCCGGCCGGTGGGCAGGAGTTCCTCGGCGAGGAGCCGGGCGACGCCCGCCGCCTCCCGGTCCCCCGGACCCGCGACCAGGCAGACCAGCAGGGACCGGTCCCGGGGATCGAGGGCCGTTTCCGGGGTCCGGACCAGCAGTTCCCGCCGCCGTGCCCACGCCTTCCAGAGGACCAGGCGGGCCGGATCGCCGGGCGCGTAGGGGCGGGAGTCGACCCGGTCCCCTTCGCGGGGCCCCTCCGGGTGGGAGAGCAGGTCCCCGCTGGCGAGGGCGCGGAGCAGCGTGTCCACGGGGACGGCGGGGCGGGGGGGGAGCACGTGCACCCGGCGGGGGGCCGTCAACCGGAGGCGCCAGCGGAACGCTCCGAACAGGTCCTCCGCCTCCACGTGGCCCTCCTGCCGGGCGACCAGGGCCCGGTCCTCGGGGAGCAGCGTCTCGCCCCCGGGATGGCTGCCGGAGGAGAACCGGGAGCGGCCGGGAGGGCGGGTCCAGGAGACCCACCCGTTCCGCACCAGCGGGATCCGGGGCGGTACCGCCCGAAGGCCCGTCGGGAGGGGCCGACCTTCCTCCCCCCGGACCTCCCCGGGGTTGGCCGCCAGGGCCGCCCGGAAACGCCGGCGCAGGAGGAGGGCGTGGAGAAGGGAGCACCCGGCGAGGAGCGGGAGACTCGCGAGGAGCACGCTCCCGGCCAGGGTGAACGCGAGGTCAGCCTCCGCCCGGCCCGCCGCGAGGATGGCGCCGGCCGCGACGAGGAGGCCGGCGCCGGGCGCCCGGAGGGGGCTCCGGCGGAGGACCGGGACGAGGACGGACCGCGGGGAAGGCACGAAGAGAGGATACGTCCCGCCCCGGGGGGCCGGCACGCCGCCGGGCGAGGGGGCCGCCCCCCGGGTACAATCCGGCGCGACGCCCCGGGGCCGGCAGCGTGGTCCCCGGGCCGGCGCGCCGCCGGCGCGCCCGAGGAGGACCCGATGCGCGCAAGGCTCGCCGTTCCCCTGCTGCTCCTGGCCGGCATCCTCGTCCTGGCCGGTTGCTCGAAGAAGAAGGACCAGCCGTCCCCGCCCCTGTGGGAGAAACTTCCCCCGGAGGTCGCGGTGGTGAAGATCGACGACTGGGACATCTCCGGCGCCTGGCTCAAGAACTGGTGCGCCACCCAGGAGCTGCTCCTCCTGCGGCAGGGGCTCCCGCTGCAGGTCGACGAGTACTCGCTGATCCTCGAGGGGAGGAAGTTCCTCACGAAGATGAACCTCGTCGCGAAGGAGGCCGAGCGGATGGGCCTCGAGGTCGCCGACCAGGAGGTCCAGGACAGGCTCGCCGAGGAGATGTCCCGCTTCGAATCGACCGAGCAGTGGAGGGAGCGGCTCGAGAAGTCCGGGTTGTCGGTCGACGAGCGGAAGGAGCAGATCCGGCGGGAGCTGCTGTTCAAGAAGTACGAGCAGGAGGTGCTCGCCCCGAAGGTGAGGGAACGGATCGAGAAGGAGCACCTGGCGCGGGCGTTCTACGACAAGTTCAAGGAGCAGCAGTTCCGGCGCCCGCGACTCGTCCACCTCCAGGTGATCACCCGGGCGGTGGCGGGGGACGCCCCGGAGGAGATGAAGGCGGAGGAGCGGAAGAAGCTGGAGGAGGCCCGGAAGCGGATCCTCGCCGGCGAGAAGTTCGCGGACCTCGCCCGGGAACTCTCCACCGACGCGAAGGCGATCGAGGGGGGCGACTACGGCTGGCTGCCGGTGGACGAGCGGTGGAACCCGGCCCTCCGGGAAGCGATCGCCAGGCTGAAGCCGGGCCAGCTCTCCGAGGTGGTCGAGGGGCCGGTCGGGTTCTACCTGGTGCGGCTCGTCGAGGAGAAGCCCGCGGGGATCCTCCCCTTCGACGAGGTGAAGGAGGACATCGAGAAGAAGCTGTTCCAGCAGCTGATGAAGATCGAGATGCAGAACACGATCGCCGCCCTCCGGCAGCAGGCCGACGTCCAGTACCTGGACCTCGAGCCGATCCTCGGGCCGCCGCCGCAGGACGCGGCGAAGAAGGCATCCTCCCCCGTGGCCGGGGAGGAGGTCGGGGCCGGGAAGGGAGACGGCGAGAACTAGCCCGGATCATGCATGAACCTTCGAGGCGAAGCGCCGTAGATGCGTGCTGGATCGCCCGCACGGAGGCCTGAACACCCGAGGCGTACCTCGAGGTACGCCGCAGGGTGTTCAGCGCCGAGTACGGGCGAGAGGGCCCGAAGGGCCCGGCCAGCATGCAGATCCGGTGTTTCGGCCGGAGGGCTCATGCATGATCCGGGCTCGCCGACCGTCATTCCTCTTTCGGCCCGGAGCCCCCGCCCCCGGCGGGGGCTCCGTCGTTCGCGTCCCCGGAAGCCTTCGTCCCGGTGTCTCCCCGCTTCTCCCGGCGGAGCTTCGCCGGGTCGATCCGGGCGGCGGTCTCCTCCCGCAGGACGAAGACCGTCGGACGGCCGGCCCGCCGCGCCCAGCGCTCTCCCTTGCCGGCGGACTCGCCGATCTCGAGGACCAGGTCCGGGAACCGCTCCGGTTCCCGGCGCCGGATCACGAGCCGGGCCACCGGGTGGTCGAGGCCGCAGGCGGCGGGATCGGCGCCCGGCGCCAGGCGCACGACCTCGGTGCGGGCCAGGTCCTGGACCAGTCGCTCCGCCGCGTCCGGGTCGAGGGGGAAGGCGGCCGGTTCGAGGGGGACCCACTTCTCCGGCGCACTGCCGTCCTCCACGCGGCTGACCGTCAGCTTCGTACCGTCCCGTTCCACGTCGAACTCGAGGACGTCCCACGCGGAGTAGTCGAGGGCGAGCCGGGAGCGCCAGTCGTCCGGCGCCTTCGCGAGGAGCCCGAGGATCGAGGCGGCGTACACCTCGAACCGCCCGGGCCGCCCCGGGACCAGCGCCCAGTACCGGCCGGCGCCGGAGGGAGTCTCGTCGCCGAGCGCGAGTTCCAGGGTTCCCTCGCGGGGCTCCCGGAGGGTCAGCCGGAAGGCGTGGGCGGGGGGATCGAGGCCGAGGTCGGCGTCGGGCCCCGGCGGGTCGTCGACGAACTCCTCCGCCCGCGCCCCGGTCACCCGGCCGACCAGGTCGCCGACCAGCGTGTTGTCCGCGTCGTCCTCGATCGGCGCGGTGATCCACCAGTCGTCCCCCTCGCGCCGCGCGAAGGAGAGCACCTTCTTCCCGTTCTCGAGCACGTCGAGCGAGGCGACGTCGACGGCGGAGACGTCGCCGAGGAGCTGCCGGTCCCGCAGGTCGTCCACCGGCTGCTCGATCGCCCGCGGGAAGCCGCCACCGACCAGGTGCCAGGGACCCTTCCCGTCGACGCGCACGTAGCGCACGCCTCCCGGGGCGGGCTTCGCCGAGACCAGGAGCTCGTGGCGGAACCCCTCGCCGGCGAGGACGACATGGACCGCGTCCTTGCCGAGGCCGGCCTCCTCCGGGTCGGCCCGGAGTTCCCCGGGCGCGATCGTGCCCCGTTCCTTCGTCTCGAGGAGGTCGGCCAGCAGGGAGTCGACCGCCCACGGGTCCGCCCGGTCCGCGAGGGGGGACTCGATCTTCCAGCGGGGATGGGTGTCCTTCTTCGTGTCGACCCTGGAGAGGACGACCGTCGTGCCGGGCCGCCGGATCTCCACGCGCCGGACCGCGTCCCGGTCGACGTCCGGGAGCAGCAGGCCGGCCTTCTCCAGTCGTTCCTCGGTGCCGGGCACGTCCTTCTCCCACAGGAGGACCACCGCCCAGCCGACGAGGGCGATCACCAGCAGGACGAGGGCGGTGCGGGGCCGCATCGGTTCAGCGCCTCCGGAGCCACCAGGTGAGCAGGCCGGCGCCGATGCCGAGACCGGGCAGGCCGATCACCACGATGGCGAAGAGGGTCCAGAGCTGTTCCTCGGTGAGGAAGAGCCGGGCGAGGGTGCGCTCCTTCGGCGGGATCCCCAGCTGGCCCTCGTCGGCGAGGAGCCACCCGATGGCGTTCAGCGCGAAGGCCCGGTTGGACGCCTGGTCGATGCCGGCGTTCGAGAAGATGTCGGCGTCGCCGATGACCAGCAGGCGCGCACCGGGTGGCGCCGAGGTTCCCTCCTCGCCGGGACCCGGGTCGTCCTTCTCCTCGTCCCCCTTCCCGTTCCCGGGTATGGCTTCCTCCGGCGACGCCAGCCGGGTCTTCTCGCCGGCGACGGCGAGGAGGAGGGGACCCTTGCGGTCTCCCTCGTCGCGGCGGGGACCGCCCTCCGAGAGGAGATCGGTCTCGCCCCAGGCGTTCGCCGTCGTCTCCACCAGGTCGTGGAGGACGACGCCGCCCGGCAGCTCCGCCTTCTTCCCGAGGGAACGGGCGAGGAGGAAGAGGACGGGGCGCCCCGAGAGGGGGCTGGTCACCGGGTGGAGGGGAATCGGTTCCTCCCAGAACGTCTCCGGCCCGAAGAAGGGCAGCCCGTGGTCCGGGTCGATCACCACGTCGTCGTGGACCTCGAGACCCCAGGCGGCCAGCAGTTCCTCGAGACCGCTCGCGACGAACCGCCCGCCCCCGGCCCGCTCGAAGACCGGGTCGAGGAGCAGGAGGACGCGGCCGCCCCCGGCGAGGAAGTCGGCGAGGGCCCTCCGCTCCGCCTCGAGCCACGGGGTGCGCGGCCCGGCGACGACCACCAGGTCGGTTCCCTCCGGGACGCTCTCCGCCCCGAGCGCATTCCACTCCTCCACCGCGACGTCCGTCTTCTCCAGCGCCCCGGCGAGGCGCGAGAGGCCGGCCCCCCGGACGTCCCGGAGAGGCAGCTCCCCGTGCCCCGTGGCGAACAGGACCCGGGGCTTCTCCTGCCGGGTGACCGCGACGACGGCGGCGGTCAGCGCGCCCTCGGCGGTGATCGCCCGCACCGGGGGGGGGCCGCCCATGCCGGCGGACGGGTCGAACTCGACCAGCTCGTCCAGCCGCACCTGGCGTCGGCGCTCGCCGGACTCGACGACGATCACGTCGAGGGAGTCCCGGAGCGGATCGATCCCCAGCTCCGAGAGGAGCTGCTGGGCCCGCAGGGGGTCCCGCTGCCAGTCGACCCACTCGATGTCGACCCGGGCCGGGTTGACGCCCTGGTAGGCGGTCAGCAGCGTGCGGATCTCCTCGACCACGTCGGGGCTGACCCGGTTTCCCTCGGTGAGGAAGGACACGATCCGCACGTCCCGCTCGAGGGACTCGAGGACGTGGCGGGTCTGGCTGGAGAGCGTGTAGAGATGGCCCGCCGTCCAGTCCCACCGGGTCCAGTACTTCGCGCCGAAGTAGTTGACGAGGGCGAACAGGAGCGCAGCGGCCACGACCGCGACCGCGAGCGAGGAACCCCTCGTCCACCGGTCCCGCGCCATGTCACTTCCCCTTGGCGGCCTCGATCAGCCGCGCGGTGAGGAACACGAAGAACACGATCCCCGTGACGGGGTAGACGAGGTGCCGGGTGTCGACGATTCCCCGGGGCATCTCGTCCATCGTGCGGAGCAGGTCGAGGTACTCCCAGGCCTTCTTCCAGGTCTCGTCGTGGGCCATGAACGACAGGAGGAACGGGGCGAGGAAGAGGCCCATCACGGCGACGAACCCGAGGATCGCGGCCACGATCTGGTTGCGCGTCAGGGCCGACGCCGCGACCGCGGCGGAGAGCAGGTAGCCGCCGACCAGGACGAGACCGAGGAACCCGCAGGCCGCCGCGTGCCAGTCGATGTCTCCCAGCCGGTCGATCAGCACGACGTAGACGACGTACGGGCTCCACAGGACGAGGAAGAAGACCAGGGCGGCCAGGTACTTGCCGACCGCGACCTGGTTCTCCGTCACCGGGGCGGTCAGGAGTGTCTCGAGGGTCCCGGACTGGCGTTCCTCGGCGACCAGCCGCATCGCGATCACCGGCAGGCTGACGAGGAGCGGGAGCCAG